>Ga0255340_1004832_pt1 | contig 12733 bp, 9 predicted proteins | sample wastewater_treat_7_FD_192417 | JGI IMG/M metagenome (GOLD analysis project Ga0255340, IMG submission 192417) | Wastewater microbial communities from Lulu Island WWTP, Vancouver, Canada - plant10 | ecosystem: Engineered > WWTP > Wastewater > Unclassified | place: Canada: Vancouver, British... | reverse complement strand
TCAAGGATGTGTCCAAGATCAGCCAAAAGACCGTCAGAAATGTCTATAGCACTGTGGACGCGCCCATCTGCCGCCATTGCGCATCCAAGCGAAACACGTGCGACAGGCCTACGATAAGCTTTGACCAGACCCGGAAACTTGGCACCTATCCCCCGCTCAAGCGCAAGTCGCCCTAGGGTGGCAGCCCCCAAGTGGCCTGACACCATCACCACATCACCAACCAGCGCCCCACCTCTGGTCAGCACTCTTGCACTTGATGGCACACCCAAAGCTGCAATAGTGATGGCCAAAGGACCAGACGTCGATGTAATGTTTCCACCAACGACGGGCAAATCGTACAAAAACCCAGCCTGCGCTACACCTTTTGTAATAGCCAAAACAGTGCGGTCATCAATTTCGCGAGGCAACTCATAGGATAAAAGGGCCGCAAGTGGGCTGCATCCCATGGCTGCAAGGTCAGAAACGTTAACAGCCACAGCTTTTGCGCCGATGTCCCGCGGTCGCGCCCAGTCCAATCGAAAGTGAACACCCTGCACAAGAGTGTCGGTGGTAGCCACTATCTTTCCTGCAGGCACATTTAACAAAGCGGCATCATCACCAATGCCGATCTCGACCCTCGGGTCCCTGGTTTCGTCTTTGGCGGCAGGCCCTTGATTCAGGATCTCTTTGATGGCAGCGATTAATCGGAATTCGTCCACTCGGCCTCCGCTGAAATGGGCCTGCCTACACCGCGTTGTATTTCGAAGATCTCCAAGTTTTGACCAGTGACTTTATCACCCTCGATCCTAAGCATTCCAGAGCGACCAGGCACAGGCTCCATGCCTCGTAGTGTCTGAATCAAATAGCGCATGTTTTCATCGCGTAGGTTGTCTTTTTGAATCGCGGCAACCAAAAGGTCGGCAAGGTCGGCAAGCTCAGCCTGCAGACTGCTTTGATGGACGCCTTGAAACTTGATAGCCGAATAAACGGCGCCATCCAAAGCGGTAGTACGCCCAAGTTCAGGCTGGCCGGCCCAAGAGGCCTGGGCCACAACTATGGGAGGCTTGCAGCTTGGCTTTGGCAAAGCAAACAAGCCGCCAAACTCCATAAAACCTAGTACCCGCCTTGCATTTTGAATTGAACCCAAAATAACGAATGCCCTGCTTGAACAAGCCTTTTCAGGCGTCGGCCCGATCACAGACTTCGCAAACTGCGAGACCTCGTTCTGCATCTCGCTGTCTTCGTCTATGTCCACCATCTTTGGCTGGCCTCCAAGCTTCAAAAAAGCGTTGGTAAAGGCTTTTGCCTCGGCCATGCAAAGATTTGTTGAGCACGCACTGACAGTCCAAGCATTAGTAACGCCCTTTTCCAAAAGGTACTGGGCCAACACCAAAGCCTTGTCATACCTGCTAGCCCTGCCCCAAATGACCGCCCCTCTGACGCGGCCATCTGACTCGCCACTTAGGATTAGCGCTGGAATCCTTGCCTGGTCTGCGGCATTGGCCACAGCTAAAGCCTCTTTGTCACCTAGTCCACCTATCAAAAAGGCGCAGCCCGCCTGACTGGCGCTTTGGACCGCCTGTTGGACCTGGACACCTTTGGTATCAAAGACTTCTACTTTGACGCCCTCAAGCACTGAAAAGGCCCGATCAAATATGCTTCTGACAGACTGACCGATGTGACCGTATTGCCCACTTAATGGAAGCAAAAGGCAAAGGTCAGCCTTTACAACCTCTGTATCCTCTATGTATGTTTCATCGCCATTTGGCGCTTCGGCTTCGTTAGGCTCTGTATCGTCCTCAATCGGTGTGGGGGGAAATTCTTCTAACTCTTCCTCTGAGGACCGCAATATCTTGGAAAGGATTGACTCGCTTGGTTTTGCCAACGCTTCAACGCTAAAGAACACAAAAACCAAAACAAGGCAGTGGATTAGTCGCATCAACAAGCTCGAATTAAAACTGTTAACGGAAAAAATTCCTGAACAGGTCTAGCCTCCCGCATCGCGGTACATAAGCTCAGCAATTCGGTAGGATGATTTTTCCAGATTCTTTATGGCAGTGATAATGGCTGACATGTCGTTACCACTGCGGGCTCGCCGACAATTTTCCAAATCGTCGTGAATTAGCCTGCGTTCATCGTCGGTCAAGTAGTGTAAAAACTCGTTCAACGAGCGTTCCGTCGTGTATATCAGGCCATCTGCCCTGTTTTTCATATTGGCCAGTTCGTGACGACTTTCATCTTCACGCATGGCTTCAGCAGCTTCACCGATAATTCGCTCGATATCTTTTTCTGACAGCCCTGAAGTAGGGCGCACACGCACAGTTTGGGCATTACCAGTGCCGAGGTCTCTGGCCGAGACGCTCAGAATACCATTGACGTCGACCTCGAATACGACTTCGATTTTGGGAATGCCGCGTCTTGCAGGAGGAATACCCAAAAGTTCAAATCTTGCCAAAGACTTATTGTCACGAGCCATTGGTCTTTCGCCTTGTAAGACATGGACATTAACCAAAGGCTGGTAATCTTCGGCAGTTGTGAAAACTTCGCTGATCGCGCAGGGAATTGCAGAGTTCCTATCGATCAACTTGGTAAACAAGCCACCTTGGGTCTCGATACCAAGCGACAAGGGCACGACGTCCAGCAGAACTATATCGCCGACATCACCCTGGAGGATACCTGCTTGGATGGCCGCCCCAATTGCAACCGCTTCGTCGGGATTGACACCTCGGCTGGGCTGGGTTCCAAAAAATGCGGCGACCTTTTGCTGGACCAAAGGAATCTTGGTCATCCCACCAACAAGCAAGACCTCATCCAAGTCGCTGACTGAAAGGCCAGCATCAGCCAAGGCCAAAGCACAGTGCTCCAGTGTACGGTCAATCAGGCCATCTAAAAGCGACTCAAGCACAGTCCTGGTAAGGGTGTACTGCAGATGCTTAGGACCTTCACTGTCCGCGTAGATAAATGGCAGGTTTATCTCGACCTCACGAGAGGCTGACAGGTCAATTTTGGCCTTTTCAGCCGCGTCTCGAAGGCGCTGCAAAGCCACCATGTCTTCCTTTAAATCTGCCCCATGTAGCTGTTTAAACTCCTCGGCAAGCATGTCCACAATTTTGCTGTCGACGTCCTCACCGCCCAAAAACGTGTCGCCATGGGTAGTTTTTACCTGGAATACCCCTTCACCAAGCTCCATGATGCTGATATCGAAGGTTCCACCGCCCAAGTCATAGACAGCGATTTTGCCAGTGGCACGGCGTGAAAGCCCATGAGCCAAGGCTGCAGCTGTAGGTTCGTTAATGATCCTGAGGATATTTAAACCGGCGATTCTGCCTGCGTCACGAGTGGCCTGCCTTTGGGCGTCGTCAAAATATGCAGGGACAGTGACCACTGCACCGGTAGCCTTTTCGCCCATGTACTCCTCGGCATGCTCTCGCATCTTATTTAGAATTATTGCGGAAATCTCGGGTGGAGACATTGTCTTGCCTGCAACTTCCACTGCGGCATCGCCGTTGGCAACTTTTACGCACACATATGGATAACTACTGGTAATCTTGTCAACTTCAGGGGATTCAAACTTTCGACCCATCAGGCGTTTGATGGCAAAAACTGTATTCCTGCCATTTGTAATAGCCTGACGCTTGGCTACTGCTCCAACCAAGCGTTCCCCTTCGTTACTGATGGCAACAACAGACGGAGTCGTCCTACTACCCTCAAGATTGGGGATCACAACAGGATTGCCACCTTCCATAACTGCGATGCAACTATTAGTTGTACCTAGGTCAATGCCAATGACCCTTCCCATGATCCCCCCAAGTTAAAAAGAATTTAAACAAGTAAGCCGATGCTGCACTTCGGCGGCGGTATTCTAGCACCAGTTACAAACATCCGCAAAAACTACACAGCAACATCCCTCAAGGGACAAAATATGTCAAAAAGATGAACAAATCCAGCCCCCACCCCGACGCTGCGCACCCACACGCAAGTTGAATGCCACCCTTGTCCCTGTTCCTGTCCCCTGCCACCACACAAAAGATCTTGTGTTTACAAGACATTAACGGTATAACTGCCGCTGTCATATTTCTGGCTGGCTTTCATGAGATTACGTATTTTGGCACTGGCGGTTTTGGCAGCATTCTTCTCCCTTACATTGGGATGTGAGGGAAGCACAAGCGAGATTATCTTGGACGGTTTCGAACAGGACAAAAAGGTCACCGACGACTCCATGGTTGATGACGATGCTGATGTTTCAAGCGATATCGAACAGGACCAGCCGGACACAGATATTGATGAACCTGATCCAGACATCAAAGACCCAGACGCGGATGTAAAGCAACCCGAGCCTGATATCAAAGACCCGGACGCTGATGTCGAGGATCCCGACACAGATGTCGAAGAACCGGACATAGATAGCGAAGAACCCGACGCGGACGTCGAAGAACCAGACACTGATGTCGAAGAGCCTGAGTGCGAGGTCGATGAAGACTGCGAACAAGAACCTCTTGTGTTCCATGAATTCATATGTGAACTCGGCAAATGCATTGAAGTTCCAGAGGAAAATGACACACCGTGCTCCGATGGTGATTTTTGCACCAGCGATGATACTTGCCAATATGGTGAGTGCGTAAGTGGGCCTCCCGTTGTCTGCGAAGATGGTGACCCATGCACCGTTTCCAGGTGCGTGCCCACTGAAGGCTGCATTTATGACCAAATCGAAGGTACGCATACTTGCGGTCAAGGCGAGTGTTTTAGAGAAGTCCCAATCTGTATCGATGGTGTGCGAAATGAGTGCATCCCTGGCGAGCCAAAGGCAGAAGTCTGCGATGGCAAAGACAACGACTGCGATGGTGACACTGATGAAGATAACCCGGACGGTGGTGCGGCGTGTGACACAGGTTGGAAAGGGGTTTGCAAAGCGGGAACTACGATCTGTACAAGCGGTAAACTGGTCTGTACCAGGAATGTTGAACCCACCGAAGAAATTTGTAACGGCCTAGACAACAACTGTGATGGGCGGATTGACGAATGGGACGAAAGGATAGGTAAGGAGTGTGACACAGGTTTGCTGGGTGTTTGTGGTATAGGCATGCATTTTTGCGTGGAGCATTCACTTAAATGTCTTCGGCAATACGATTCCTCACCTGAAAAATGCAATGGCTTGGACGACGACTGTGATGGCGAGACTGACGAAGATAACCCTGGTGGTGGTGGCCGATGTGAGACTGGGCTGCTTGGTGCTTGCAATAATGGCACATGGACCTGTACAAACGGTGAAATAGTCTGCGCCGAGACCACACAACCTTTGGATCGCGACCATTGCGATGGTCAGGACCACGACTGTGATGGAGAAATCAATGAAGAAGGCTCGTTGGGTTGCAGGACCTACTATGAGGACAAAGATGGTGACGGATGGGGAAATTCCAGGAGTACTCGTTGTTTGTGCGGCGACGTCCCACCGACGGGATATACGACCAGAAGTGCCGACTGCTGTGACACTGATAGTTCTGTAAATCGAGATGTCCGTGATGACCAATGGTTTGAGACCAAGAACAACTGTGGCGACTTCGACTACGACTGTGACGGACGCGAGGTACAGGAGCTTCAGGAAATTGGTCGTTGTGTGCAAGGGGGATATGGCGGTTCAATCATTTGTTCTCTCGTTGTAGGCTGGAATGAGGATATCCCAAAATGCGGTGAAACTGGCTCCTATATTCACGACTGTGTAAACGAGCAAGGCCGCTGCAAAAAGTACGTAACGGAAAAAATACAACGCTGCCAATAGCCCCCGCCCCTGTCCCCTCCCCCACCACTGTCCCCGCCCCCGCCACAATTGACACACGGCCTCAGCATGTGCATTCTTACGCTTGGACCTTTTTGGGACTCATTGACCATGCAAAAAGTTGAAAACCGCGCTGCACAACGTTTCTTGATTGGAGCGTCTGCAGCCGTTTTTCTTGCTATTACCTTTGGAATCCTTGGCATTGGTGAGGGCAGCAGGACAGAATTTGACACGTTGCTGCGGCGCACCAGAGGGGAAAAGATTGGTGCGCCTGTAACGCCTGCTCAGGCAAGTTATACCGTTGAGGGGCGGGTTGATGGCAAAGTCGTTCCCGTGGCCATCGAACAATTTGGTAACAAGCTGATTTTTCTGAATTTTTGGGGAACATTTTGCCCTCCATGCATAAAGGAGCTGCCGTCGTTATTGTCGCTGGCAAGGGCGAAAGAGGATGAAATGATTGTACTTGCAGTCTCTTATGATGAATCCTGGGAACAAATCGATGGTTTTTTTGCCAATTTCCAGGTGGCGGCAATTCCACCGAACTTCATTGTACTGAGAGACCCTCAGCAGGTGATTGGTCGTGACATGCGCTCAGCATTTGGAACTGAAAAGCTGCCTGAAAGTTATTTGCTAAGAGATGGCAGAGTTGAGGCTAGATTCGTGTCAGAAAGGGATTGGATAAGCCCAAATATCGTGGCGTTGGTGGACAACCTGAAACAGCGATGAAACCAGTCCCAAAGGCCCTTGCAAACAGACTCTCAAGAAAATCGTCTCAGAATCACCACCACACCTGGATATTCACGAACATCGCACTGATTCCCAAATTAAACGCTGCCTCTATGAACACCGGCATTCAAAGCTAAACCAACCGCAATCATTGATGAAACTTGGGACGATCCACCATAAGACATAAATGGCAAGGTCAATCCAACGACTGGGAAAATCCCAATAACCATGCCTACGTTAAACACAACCTGCCAGAAGATGATTGCAACAGCCCCCACACTTACTAGCACCCCAAAGCGCTCCCTGGCACTTACAGCTATCCGTAGCATGGCCAAAACTAAAACTAAATAAAGCCCCATTAAAAACACAGAGCCTACAAAACCGCGTTCCTCTGCATATGACGCCAAGATGTAGTCATTGTGCATCTCCGGCAAATATCGCAGCCTGGACTGCACCCCCTGCATACCCCCTTTTCCTAAAACCCTCCCGCTACCAACCGCCCAAAGAGCCTGCTCTGGCTGCATGGAGCGGTCTGAATCCTTTTTGATGTCTTTTGCTCCTGACATTGCAAGCCATGTCCTTACCCTTTCCTTTTGATACGGCTGCACGATATCAAGCTGCCATGCCAACGGAATCAACAAAAGGACAATTCCCAAGAGAATCAAGATGGAACGCATTCTGATGCCTTCAAAAAACATCATGGAAAAGCCAACTGCGATGATGACCAAAGATGTCCCAAGGTCAGGTTGGAGCATAACGAGGGCGGTAGGGATTGCAACGTAAAGCATCGGACGCAATAACGCTCGCAGGGTGTACCTTTCAGGATTGCGTTCAGCGTGGAAAAAGCGCGCTAAAAACAGCACCAAAGCGGGCTTAACAAACTCCGATGGTTGCAGCGCTATTGGGCCCAATTCAAGCCATCGCTTGGCATTTTTAATATCACGTCCAAAGATCAAAACCAGCACCAATAGCAAGATAGTAAACCAGTAAATCGCGGGTGAAAGCTGTTGGAAAAAGCGCATGTCAGTAAAAGTGACAGCTGCTGCAACTAGGACACTCAAAACCACCCAGATCATTTGGGTTCTGTGGAAATCGCCACCTGTGTAACCCGCGGCGTTGGACAAGTTAAACAATCCAACGATCAAGAGTACAGAAACTGCAGCAATGGTAACCCAAACGGCACGGCTAAACTTTTTGGGCTCTCCTCCCCTGATCATGGCCAAATGACCTCCAACGCGTCTTGTTCCTTAAAGCCTTCCCAGAGGTCAGCAAATTCATCCGAATGCTCGGCGTAGTAAGCTTCTATCACCTTCTTTGCCACCGGAGCGGCCTCAGCCCCACCAAAACCACCATGCTCAACAAATACAGAAACAACTACCTGGGGCCGCTTTGCAGGGGCATAAGCAACAAACCAAGCATGGTCTTGCAGCAACCAAGCAGCGACATCGTTGGAGACATCGGGGCGACGCTCCCTGGCCTGAGCTGTGCCTGTTTTACCAGCATACGGAAGGTCTGGAATCGCCGATTTAAACGCAGTACCCTGCTCGTTATTAACAGCGTCATACATACCAGCCATCATGGCTTGCACAAGCTGCTCAGGAATATCCAGTCGACGAATAATCTCGGGCTGGACCTTGTCATGGGCCAAGTCATGGGGGCCTTTCCAACGCACCAGTTTGGGCTTTAAAACCAGACCACCATTGACCAAGGCAGCGTAAGCCCTAGCCATCCCAAGAGGGGTTGCTCGAACGTCTCCTTGACCAACCGAAGAGTTAATCGCAAAACCTGGCTGGAAGCTTACCCCCTTTTCGCGGTACCAGCTCTCTGTGGGCATAACTCCGGATTGTTCATAGATTTCTACGCCAGTTTTTTCCCCAATACCAAACCAATCCTTGGCGTAGTGGGCGATGAGGTCAATGCCCATTATTTCTCCAAGCTGGTAGTAGTAGGTGTCACACGATTGAGCAAGAGATGGGATCAGGCTCATGTCACCGTGACCAGTACGTTTATAGCAGTGAAAACGCCGTCCCCTGTAATCAAAATGCCCAGGGCAGTTAACTACAGTGTCATAATCAAAAATGTTCTCGACAAATCCACCTACCACAGTCATCGGTTTAAAAGTCGAACCAGGTGGGTAAGCAGATACCGCCTTATTGACCATGGGGGCGTAGGCAACCTCTATATCGCGAGCAGCACTGCCTGTAACTGCATGTAGTCGTGGCCCAACTGGCAAAGATGGGTGGCTGGCCATAACCAAGACTTCACCGGTGTGTACATCCATAACCACAACCGCACCGGAACGATGCCTAGACAGTGCCGCCAACGCAACCTGCTGGAGATTTAGATCCACTGACAGGGTAATATCCGTCCCTGGTTCAGGTGGATATGACTGAAGATCCTTGAACATTTCTGGCAGCTCTTCTGGTCGCATTCTGGCCCCGCCAGCCATGCGAACAAACGAATCCAGTCCTGGTTTTCCACGCAAATCCGCATCTAAAGCCCCTTCTATGCCCGTTCGCCCAATCAGGTCCCCTGGCCGATAAGTTTTAGGATGCGCAGCCACTTCCTCGGCATTTACCTCGTTTACAAACCCTAAGGCATGTACAAAAGCAGACCTCATTGGATAGTGACGCACCATTCGCGATTGTATGGAAAAACCCTGTAACTCATGGAGATGACTTTGAATTACAGCCTTTTGATCCATATATTCAGCGCCGCACACTGGGCATACCATCAGTCCAGAATTGCGGTCAAATGACAAGGCGGTCAGGTCCTCAGGACATCTGTTACCAACAAGGTTTTTGTACGCAACCAGACGGTGGAATTTTTTCTTTCCCTTTTTAGCCTCTTCAATCTGCCTGACTATTTTATCAGCCTCGTCCTGAGTCAGTACGCCAAGCTCAACCATTCGCCCTGTCGTGGCCTTTGGGTCTTTCACATATTGGGGAACCATCGTCAGGTCGGCAACTTCGACATCTGTGGCCAAGACAGTTCCATTTCGATCACGTATCGCCCCACGTGCTGGCACTATTCTGTGTTTTACGACGTGACTAATGAGCGCTAGCCCTTCGTAGCGCTCCCCTTCAATCACCTGAACGTAAAACAGCCGGGCCAGCAAAATCAGAAATACTACAACGACTATGATGGTCGCCCAGCGATAATGAGTGTGATATTCAAGTAGCTCGCCTTGCGTCCCAAGCATGAATTTCCTGCCTAGTATCGAAGCCTATTGTAGACTAACGAAGCAATGAACTGGTAGCTGTACGCCCCCTAGAACGACCATCAAATAAGCCAAACAAACGGAAAAGCAGCGGTGAGGCCAAAGTTGTCACCAATATGCGAACAAACAAGCCAGGCCAATCAAATGTATGCCAGCTAAACCCTTCATCAAATAAGAACGAAAGTAGATAAAACAAAGCGCTGCTGATAATCGTTCCCACCAGTGTTAGCGCCATCAAAGGGCCCACCCTGTGCCACTGAAAACGATTGGCAAGCGCCATGCTGCTTAAAAACAAAAGGCCCGCGATTTCCATTTGGATCCCAAAAATTGAACCCACAGCAAAGGAATCGGCAAGAAAACCAATGGCCACGGCGGTAATAAAACTACCCATGCGACGACGCGAAGAGGTAGAAGCCAGATACATCACTGCGATCAACGGCAAATCTACGCTATAGGCGCCAAGCCCAAACAATCCCAAAAACGAGGACTGGGCCGCCATTAAAACAAAAAAAGTCACTAACAGTAAAAAGTACCGCATTTGTTACCGTGTTGGAGAAATGTCCTTCTTTATCTCAGTAACTACCATTACATGGCTCAAAGAACCTGGATTAACAGAAAGAGAAACATCATATTCCCGAAAAGGACCTGCCTGCAGGCTCTTTTCGGCATTTGTGATATAGCCGATTTCGACTCCTCTTGGAAAAACCTGATCATGCCCTGATGTTGTAACAACAGCCCCGTTTTCAAGTAGCGGCTCGTTGACACCCACTTGGAGTCTGGCCATGGATTCATCTTGTCTGCCAGCTCCAATCAACATACCTAGGATTCCGCGCCCCAATACTTCAGCAGCCACCCTACTGCGGCCGTCAGTCAAAAGCATGACATCACCAGTTTTATTAGCTGCAGCAACAACCCTACCCACCAACCCTAGATGAGCCATAACCGCTTGATCTTTCTTCAGTTCCGCATCACCATCAAGCTTAACCACGATTCTGGCAACCCGATAAAAAGGCGTCAGTTCTCGACTTATGACAACCCCTGCAGCCATATCCATATCTCTGCGAGCCTCACCAAGCCCAAGAAGCGTTCGCAGCTCCGCATTTTCGACAGCCAGATTTTTTGCGACGACCACCTCACCAACCAGACGCTCATTTTCTTCGACTAGGCGTTGGTTTTCCTTATTTGTGTTGACCAAAAGGATGTAGTTTGAAAAAAACGACCTAAAACCACCAAAAACGGAATTCATACCCTGCTGAGCAGTAGAAGCAACCCCAACAGAAAGACGCCTAGCCAAGGTCGGATTTGTGTTTCGCCCCTGACTTTGAACTATCATAAAGACAATTGGCAACAACAGTGAGACCATCACAACGATGAGAAAGCTATGTTCTGCAAGCCATTTGCGCATCGGGTAATGCCACCGTACAAGAAATAATTAACTCTGGGCGGTACTGGTGCGGAGCAGATTAATGTCGTCCAAGACTCGCCCCGAGCCCAAGACCACGGCAGAAATCGGGTCTTCAGCAATCATCACGGGCAATCCTGTCTCTTCGCGAATCATCACGTCAATGTTTTTGAGCAATGCCCCACCGCCAGCCAGCATAATCCCCTTGTCAACGATGTCTGCGGACAGCTCAGGGGGCGTACCTTCCAAAGCTTCACGTATAGCAGACGCGATGGCTGTTAACGGCTCGGACATAGCCTCGCGGATTTCATCGGAATTTATGACTTGGGTTTTGGGGATACCGTTGACCAGATCTCGCCCTTTTACCTGCATTGTTAATGTTTCAGGTAGCGGGTAGGCGTTGCCCAATTCGATCTTGACCTGCTCAGCGGTTCGCTCACCAATTAACAAATTGTATCTGCGCTTCATGTGGTCTTTTATGGCCTCATCAAGCTTGTCCCCACCGACCTTGGCGGATTTGCTGTAAACAACACCTGACAAGCTGATAACGGCAACTTCTGTAGTACCACCACCAATATCGACAATCATGTTTCCACAAGGCTCAGTAATCGGCATGCCAGCACCAATAGCCGCGGCCATTGGTTCTTCCATCAAAAACACCTCTCTGGCGCCTGCCGATTCAGCTGATTCCCGGACCGCCCTGCGTTCAACTTCAGTAATCCCATGTGGAACACAAATTACAATGCGAGGACGAATCAAGGTGCGACGATTGTGCGCCCTGGCAATAAAGTAGCGAAGCATTGCCTCGGTGACCTCAAAATCGGCGATGACCCCGTCTCTCATTGGTCGAATCGCCTCGATACCACCAGGGGTCCGGCCAAGCATTTCCTTGGCTTCACGCCCAACTGCAAGCACTCGCCGAACGTTTCTTTGGTCAATATATACTGCTACAACTGAGGGCTCGCACGATACTATGCCCCGCCCCCTAACGTACACAAGGGTTGTCGCCGTCCCCAGATCTATTGCCAGATCGTTGCTAAACAATCCGTAAAACCAATCGAGCAAATCACCCCCCGCGAACTACGCCCTTCGGCGTAAAAGCCATGCTTTTTATCATAAATTACCAAAACCCTCAATACTTTCCTCAACCTGCCTCATTTGAGTCCTTTGTGGCTTTTTGCGGAAACAGCAGGGACGCCACCACACCTAAACTGAGGATAAACAAAATAAGTCCCAGCAAAATCAGGTTGAAATGCTCTCCAAGAATTGTGCGCAGCCAGTCGGCAAAAATAATTTTGAAGCCGACTAAAAGCAACACAAAGGCCAAAGCCTTTTTAATGTAACGGAATTTATCGATCATCCCGGCTAGCAAGAAGAACAAGGAACGCAACCCCATGATTGCAAAGATATTACTGGTAAAAACTATGAAAGCCTCCCCAGTGATGGCAAAAATTGCTGGAATAGAATCAACCGCAAAAACAATGTCTGAAAACTCAACGACTATCAGGGCCAATGCAAGGGGAGTAAACAAGATGCGGTTTGGTTTGGCTGATTCGACAGCCAAATCCTCAACGGCAGCCTCACCTGGAACCGCAGGCTCATGAGAGGCGGCGCTTCCAGCCCTGACGATGAA
>Ga0255340_1004810_pt1 | contig 12783 bp, 10 predicted proteins | sample wastewater_treat_7_FD_192417 | JGI IMG/M metagenome (GOLD analysis project Ga0255340, IMG submission 192417) | Wastewater microbial communities from Lulu Island WWTP, Vancouver, Canada - plant10 | ecosystem: Engineered > WWTP > Wastewater > Unclassified | place: Canada: Vancouver, British... | reverse complement strand
GAAGAACATGTTCAACAGGGCATCACCTTCATCTTGAAATGTGGTATAACGGTGCAATGGTAGACCCTGAAACTATTCTAAGGGAAAGTCCTGCAAATGGTGGGTTTGGGTGTCCTTTAGGTGCTTGTCCTGATGAGTGTTATCCTTAAAATATGTCAATAATAGAATGAAAAACAAAAAAATAATAATTATTATAAGTGCAGTTCTTGTTATAGTACTTATTCTTGTACTAATATTCTTCTTTTCTAACAAAAAAGATGAGAATGTTGTGATAACACCTATTCGTCAGACATCCATGAGAACATCATCAGAAAAAATCTCTATAGATACTATCGACAAATGGGTTGAGAATAATAGCTCTTATCTGTGGCAGATTCAAAGTGATGTACAACTAGAAAAAGTTCAGCATTTCGTAGAAGATAAAGGATTACATTTGAGTTATAGTAAAGAGGGTTTTTCCTATCATTGGGTTAATAATAACCAACGTATATCTTACAATCTAGCAACAAATGTATTATCAGTTGTTGGAGAAGATCTTCTAAGTTTAGACCAAGTAGATACTGTTACTGCAGAGACATTTTCTAAGCTAATGAAGAAATATTTTGATTTAGACCTAGAATATGAGGTTTTTAAAACAGAGAAAGGAGAAGAAGGACAAACTACATATTTTGCTAAAAGAATTATTGATGGTAACAACCCTGTTGAAATGGAAGCTTGGCACCATCAAACAGATCATATTGCAGTAAAAGATGGAAAAATACTTTTTGCAAAGCTCCTCTTGGCTAGATTTATAAATACAAATAAACTTCTGCCATTAGTTTCTAAAAAAGAATTAAAAGCATTTGTCAATCAATTAGAATACCCCAAAATTGTAATACCTAATGCAAATGTACTATTAGATGAACCTGAATATGAGTATATTTCATATGATTCAGAGAAGTGGGGAAAAATTAATAAAACTATTCGAGATTGTAATGCAGATAAAATATCTGTTGTATATTTATACAAAGATATGTCTCAGGAAAACCTTACACCTGTGTATAAGATAGAAGCTCAATGTAAAATGACATATGACAAGGAGGATTACTTTATCCCCTCTACATGGTATGTAAATGCAATAAATCCAGAGTTAATCTTGTTAGATGATAAATAGTAGAAATCTCTTCTAATATAATGATAGAATGAAGTATGAAGAATATAAAAACTGCAATCATAATACTATTTTTAATAATATTATCTACTACAGGAGTACTAGCTTTCTCCTCTTACTCTACAGAAACTCAAAAATTTGACACATCTTTAACAGATCAAAGTACAACGGTATATACAGAACCTGAAAAAATATATATAACTCAGATATCATCACCTTCTAAGGAGCTCTCTGCTAGTCCGTCTCTTTGGGTTAAAACCCTTTATTACTATTACATTACAAGACTCTATCTTCCAGATCTACCATATACATACCTCTTAGATGAGAATGGTGTTTTGTATGATGGAAAAGCAGGTGGTGTTGGAGCAAATCTTCAATTCAATGATTTGGACAATGTTGTTTTGATAGGCTATTTATCAAACAATTCAATTTTAACAACAAGAGCAGAAGCTTCTCTTAAAGAACTTGTAGAAAGTCTCTCTTCAGAATGGGGAATTAGTGAAGTGAAAGCTGTTAAACTAAAAATTCTTCAAGAACAGAATAAGTTCTCCTCTGTAAGTATTGTAGATGCTCCCACAGAATTCTCTAATTCTCTTAAATCTTCTCTTGAAGATGTTAAATTAAGTACTGAAGAGAATCATCAGTACAAAGTTAAGATTGAGGATGTTGAATACAATAAAGAATCTATAATAGGAAGTAGAAACAAGGTAACAGTAAAGTTGACAAATATAAATGATTTCCCATGGTTTACAGATAAAGAGCCAATCTATATCTCTACAAAGAGTGGTGAGGAGAGTGATTTAGCAATTAATAAAGTTTGGTCTAGTTTTAGTAAACCTTTAGAGATTACTGATCAAATTGTTAAACCAGGAGAGACAATAGTTTTAGAATTTGAGATAGAAGCAAAGGTTTTGATGGGTGAAGTAAAAGAAGAATTTATTCTTCAAAGAGTAGATCAAAAAGCATTTGAAGGGTCAGAGTTTGAAGTTGCAATAACTGTAACAAGGGGAGATAACACTTTAGTACAAGTAAACTCTCCTCAATTCGGTTTTGTAAATATTCGAAAATGTAGATGGGCTAGTTGTGAAATCATAGATAGTCCTAAAGACGGTACAGTATTTATCTTACTAGGTGAGGAAGAAGGTTGGTATAAGATTCAGTATGAACCGGGGGTAGAAGGTTGGGCTATGTCAAGATATTTCAAGAAAATATAACTAATTAATCAAGATGAGTTCAAATAATATTCTAGAGGGTCTAAATCCTCAACAAAAGAAAGCAGTAATGTGTACTGAAGGTCCTCTTCTTGTTTTCGCTGGAGCAGGATCGGGTAAAACAAAAGTAATTACAAATAGGATTGCATATCTAGTTACTGAGAAAAAAATAGATCCAAACAATATTTTAGCAGTTACATTTACTAAAAAAGCTGCAGGAGAGATGCAGGAGAGGGTAACTTCAATACTGCAAGGCTTAGGCATGAAGAATAATGTGCTACCTACAATTGGAACATTTCACTCAATAGGAGCAATGATGCTTAGACAAAATGCATCTAGTGTAGGATTAGAGAATAACTTCTCAATATATGACTCTAATGACACAGAAAACATGATTAAAGAAATCATGGTAGAAAGAGATATTGATATCAAGCAGTTTAAACCATCTTCAGTGTCATATTTTATCAGTGCAGCAAAAAATGACATGGTTTCTCCAGAACAATTCCCTTACCATTTCTCTGGATTTATTGAAGATATGGTTTCAGAAATATATCCTGCATATCAAAAACAACTACAATCCCAAAATGCAGTTGATTTTGGAGACTTACTCTATCTTCCTGTTAAGCTTTTAGAAGAGAATAAAAGTGTGAAGGAAAAATATCAGAACAAGTATAAATATTTACTAATTGACGAGTATCAAGATACAAACACGGTACAGTACAGATTTGCAAAACTTCTTTCAGAAAAACATCACAATATCTGTGTTGTAGGAGATGATGACCAAGGAATATATGCATGGAGGGGGGCTAACATTAAAAACATTCAGTCTTTTGAAAAAGATTTTGATAATGTAACGGTTGTTAAACTAGAGCAAAACTACAGGTCTACAAAAAATGTTATCAAGGCAGCAGTTCATGTAATTCAACAGAATAACAGTAGAGTGGATAAAGTACTTTGGACTGATAACGATGCAGGAGAGAAAATTTCAATATATCAAGCTTTGGATCAAGAAGATGAGGCTGAGTATGTAGTAAGCAATATCAGGTTGATACAACAAAAGGGTATTCCATTAAAAGACATAGCAATCCTTTATAGAACCAACTATCAATCTAGAGCAATTGAAGAAGTTTTACTTAAATCAGGATTGCCTTACAAATTAGTAGGTGCATTTAGATTCTATGAAAGGAAAGAAATTAAAGACATTATTAGTTACTTAAGATTTTGTTTTAATCCAAAAGATGAACTAAGTTTAGATAGAATTATTAATACTCCACCAAGAAAAAATGGTCCTAAAGCTGTTGCAGATTTACACTCTCTTGCAAAAGAAAATCATTTAACAATTGGAGAATTCTTAATAGCAGCATATGTATCAGATAATATGGAATTTTTGGGTGATTCTAAATTAAGTAAAGAGGTTGTTGAAGCTGTCTCTACTACTAAAGATAAGTGGGTAAAACATATAGCGACCATCTCTCTCTTTGGTAATCTCTACTTTTTTGCAAAGGAAAGAGAACTGATAGATATTGTTGATACTATTCTTGAAAGAACTAAGTATATAGAGTGGTTTGATGATAGCTCCGAAGAAGCACAAATGAAGAAAGATAATATTACAGAATTAAAGAATGTTGCATCTTCTTACTCTAGTAAACATGGCAAACAGAGTTTAGAAGTGTTCTTAAATGAAATTAATATCATTGAACAAGAACAAACAAAGAATCAAGATGGTACAGGAAACTATCTTAATCTTATGACATTGCACTCATCTAAAGGTCTAGAGTTTGACTATGTATTTATGATTGGAACAGAAGAGGGACTACTACCACACTCTAGATCATTCTTGGAAGAAGATGATTTAGAAGAAGAAAGAAGACTTTGTTATGTTGGAATTACTAGAGCAAAGAAAAAACTTTTTATCACTTTTGCAGAACAAAGATTAACAAGGGATGGTTTCTCATCACAGTTACCTTCTAGGTTTTTAGGAGAGATACCCCAAGATATTTGTGAATATTATAGTTATAGATAATCTATTCAGGTAACCAACTTAGAGGTGGGTATTGTTGTAGGTATTTTCTGTAAACAGCTGGCCACATATTCTTTGGATGTGCACCTGCTCTTACTTTGTTTAATGTATTCCTTATCTGTGCATATCCATCAAAGATATTATCATTAGGGAACAACCTATACCACAAACATGGACTCCATTGGAAGAGTCCTTTATATGTAGATTTATTGCTCTCTGCATTACAACCAGACTCAAGTCTCATTGTAAATTTTAGCCACTGCTTTTCCTCATCTGTAGCATTTAAAGAATCCACGACACTATTCCAATGATCACAGTTATATCCCAACTGTGTCACTGAATGTGGTTCATGATTTGCTCCTGTATATGAAATTATCTCGTCAACGGGTTCTTTATCAATACTCTCACTCACAACTCTTTCTGATATAAATTTATCTTCAAGATAATATGTTTCAATAATCTGTGTCTTGACTCCTAAAACTCCTTTCTGTTCAACAACAGGTTTTGCTAATCTAGCACAAAGAGAAGTATTATTTGTTATTGTCTCAAAAGGAATATCTGTAGTAATAGTATTAAGTTGAGTCCTGTATGTTTGGACTAGAATATATGAATCTGTATACAAACTATCTGCAGGGGAGGTAGAAAAAATCCTGTTACTATTTGTGACAGGATATCCTAAAGAGAGTAAAGCTTGTGTAGGAGTAGTGCTTTTTGTGAAGTGTACAGAAGAGTTCTTGTTGTAAATTACTGTAACAACTTTAATTTTTGTATCTTCAATAGTTTTCTGATTCCTAAAAACTTCTTCTAGTACAGTAGGGTCTCCTTCTGAATAACTACTAACAGGGAACATCGAATCAACATAATGAATCTCCCAGAAAAGGAGTGTAGTTAGAAGAATAAAAAATATTTTTTTCCAAAACATGGTAGTCAATTCTATCATAACTAAGGATATTTGACATAAGCTTGTTACTAAACTATATTTTATGTATGAAAGAAAAGTTTAAAAAGATACTTCCCTGGTTAATACTTCTGTTAGTAATTGCAGGCTTAGTTACTTGGTATTTCTTAAGTAGAAGGGTAACTGAAACAGAAAGAAGTAGTTATGATGAGAAGATTAAAAGTGCCGAGTTGAGTCTTAATGCGAGAGAATATTCTGAAGCTATAAACAAGTATTATGAGGCCACTGAAGTTATTCCTCAAGAACTCACAGCATATAAAGGTATAGTAGAAATACTTCTTTTGAAAAACAGGGTGGACCAAGCTATCTCAATAACTAGAGAATCTACAAGAGCTCTCTCTCCGGATGATAGATCTAAGCTGTACAAGATGATAGGGGATTACTACTACCAGAATTACGATTATCAGAGTGCCAAAGATATGTATCAAGAAGGCTTGAGTTTAAGAGTTGTGAATTTAGATGCTGAGTTAGCATTGGCAAAAGCTTTGATAAATATCGGAAAGGTTGACGATGGTAAAAAACAATTAGAGAAATATAACTATGAAGGAGACAGTGCAGTAGAAACAAATTTACTTCTTTCATATATCCATGCCCTGACAGACACAGGAAAAGCTAAGTCACAGATAAGTAGTATGACTGCCTCTGGTAAGTGGAATCCTTACTATGATGAGTTTGATTTAGTGTTAAAAACTCTAGATGATGATAAGAAATTTAATGCTGCAAAATTGGCAAGAGTCTATATTAATAATGGTTATCCATATCTAGCATTGAATATTTTAAAGACAGTAGAAGGAGAACTAACACAATACTTAGAAGGAATGTACTATACAGGTTTAGCATATCTACAAACTAATCAATATGATAAAGCCATTGAATATTTTGATAAAGCATCTACTTTAGGAGGAATGGAGATGGAGATATTCTGGGGTAAGGCTAGAGCTAAATATTCAAAGAATGATTTAGAAGCTGCAATCAATAACTATACCAAGGCTATTGAGTATGGTGGCAAAGATGTTCCTGAAGAGCTAGTTAAGGAGTATATTGATATCCTTCTTGTAAACAAACAAAACTTAATAGCAATGGATGTGATTAAGTATTTACTAATAAATCAAGAGAGAGCTTACATATATCTTCTTGGAATTGACCTTAACTATCAAATAGGTGAAAGAGAAAAAACAGACTTCCACAATCAACAATTAGGGAAATTAGAATTAACAGAGGAAGAACAAAAGGAACATCTGTATTGGAGGGCTAGATTGGCAATAGATGATAGTGATATGTCTAGTGCAAATACTTTACTAGAACAACTGTTATCTAAGGACAGATACAATCCAAAATACTATCTTCTTCTAGGTATGGTAAAGATGAAAGAAGATAATATTGCAGAAGCAAAATCAGCTTTTGAAAAAGCAGTTGAGTATGATAATTCAAATGTGATTTCAGAAGAGGCTTTGAAACTGTTGTCTAATCTTAAATAGTTGTGTATAATCGCAATCGCGAAGGTAGTAGTTCCCCTTCATTTAAGTGTTAATTTATCTTTTAAAAATATGGATAAGAATACATACAATGTTAAGATGCCGTTAGATAAGATTAGAAATATCGGTATCATTGCACATATTGATGCAGGTAAGACAACAACAACAGAGAGATTGTTGTATTTTACAGGACAGGTTCATAAAATTGGTGAGACTCATGAGGGAGAGGCAACTACCGACTTCATGGAACAGGAACAGGAGAGAGGAATCACCATTATGTCTGCAGCTGTTACATGCTTTTGGCCATATAATGGGGAGAATCATAGAATCAATATTATCGACACACCAGGCCATGTAGACTTTACGGCAGAGGTTGAAAGATCTCTTAGAGTTTTAGATGGTGCAGTCGTTATCTTTGATGGTAGAAAAGGTGTTGAACCACAATCTGAAACAGTTTGGAGACAGGCAAACAAATATCATGTACCAAGAATCTGCTTTATGAATAAAATTAACCTCATCGGAGGTAACTTTGATCACAGCTTCCAGACAATTAAGGACAGATTGAGTAACAAGGCAGTTGCAATCACATATCCAATTGGAAAAGAACAAGATCTTCATGGATATGTAGACTTGATAAAAATGAAAGCATACAAATATGAAGGTATTGATACTCCAGATTTGATTGAAATTCCAATTCCTGAAGATATTAAGGCTAAAGTTGATGAGTTAAGAAATATCTTAGTAGAGGCATTAGCAGAGCAAGATGATGCTTTGATGGAAAAGTACTTTGCAGGTGAGGAACTAAAGGAAGAAGAACTCTTGGCAGCATTAAGAAAAGGAACATTAGCAGAAAATATTTTCCCAGTATTGGGTGGAGATACTAGGACTGCAATGGCTAAGACACTTTTAGACTACATCACAATCTGTCTTCCATCACCTTTAGATGTTCCACCAGTTACAGGTGTTCATCCAAAAACAGAGGAAGAGATTGTAAGAAAGCAGGAAGAGACAGAGCCATTCTCTGCATTAGTCTTTAAGATAGTTAATGATCCTCATGTAGGAAATCTCTCGTACTTTAGAATCTATTCAGGAAAGATTGATTCAGGTTCATATGTTTTAAACTCAACAAAGAACATTAAAGAGAGAGCAAGTCGACTTATCCTTATGCATGCAGATGATAGGGAAGAAGTTGATTCATTAAGGGTTGGAGATATTGGTGCAATTGTTGGTCTTAAAGATTCTGTTACAGGAGATACACTCTGTGATGAGAAGAATCCAATTATTCTTGAACAGATTCAGTTTGCAGAACCAGTTGTTTCTCAAGCTATTGAGCCTGCAACAAAATCAGATGAAGAGAAAATGTCTGAGGCTTTGGCAAGATTTGTTAAGGAAGATCCAACATTTAGAGTAAGTTCTAATCAAGAAACAGGTCAAACAATTATCTCTGGTATGGGTGAGTTGCACCTAGATATCATTGTTGACAGAATGAAGAGAGAGTTTAATGTTTCTGCAAATGTTGGTAAGCCACAGGTTGCATACAAGGAGACAATTAAGAGTACTGTTGAGCAGGTTGAAGGTAGATATGTTAAACAGTCTGGTGGTAAAGGTCAGTATGGTCACTGTTGGTTGAAGTTAGAGCCAAATGAGAAAGGTAAAGGTTTTGAATTTATTAATGCGATCAAGGGAGGAGCAATTCCAAGAGAATTTATTCCAGCAATTCAGAAGGGTGTTGAAGATACTATGAAAGCAGGTGTTGTTGCTGGATATCCAGTAGTTGATGTTAAGGTTACAGTATATGATGGTTCTTACCATGATGTTGACTCTTCTGAGGCAGCATTTAAGATTGCAGGTTCTATGGCTTTTAAGGAAGGTATGAGACAAGGGGATCCTATTCTACTCGAACCTATTATGAAAGTAGATGTTGATACTCCAGATGAGCATATGGGAGATGTTACAGGTTCACTTAGTAGCAAGAGAGGACAGATTCAGGGTACAGAGAGTCTTGGTGGAGGTATTAGTAGAATTACAGCATTTGTTCCTTTGGCAGAACTATTTGGATATACAAGTGAACTTAGGTCTCTAACTAGTGGGAGAGGTTCATCTACAATGGAACCAGAGCACTATGCAGAAGTTCCAAAGAATGTGGCAGAAGAGATAGCAGGAAAGAAGGTGTAAATTTGAATTGGTTTTTGGAAGGGGAGGGTGGTAATCATCCTCCCCTTTTTATTATATCTCCTTTTTTGATATAATCTTTCACTTATTTTATATACAAACAGATGAAAAAGAAAAGAAAGGATATAAAGAACTCAGAATTAATCTCTCTTTTGCAAGAAGGTAAAGTGCAAGAATTCTTTGATGAATTAGGAAAGATAATTGAAACATTTGGGGAAGATGTTAGAAATTTTAATCTTGATGATTGGGCTGTTAAGTATTCTAGAGGGAAAGAACAGCAAGCTATTAACACTGCACTTACAGGCAAAGCAGAAGAGAAAGCTAAGGAATGGATCTGTCCTAGAATACCTGAATGGATTAATTCTGACCATTTAACGGTATTAGGATATATCGGGATGATAATAACAGGATTGGGTTTTGTGTTTGGATTCATGAATAGGTGGTATATACTTTTAATTCCTTTTGGCTTGTTTGTTAACTGGTTTGGAGATTCTTTTGATGGAAGTATTGCTAGGTATAGGAATAAAGGAAGACCTAAGTATGGTTACTATATTGATAAAATAGTTGATTCTGTTGCAATTATCACCTTGGCTTTAGGTATAGGTCTCTCTGGTTTCTTTAAGATAGAGATTGCTCTCCTTTTTGCATGTATCTATCTAGCCTTAATGTCTCATGTTGATTTAGTTACTCATGTACAAGGACAGAACAGAAATGCATTTGGTTTGTTTGGTCCTACAGAGATTAGAATAGTTGGGGTTTTGTTCTCGATATATATGTTCTTTTCTAAAGTTCATTATTTTGATATCTATGGATATATGGTAACTCAGTATGATATTGCACTCTTTTTTGTAAGTGTAATTATGGCAATCATACTTCTTGTATCTATTTTCACGAAAGGTATAGAGTTACATAAAATTGACACAAAGGATTGGAAGTAAATTTAATAGGCCTAGGTCAGGCCTGTTGTTGGCTTATATAAGATAGGGCTTGCATTAATCCTCACTTTTTGATAATATTCATCGCAGGTCGCAAAATTGTGACCTAGAGATAATCAAAGGTATTAAATAATATAAATAATTAAATTTTTAAAAATATATTTATGGCAGGCGAATTTACAAGAACAAAACCACACATGAATATCGGAACTTTGGGTCACGTTGATCACGGTAAGACCACATTAGTTAGAGGTATTCTTAGAACATTCTCCCCTGAGGCGGATGCAATGATTGATAAATTGGACAAAGATCCAGAAGCAAAAGCAAAAGCAATTACAATTGCAGTTGCACATGTGGAGTTTGAAACAGATAACAGACACTATGCATTAGTAGACTGTCCAGGTCACAAAGACTACATCAAGAATATGATCACAGGTGCAGCACAGATGGATGGTGCAATTTTAGTCATTTCATCTGGAGATGGTGCTATGCCTCAGACAAAGGAGCATATCCTTCTTGCAAAGCAGGTAGGTGTTCCTAAGATGGTTGTATTTATCAACGACTTTGGTGATGCAGATCCAGAGATTTTGGAATTGATTAAGGCTGATGTACAAGAGCAATTGGGAAAGAATGGGTATGATGCAGATTGTCCAATTATCATAGGAAGTGCACTTAAGGCTTTTAAAGGTGAAGAAGAAGGTGCAAATGCTATTAGAGAATTGATGAAAGCTGTTGATGAGTACATTCCAGTACCTGAGAGAGATACAGAGAAACCATTCCTTATGCCAGTAGAAGATATCTTCTCTATTGAAGGGAGAGGAACAGTGGCAACAGGTAGAATTGAGAGAGGTATTGTTAAAGTTGGTGATGAAGTTGAAGTCTTAGGTTTGGGTAGGAAAGCTCAGAAGACAGCGGTCACTGGTGTTGAGATGTTTAACAAGACATTAAGTGAAGGACAGGCTGGGGATAATGTAGGTATTTTACTAAGAGGATTAAAGAGGGAAGATATCCAAAGGGGACAGATTCTTGCAATTCCTGGTAGTGTAAGCACTCATACAGATTTCAAAGCTGAGGTCTATGTCTTGAGTAAAGAAGAAGGTGGAAGACATACACCATTTATCACAGGTTACAAACCACAGTTCTACATCAGAACAGCAGATGTAACAGGTGAGGTTGTATTACCAGAAGGAACAGAGATGGTTACACCAGGAGATAATACAGAGTTTACAGTGAAGCTTGTGTCACCAGTAGCAATTGAAAAGGGAGTTTCCTTTGCAATTAGAGAAGGTGGACAGACTGTTGGACAAGGTATTATTACAGAGATCTTGAAGTAAGATGTTGGATGTGGAGGGCAGGTAACTGCCCTCTGCAAATAATTTAATTAATTTAGCTCTTTTAAATAGAATGGCAAACCAAACTGCAAAAATTAGAGTAAAGTTAAGAGGATATGATTCTTTAGTTGTTGATAAGGCAGCAAAAAGTATTATTGAAACAGCTATTAGTACAGGTGCTAAGGTAGCTGGACCAGTGCCTCTTCCAACAAGAAGAAGGAAGGTAGCAGTAAATAGGTCACCATTTATTTACAAGAGCTCAATTGAGCACTTTGAGATTAATACTCATAAAAGAGTAATAGATATAATTGATCCAACACCTAAGACTATAGATGCTCTTCAGCATTTACAGATGCCTGCAGGTGTTGATATTGGAATACAGTAGTTAATTAAAAATATGAAAGCATTAATAGGAACAAAAAAAGGTATGACGAGAGTTTTCAAGGATGACAAGGTCGTTCCTGTTACTGTCGTAGATGTGTCAGGATGTATTCTTTCATACTTAGAACCAGAAGGTTTTGAGTTAGGTTTAGGAGAGAAAAAGAATCCTACAAAAGCAATGAAGGGAAGATATTCTGTTGCAAAGCGAGTTCCAGAGAAAACTTCTTACTTTAAGGGAAGTTTAGGTGAAGATATAAAGATTGGTGATGAGATTAAATCCGATATATTTGTAGCTGGAGATAAAGTAGTTGTGAGTGGAGTTTCAAAAGGTAAGGGTTTTGCAGGTGTTGTTAAGAGGCATGGTTTTGCAGGTGGTCCTAAAACACATGGGCAATCAGATAGACATAGAGCACCAGGTTCGATAGGTGCAGGTACAACACCAGGAAGGGTCTTGAAAGGAAAGAAAATGGCAGGAAGAATGGGTCAAGATAAAATAACATTAGATGCTAGAGAAATTATTGATATTAAAGATAATCTCTTACTATTAAAAGGACCAATACCAGGTTCTAAAGGAGATTTAATTGCAATATATACAAAGTAAAATGGCAGAAACAAAGAAAAAAACAACAACTAAGAAAGATGTCAAAGTTGAAAAGAAGGAAGTTAAAGTAAAAAGAAATCCTAAGGTTTGGGATATTCCTTTTAATGCAGATTTGGTAGCTCAAGTCTTGTATGTTTACAGTAGCAATGAAAGAAAATCTACTGCAAATGTAAAAGATAGAAGTAAAGTATCTGGAGGTGGTAAGAAACCTTGGAGACAGAAAGGAACAGGAAGAGCAAGAGTTGGTTCCTCAAGATCTCCAATATGGGTTGGTGGTGGTGTAGCTTTTGGTAATGTAGGAGACAGGAATTGGAATAGAAAGATTAACAAGAAGATGGCAAGAAAAGCAACCTGTGTTTTGCTCTCAGAAAGTTTAAGAAAGAAGATATTAGAATTTACTGATATTGCAAAGGAAGATATTGAAAAGGTAAAGAAGGACATGAAAAATCAGAAGTCTTTAACAGCACTTGTAATTACAAATAATGTTGAATTTGCTAAAAAAGTAAGAAATGTCGATGGTGTAGAAATAGTAAGTCCATTAAAGGTAAA
>Ga0255340_1004805_pt1 | contig 12791 bp, 22 predicted proteins | sample wastewater_treat_7_FD_192417 | JGI IMG/M metagenome (GOLD analysis project Ga0255340, IMG submission 192417) | Wastewater microbial communities from Lulu Island WWTP, Vancouver, Canada - plant10 | ecosystem: Engineered > WWTP > Wastewater > Unclassified | place: Canada: Vancouver, British... | reverse complement strand
AACCCACCAAGGCCTCCACGCAAATAATTCTCTTTCTCTGGTTACATCTGAAATCTTTATTTCATAATGACCCCTTTCAGTCTCCCCTTTATGCTCGCTAAGAATATTATATTCTTTTCCTTCAAATGTAAAAATTTCTGGTTTCATAATTATTTTTCCTCAATCCATTCATTTGGCCAATTATCCCCGTCAAGTATAGGCTTCTTCAGAGCTTCTTTTATACGGTTATTAGTCCATATAAGTTCTTTCAAAGAAGAAAATCCTTGCATAATATTTTTATCAGCGGAACCTTGGGGAATACCATCTTCATAATGAACCTCGGAAACAGAAAATAATCTTTCACCGGAAGGATGCAAAGTTGTAATAACCCGGTAATTCCAGTAATGAAATGGTCTTTCTTTTTTTCTTCTAGGCATTACTCTTTAATTTTGGGTAAATGTACAAATAATTTTCTAAATAAAAAAATGTTTCTCAAAATAATTTCGAGGGGGGTATCTATTTAATAATTTGCGCGACGCGTACGCGTAAAAGAACAATAATTTATTTTTACCTACTCTATAGAGTGGATTCTTTCCGGGGATTTAAGGCACTTATTGTATGAGCCCCCCGCGTTAAGTTTTGTTAAAATAGTTAATTTTTTGTTAAATCTAAAATAACGTCTTCTAATATCGAATTTTTTTGTACATTTGATTTTTAATATTTTTATGAAAGAAATGGACGACCTAATATTAGACACAGAAACTCGGGAGTTTGTAGAAGAACTAATGGCTAAGTATCCTGAAGCTGAAATTGATATGAATAAAAGAGAAGATTATGAAGGGAAATATCTATATCTGGTTGGCTTAATGGTAAAGAAAAAATACAGGGGGACTGGAATAGCTACAAAAATTATTAAAGACATTTTTAAGCATGCAGATGAAAATGGTTATCGAGTGAGAGCATGGGCATGTAATGTATTTGGAACAGATCTCCGAACCTGGATTCCTTTTTTAGAGAAAGTGGGGTTTCAAAGAGTTGATAATGAAAATAATCTTATATACTATCCAAAAAGTTCATCATAGGTTTTTTTATTTCGGAAATTATTCGTACATTTGACCCATAAAAAAGAAAGAGATGATAAGAATTATTTATAATCATGCAGAAAAATCAGGTCGAGAACAAAATTCTAAGACCAAAGGTTGTTTGAATTATAATAAGGAGACTAAGACATTTTCCTGTGAATCTTCGGATCTGAAATGCATGAATGCAAAGATCAAAAATCTTACAGAAGGATTCGAAATAACGGTGGAGGAATCAGGAAATGCAAAGACTTTTTCTTTGAAAGATGTTAAATGGGATAGTGAGGGGGAGCTTCAATATGAGATTTATGAATCCGAAGATGGGAAACATCGTTTTATTATTTGGAATGATTAAAACATTTTGTCCTCTTTATCATACAATAAGGAAGAATATATAGGAAAAATTTGAAGCTAAAAAAACATGGCTGGAAATACTGAACAATTATCCATATCTGCAGAAAAGCTCTACAAGCTAGCCTGTGGATCAAATAGAGAGTCTGCAAAAAATGCGGGCTTCTATGATGGACGTTTTGCATCAAGAACTCAGCCAACAAAGAAGCAACAGCTTCACCTTAATTTAAGAAGATCAAAACATACCCTGAAGGGGGAAATTTAAGATATTTTTAACTTAAAGTGAAGGCTTCTCAAAAGGAAGCCTTTATTATTTTATTAAAACAAGAAAGGAGGAACAAATGGCTCAGAACTTAATTTTCAAGAAATTCGACGGAACTGTTATCGAAGACGTAAATAAGTATGTTAGAGATTGGGCAACTGAAAACCCATACGGAACTGTAATTATCGGATGCGACTCTCAGGAATTCGCAAGATATGTTAAGTATGCTATCGTTATCGTTATGCACTTTAAGGATAAGTATGACGTAGGTCATGGTGCTCACGTTATTAGTGCAACTTTATATGATAAGAGCATGAAGACCAAATTTGGGCACGTCGAAAAGAAGAATGGTTCGTCCTTTGATACCTCTAGGTTACATGGCAAGCTTTGGAAGGAAGTAGAACTTACTGTCCAGACTGCACAGATGCTTCAGGGATGTGATAAGAAAATCAGAATCCACTTAGACTACAACTCTGACGAACATGAAGTTTCCAACGCACTCTATGCAAGTGGGATTGGGTACGCATTATCTTATGGATATGAAGCTGTAGGCAAACCTTATGCCTATTGTTCGACACATACAGCGGATGCTTTATGTAGATAATTATCAAAAGATTGATAATTTTTATCTACAATTATAAAGTAATTAAAGCCATTAGAAATAGTGGCTTTTTCTTTTTCCTTTATAATTAATTCATCTCGTTGGAATAAATATAGGCTCTTGATTTCGATGACTAAATTTAGAGATGGTATAAAAAAATCTGGAAAATAATAATGGATTTTATTTTTAAATTTATATTTAATAGGGGAAGGATTTATTAAATCCGGGTATAAAATATAGTATCTATTTAAGAAATCCAGCTCATAAGAATCCTGATATTTTAATTTTTTAAATATTTTTACTTTAAAACTGGATATTTTTTGTTTCTCAAAAATTTCTTTATTTTGCATGGGGTTTTCAACCCCAAATAATTTTATATTTGTATTTTTTCGGATTTGAAGGGCTTTTGTTGATTTATTTTTATTGGATCTCCCTATTTTTTCTTTTGTATCTTTTAAATATGAAATATTTTCTACTCCATATTTTTCAAAACACCCCTCTTTGGATTTTTTAGCAGCATATATTTTTGAACAATTTCGTGAACAGCATTTATTATAATTATATCCATTATATTTTGGGGGATTTCCGCATATTGGGCAGAGATCTGTTTTTTCTTTTATCCATTTATTGATATAATCTTTCATGGAAATTTTATGATATTTAGAAACATGGGAACTTAATCCTAATCTCCCTCGACAGACTTTTCCGCACTCCTCACATATAAATCCTTCATTATTCTCCTGAAACTTTTTCATATTAATTATATAAATAATTATAAAAAAAGTTTTTTATTTGGGAAATTTTGTTTACATTTGCCTGGCTATGAATTTCGAACGAGGCATAAATCCGTATGAGACCTTAAAGGTTGGGAGAAAAGCTAATGCTGCTAAGGTGGAATATTTTGAGATAAAAGGGGAGATTGTAGCTCATCTTATATCAGAAAGGGTTACGAATAAAATGAAAAAAGAATGGAGTGTTCGGGAAAATAATACTCTTACATTTTTTGAAAATTTTTCAATAAGCGGAAATGAGTTAATAACAGCTTTAATAATTTTGAAAAGAGACGGTATTTGTCGGGATTTTAATGATTATATTCATGAGCTGATTTCTATGAGATTTTTAATTAAGATGAAATCTTATAAAAATAACTACGATAATAATTCTTTCCCTATAGATTATAAAAAAGAATTGGAGATTAAAACTAGATGGGTTTTAGTCATAGTTCAGAATTCAGAGGAATTTGAATTCACGTCTGGAAAAAAATTTCAACTGACCTTCGGCAGAACAGGATTGGATTTATTTTATCAAAATGAATTATATAGAATTGCTCCTCCAAAAGATGGTGGAATAAAATTTGAAAGTAAAAAAATATGAATATTTTAATGACACGGGATGATTTTCGTAACGCCGTTTTTGCACGCGATAATCATCGTTGTGTCATTTGTGGGGAACCCGCAAAAGATGCCCATCATATCTTGGAAAGAAGATTATTTCCAGATGGAGGATACTATCTCAATAATGGTGCTTCACTTTGTGAAAAACTTTCTAAAAGATTTATGGTTCGAGTAGACAGAAATACCGGAAAATGGGAACAAAATACTTCAACCTCCATTTTAAATTGTTTAAGAAAATAATATGGAATCATTTGTAAGACATCTGATATAATTAAAACTTAAATAAATGAAGGATTTTTTTGAAAAATATGAAGAATTATTAAATAATTTTCTTCATTGGATTGACAACCATGTAGGCAGATAACACAAAAAAGAAGCCTCGGGTAAAAAATAGACTCTAATAGCAAAATTAAGCGATCGTGTAATAGAAGGAAATTCTCTTATGGCAAAGTTCATGGGATTTCAGATAACTAAAGAAGCTGAGGAATATAATTATAAGTATTCTTATTGGGAACCTGGAGGTATCATAGAAAAATATTCATTTTTTGGAGTTTTGCATTCTGAAAATTATGAACTAAAATTTCTTCGTCAGGTAGCTTCTTATGGCATGTTTTCATTCCATAAATCCTGGGATTGGTTAATGCCTGTGATAGAAAAGATAAACCAGGAGATCCCGAACTGCATTCCTAATAATGTTATCCTGCCAGATTATATGTTTAAGATGAAAATGCTTCGTATGTTTAATTTTGAAGGAAACACGGGAAGCATGTCAGAGATATATGATTATTGTTTTGAATTCTTAAAATGGTATTATGCACCCAAAGTGGCTTATTGAAGCAGATGTTTTTCAAGATAATACAGATAAGCTTATCCAAGTCTTAAAAAACAAAGGGATCGAGTATCACGTTCTCCAGTACATCCCATTTGATGACGATCTTGCTAGCAGATGCTTGCAGATATATGGACCAGATCAATGTGTCATATTTTATGGATCCCTTAATTTCGGAAGAAAACTCAGGAAATTAGCTTGGACCCCCGGGGTTTACCTTAATGAAAAGGCTCTTGAGTGTTCAATGTATTATCCATATTTGAAAGATCTTCTTTTGCATTATCAAGATTTCATGATGCTTCCTTATGGGGTTTTGAATGACCACAAGAAAACTATCTTTGACCATTTCAAAACAGATAAAGTTTTTATGAGACCAAATTCCAATATGAAGGAATTTACTGGAATGATTTGTTCTTATGAAGATTATTTTGATTGTGTAAAACTTGCGGGATTTTATGATGTAGATCCAAATCTTTTGGTTCTTATTTCTCGAGTAGAGCCATTAGAGAAAGAATGGAGATTTGTTATAGTTGATGGTGAACCTATTGCTGGAAGTCTTTACCGTGATTGGTCCTCGCCCGAAAAGATTATCCCAGGGACAATTACTAAGGATTATGTTCTTATGAACTCTCATTCGGTTTGGGAAGGAGCGGATGATAATGATGGAAGGCTTGCTAGAGAAATAGCTTATCAAGCTGCTCAAAGATACAATCCCGATAGATGCTGGACTGTTGATGTTGCAAAAACCACTTATGGAATTTATGCTGTCCTTGAAATAGGATGTTTTTCCTGCGCAGGTCTTTATGGGATGAATCTTGAAAAAGTCGTGGATAGGGTTTCTGAGGAAGCTCTAAAAGAGTGGAAAGAATATTATGATACCAATACCCCTATATTTTAAGGATGGTGTTCAATTTTCATCTGGATATGAACGTGTAGTTCACGGAGGACGAGGAGCTTATGTTGAGCTAACTAAAGAACAAATTTTAATTCCTCTAAAATCCCATTTTAATACTCCAGTACCCGAAGAAATAAAGCCAGAGCTCTTTTATTATCATTGGCTTGAACCTGAGGGGAGAACTGAAAAAATATATTGGCAGATTAATATAGTTAAGTATGCTGATTATAAAATAGGTTTTTATTATATTTCTCCTTCTTTATTGCAGTCATTTATTGAAGTAGAACCAGGAGTGAAAATGCTTTTTTGAATAAATAAAATAAACTGTCAAATGAAAAAAATATTTTTATTTTTGGTAATTTTATTGGTTTTGTCTTCTTGCACAATGATGAAAACTATAAGTGTTTACCAAAATTACTATCCTCAGGAAAAAGAGCAGCAGTCTGTTACAGATCTCTATTCAGTGATTAAAGAGCATTCAGTTGATTCTATTGCTTTGGATAAATGGTTAACTCTCCAAGCACAAAATGATAATGGATATATTCTTCAAAGGACAATATCTTCTGTTCAAGATGAAAAAACCTCTTGGAAATTCATTTATACTCAACATGTGGTGATCGATTCTACATTTTTCTCAGTGAAAGCTTTAATAAGTACGAAGGATAAGAAACTCCAGAAATTCTATGGCAGATAATAAAAACTCCCAAATTATTTTTTAGTTTGGGAGTTTTTTTGTATATTTGCATAAAAGAAAAAGAGTATGTCAAATTCAGTAAGTAAACTTCCGATCCTGGGAAATATCAATCTCCCAATCAGACTTTTTAATTATCGTCATAAAAAGGATTCTGAAAAATTCTTTCAATCTGGTTTTGCTTTCTTTAGAGTAGCAGATGATCAAGCAGATGTTACAGGTGCCAATGATGAAGATCTGGGTACGCTCGGCGGATGTATGGGTGGGCATTATCAAATTAGTAAACACGGGGAGGAGGAGAGTATCAATGTTATTATAGATGTTGAAGATCTTTGGAATCTTGTTACCGAAATGCTTGAAACGAAAAATGTCAGGATAAAACTCGAAGGAGTTAAAGAAATTTATGATGAATATTGGAAAGAACATCAGATTGATAAAAAGGAAAGACTAGATCAGAAAAAGAAGCTTGAGGAAATTCGTCAGATGCAAAAAGAAGCTGAAGAAGAAGCTAAAAAAGCTGAACTTGAAAAAGAGGAAGCTGAATTTGAAAAGATGCTTGCTGAAGAAAGGGCTTCTCGGATTAAAGAGGGAACCGTCGATTCCGATGAAAAAGTAGGAAACTATCAGATACTTAATAATAAGGGATGGGATCTTACTAAGGAACTTCCCAGCGAATCCCATGAGTATGAAGATGATTTCAAATTCGATCCTTATCGAGGCGCTGGGGTTCAGATTATGGATGAACATGGAGAAATTTTCCAGGCTCAAATCGATGATTCAAAAGTAACTCTGGATATTTCAACCTGGAGGGGAACAAGCTTTGGAGCCATTCATTATTATGCAGTTTTAAATATTTCCCATCCAAGTTTTGAAAATATTAAGGAAACTGGAACATTCAGAAGTGTCTGGAGTATTCCTTTCTTTAATAATTACAGGATTGAAATGACCCATGTTCTTGAACAATGGGAAATCGATAAATATCCCGAGAATTATAAGGGATGGAGACCAGGATCTAATGTCAGGGGATTCTATACTCAGGAACAAGCTATCCGGGCTGGAAAAGAATTTTTTGAAAAGCATTTTGATCCGGATGAATGGGAATTACAAATTGATGCATGTGAAAGAACCGATAACTCTCTCGATTTTGAATGAAAAAGATTCAGGAAATAAGGGATTATCTTAATAAAGAATCCCCTAATAAAGCCCGGGATATTATTTGGATTATTAAAACCATCCTGAATATTCCCATGATCTTAATACATGAATTGTGCCATATTTTAGCAATTGTAATCACCGGATGCGAAGCTAATATAGATCCAAAAAAATGGTACTTTATTTCAAGAAGGGATATACCTTATATTAATACTAAGGGGGAAGAAAAAACAATACCTGGGTTAGGGTTCAGTTTTCCTATTGCTTTATCTTGTCAGGATCCATATAAATTGATTATAGTTGGTGCTGCCCCGGTTTTGGGAATATTAATTGATATTTTCCTGTGTTTTTGGATTCCATTTTCGATAAATATTTCACCCTTTGGCAAGATGATTTTATTTAATTTGATGATAAATTATTTTGTAATTAACTTCGGAAGTGCTTGGCTGAGTGAAGACGATATTAATACAATTAAGACGGGGTGGAAGGAAATAAAACCAAAAATTTTATCAAAAATTGAAAAGATAAAGAAATTTTTTGTATATTTGCACCAATGAAAAGATCATTAATCATATTAAGAGGTTTGCCCGGATCAGGAAAAACTTCTCTTGCAGAAATCCTAGATGCTCCAATTTGTTCCGCAGATGATTACTTTATGAAAGATGGGAAGTATCTCTGGAAGAAAGAAGAATTGGGAGCTGCTCATCAGTGGTGTTTGGGAAGATGCGAATTCCACATGAGGCAGGATGTAGAAAAAATAATCGTTGCAAATACTTCAACCACGGCAAGGGAATTAAAACCTTATTATGATCTTGCCCTAAAATACGGTTATCAGGTTTTTTCAGTTATTGTCGAAAATAGGCACGAAGGGAAAAATATACATAATGTTCCTGAGGAAACCCTTCAGAAGATGGCTGAAAGATTTTCAATAAAATTATTATAATGGGATATATGAAAGACGAAATCATTAGTTTTGAAACTGCTAAACTCCTTCAGGAAAAAATAGCCTTTAATTTTAAAATTAATTCATGGTATTCTCCCTCTGGTGAGTTAAATACCTCACCTACAAAAGGGATCGATTTTTCCTATTCCAATGGGATTCCAGCTCCAACTCAATCCCTTCTCCAGAGAATTTTAAGGGAGGGTTTTAGAATGGATATTATGATTGAACCATTCGATGATGAAAATGGAGGAACCTCTTACGAGCCTACAATTTTTTGGGATGCCTTTGATGAAGATGAGGATGATGATCGTGTTTATCCTACTTACGAGCAGGCTTTGGAATCTGCATTAACAGATGCTTTAAATCTTATAAAATAACATGGAAGAAAAACTGAAAATCGAAATTGGCGGGGTTTATAGAACTCACGTTGGGGATCTTGTAAAAATCGTCTCAATTAATAAAGAAAAAGACGAAATCTGGATTTATAATATATCTGAAAATGCTAATCAATGGGTTTCTTTATCTAAAGCCATTGAACACAAATTCAGATCAAGAGTTCGTTAAAACTTTTAACAAAAAACAAAGTATAACTTAAAATAAAAATAAAATGTCGGAAGAAAAAACGGCAATCCAGAAGCTCTATGAAGATCCGAAATCAAAAAATTTCGTCAATCATCTTATCAGAGCTTATCTCCCAATCAATAAGCCTACAAAGGTTTGGGAATTCGAAGATAAAAAACCTCATAAATGTAATGTCTGCGGTCATGATCTTATTGACCTCGGAACAGTTCTGGGAAGAATGCAATCATCAGACTATATGCATGATTCTATTGATCAGATGAGGAGAGAGGTTTGCGATGGTGAAATTATTCCCAGGGAAGAAAAAGCAGTCATTAAACATTTAACTCATGGGGCTATTATGGCTTGGCAAGGAGAAAAAACCACCACTTATCTTTGTGCAACTTGCATTGGGGAGCTTCTTCAATTAGTCCAGAACGGTCTTCTTATGGGGGATAAAAATATTACCTGGATAACTAACCAAATGAGAAGGGATCAGGTTTTTACCCATTTTAAAGAAAGCCCTTCCCCGGATAATGAGGAAAAGAAAGAGGTAGAATCTATTCAGAAGAGAGCTGATAAAAGGAAAGCTACCTTTGGAGATCTTGAAGTTCTTCAGAATCTTAAAGCTAAAATGGAAGCGGAGGAAAAAGAAAAGGAGGAAAAGTAAATGAAAATAAACTTGGAAAAAATTTCTTGGAAATATTTGAAAAACAAGATAAGCGTTAAAAGGTATTTGATTGTTGCTTATAACAATCGAATGTACGAAGGATTTAAAACAGTTTCTCCAGAATTATATACATTCTTCGGAGCAAATTACTGGATAAATCAGAATGGAGATAGGTCAAGATATGTCTATGATTTATATGATGTTATTAATAAAAGGCTGGTCATTGACCACCAGCCAATGATAGACGAATTTAATTACGTCAAAGAATCTATTCTTAAAACATCGGCCAGACATGCGACCCCTCTTCGAGTTTATATTTTTAACTTTAAGGTTAAATGGGATAAAATTTATGGTAAATCTGCAACTGCCATATATTTTTCGGATTTGATGGCCATATACAAGATGCAGATGGAAAAAACAGGAATATCTAATTATGATCCAGAAGACTGTAATGTCTGGAAAGGATATGAAGCATTGATTTAATTTTTTAACGAAAATTTAACATCAAAATTTATTTAAATATTAATTTTTTTGATACATTTGCCCTACATTAAATAATATTGTAAAGATGAAGATTGCAATTTACGCTCAGGACGCGGACATAGTCAATATCTTCAATCGTTATACGCGAAGCCTGGATCCTTCTAAAGCTACCTATAAAGATTCGATGCTCTTGATGAAAGAAACTACGGAGGTACTGGTAGTTCGAAATGAGAAGGCTCTTTTCGACTTGATTGCGGATGAAACGATAGAAGGATTTGCTTTAGCAGTACCCTCTAATTTTACCAAAAAAGCTATCGACTTTATAAAAAGAAAATCCGCCTATGTCCCTATTCTTCTTTATGGAAATATAAAGGATCTTATTTCAGTTAACGGAGCCGACATTCATATTCCTTTTGATCCTTCCGATGACAAGGAATTCTCATATCAAAGTTTGTTTGATATTATAATTAATAACATTAGCAGCTATTCTCGAAATTTTGGAAAACTCAGAAAACTAATGACCAAAATGGCTGAGGTTATTGATTTTGAACCTTGCAAATATGATCCAACCAGAAGAATGCTTTCCTATAAAGGCAAAGATGTTAAGAAACTTTCTGCTAAAGAAGGTGGTATTCTTGAGATCCTTTCAGCTAATTTTGGCCAAGTAGTTAAAAGAGAAATCATACTGGAAAAGGTGTGGAAAAAGGATGATTATTTCTCGGGGAGATCTATGGATGTTTATGTGACTCATCTTCGAAGACTTTTCCAGGAGAATGGGATAAAATTAACCATTAAGAATATTTCAGGGGTAGGATTAATTTTAGAATAATGGCAAGTGCAATTGATGGCGGCTGGGATTTTGTTAAAGTTGGCAAAATGTATCAATATAAAGAAGATTGGTTCATTGCCATCGTTACTATACTTGAAGATAATTCGGATGAGGATTTTTATCGATTTAAATTGCAAGTCGAGAAATCATCTGAAGAACCTCCTCAAAATGGAGTATTTGAAATAGAACACATTAAGAAACTTCCAGGAATTTATAGTGGGATGCTTCAATTATACGAATTCCCCGAATATGCATGTAAATATAAATGGACTCGATAATTCCATTTTTTAACGTTTTTTAACGATCCAGATTTTCTACTCTGGATCTTTTTTTGTATATTTACAATGGCTTAGCTACTTCGGATTATAGCCCGAATGATAGACAAGGAACTCGAAAGAGCTGGTGGTTCGAATCCACCCCAGGCCTCAAAGAGAAAAAAGAGAGAGATGAAAAAGATTATTTTAGCTTCGTTATTTTTTGCCTTAACAGGAACTATTTTTAGCCAGGTATCATTTGATTCTACTGGATATAAGGCTTTTCAGAAGATTTCTTATTCCCCATCAGAGGCTACCTCTGATAGTTCAAATGTTTTATTTTGGTTTGAAACTGACAAAGTCATAATTACTACAAATGATCAGACAAAGAATCTCTATTTTGTCGATCAGCCTTTTGAAGATATTCTTAAAACCGGGCATCATGTTAAACGGGTTCAGTGCAAAGATGATGGAGGATTTTTATGCGCATTAAGTACAGGGCACATTTTCCCGGAGGATGTTGATTTTATCTCTATAGAATACAATAATATTATATTTTTTTATAAGGTTAGGGAAACTTCAGAAAGATTTTGGGATTCGGATCCAGAGGAACTTACCCCGTTTGAAATGGATACCGATCCTTTTACTTCAGAGGAATTTGAGAATTTAATTGAATCTTATCAGAGGCTTAAAAATTCCATTAAAATCTTCTAATATGAATGCTCAGGAAAAATCTTCATTGGTAACTCTTATCCAGGTATATGCTACTGGAAAGGTAAACAACTTTTTTAGCCCACAGATTTTGGCTGAAGCGATTTCGGAAAAAATCGATTTTCAACAGCCTATTGATATTTTTTCGGCTAATAAGAACCGAGAGGTTATCAAAAATGCCAGGAAACAAATTAGGGCTCTAAAAAAAGATATGGAAGAAGAATTGAAGAAGCTTGACAAGGAAGAAAAATTATTTGCTAATTTTCTTAGGGGAAAGATCACAACATATAAAGAAATCCTTGATTTAATAAAATAAGAAAAAATAATTTTTTTATTTGGGATTTTTTTATACATTTGGAAAAAATTAGTTGAAATGACTTACACAATACAGGATCTTCGGGATCGAAATCTTATACTTTTTGAATCCATATCTGGATCCCATGCCTATGGAACAGCAACTCCGGATTCAGATACAGATATAAGAGGCGTGTTCTATCAACCTCTTTATGATGCTCTTAAATATGGATGGGTGGATCAAGTATCAGACGAAAAGAATGACGTTACTTTTTATGAGCTTGGACGATTCATGCATCTTCTTGCAGGAAATAATCCGAATATAATAGAGCTTCTTGCAATGCCTGAAGATTGTGTCATTTATCGCCATCCTCTTTGGGCGGTCCTCGAATACAATAAACATGATTTTCTTTCCAAAAAAGTTCGCTGGACTTTTGCTGGATATGCTATAGATCAAATAGAAAAGGCTCGCGGGTACAATAAGAAAATGAACTGGGAAGAATCCCAAATGACCCGTAAAACTGTTCTTGATTTCTGTTATGTCCTTAAAGATGCCGGTTCAATTCCTTTCAAATCATGGTTAGCTGTAGAACCTTATAAGTCTCTGTGGCTTAAATCCATGAATTATACTCAGGAAAATTTTGGCCTTTCGGCTATAGATCATGGCCACGATCTTTATGCAATGTTCTATTCCCAAGAACCAATATGGGGGATAGTTTCTGATGAAGATAAAGCTAATCAGGTTCAGCTTTTCTCCATACCTAAGGGCCAGCAGGAAGTTGGGTATCTTTACTTTAATAAAGACGGATATTCATC
>Ga0255340_1004789_pt1 | contig 12831 bp, 9 predicted proteins | sample wastewater_treat_7_FD_192417 | JGI IMG/M metagenome (GOLD analysis project Ga0255340, IMG submission 192417) | Wastewater microbial communities from Lulu Island WWTP, Vancouver, Canada - plant10 | ecosystem: Engineered > WWTP > Wastewater > Unclassified | place: Canada: Vancouver, British... | reverse complement strand
GTCCGAGTCCTGCGGCCGCCGGGGGCGATATTCCTTCGCCGTTAATGTCATGTCTTGCCCGATTCAAATGTGGGATGAGGCTATTCTGATGGAGCAAGACCATAGTAGAACGTGCGTTCTGTTGTCATTGTTGAACCAATAAGAAATCCAAAGGATATTGAAAATCTCAAGAAACATATTTCCAATAACACAAGAGATCTTCTTTTATTTTGTTTATCAATCAATAATGGATTGAGAATGAGTGATATTCTTCAACTCACTGTCAATGATGTATGTCATTTGAAAGTAGGGGAAATGGTTACTATACGGGAAAAGAAGACTGGTAAAACAAATGTCCTATGTTTGAATAAGTCTGTTTATAAGATACTGAGACAGTATCTGGATGAAAGAAAACCTGATGGTAATGAGTACCTATTCATATCAAAGAAGGGTACCAATAGACCATTGACTGTATCTACAGTTGGTACCATGATAAAATTATGGTGTAAGGATTTACATATAATTGGTAATTATTCTTCACATTCCCTTCGATAACGTATAATATTTTTCGCACATTTGAGAAGTAGCCCTCAATCTGGTAAAGGATTTGTTGTTCAAAGGCAAAAACAATACCATCAGGAGGGCTACATATGTACAATAGCAAATCGTTGAAGGAAAACAAAGAGGTAAAAGCGGGTCAGATTATTCGGATCGAACAGGAGCAGTTAACCCGGCATCTGGATAAAGTTGTTCGAGGTACCGTGGAAGAGACGCTAAACGCCTTATTGGACGCGGAAGCGGACCGACTGTGCCAGGCAAGCCGTTATGAACGGACAGAGAAACGGCAAGACACTCGGGCCGGTCATTACAAGCGTAATCTGGACACCAAAGTCGGACCGGTTCAGTTACAGATACCCAAATTGAGGACTCTTACATTCGAGACGGCCATCATTGAGCGTTATAAACGCCGGGAAAGTTCGGTAGAAGAAGCCTTGATCGAGATGTACCTGGCAGGGGTGTCGGTGCGACGGGTAGAAGATATAACCGAGGCGCTATGGGGGACACGTGTCAGCCCCGGAACGGTTTCCAACCTCAACAAGAAGGTTTATGAGCGGATAGAAAAGTGGCTTAATGCCCCGATTGAAGGAGAATATCCTTACATTTATTTAGATGGGATTTGGCTGAAGCGTTGCTGGGCAGGAGAAGTGAAGAATGTAAGCGTTCTCGTGGCCATCGGCGTGGATCTAGACGGTTACCGTCATGTTTTGGGCGTCCAGGAAGGGTCCAAGGAGGATAAAGAGAGTTGGACAGGATTTTTACGGCATTTGAAAAAACGCGGGCTTAAAGGCGTAAAGCTTTTTGTCAGTGATAAATGTTTGGGGCTGGTGGAATCCCTGGCCGATTTTTATCCGCAGGCGAAATGGCAGCGGTGTGTCGTCCATTTTTATCGCAATGTATTTACCGCCGTTCCGAAAGGAAGAGTCAAAGAAGTCGCGGCGATGCTCAAGGCGATTCATGCCCAGGAGGATCGACAGGCAGCCGAGGAGAAGATAACATCCGTCGTGAAGAAGCTCAAAGGCATGAAGCTAGCCAATGCCGCAAAGATCGTAGAAGAAGGAGCGAAAGAGACGTTGAGTTACTATCACTTTCCGAGCCAGCACTGGCGCTCGATACGAACGAATAATCCTCTGGAAAGACTGATGAGAGAAATCAGACGCAGGACGCGGGTTGTTGGAGCTTTTCCTGATGGACGATCTGCTTTAATGCTGGTCGCCGCCCGACTCCGGCACGTATCTGCCACAAGGTGGGGGACAAGACGATATTTGAATATGGCGAGACTGACAGAAAACATCGAGGGGATGGCATAAGCGCCAAACGCTCCGGGAGCTCTGACGGCTCGCAGAGCGTTTGGCTTACCGACTACCGGATTGTTGGGTTGCTAAAACAAAAGTGCGAAAGATTCTTGACACTACCCAACTTACTTCAGTAGCTCCAGAATTTCTTGTTGTGTATTTTCATATCGACGATTTTCCGGAATATTTCGGCGGAAGACAGAATATCATTTTCTGTAAAATATTTTCCAATCAGCGGCTGCGTCTGCCTTTGCTTCTCCAGAAGCCGCCGCAGTTGATAGCGAGACAGGCGCCCCAGGCGCACGGCGCACTCCCCGAATTTTTCCCCGTGCCGGCGGCTGCGCAGCACATCGAGAGTGTCGCCGCCTTTGAGCCACCCCCAGCTCACGGCAATGGCCCCGACCGACGGGCGCTGCAGCTTCTGCCAGACAATCGCCTTGATCAGTGTAGAAAGGGAAATATCACCCGTGTAATAAAGATACTGCCCGAACAAAAGCCGCCTGAGCGGCATGCGACCACAATAGAGCGGCTCCGTCCTTTTGGCGGCGGGGCGGGAGAAAGGCTTGCGCGGGGCGGTTCGCCTGCGTTCATACAGGGTTCCCTCTTCGTTGAGAGAATATTTCCAGGGTGCGGCGAGAAACACGCAAAGCAACTGGTAGGCCCGGCTGATTTCCTTGAAGCGATCCTCCATGAAATCGGCTCTGCCTTCCACCACCGCCGCGCGGTCCGGATGGGTTTCCATCGCTTTTCTGCGATAGGCCGCTTTCACGCCGGCCGGCTTGAGGTAACGTAGAAACTCGACCGAAATATCAATTTCCGTCCCGAACAGCGACTCACAGGCTTTGAACAGATTCTGCCTGGATACATCGGCCAAAGGCAATGTTTTCCACCTCCTCGTATCCGACCGAAAGCCAGGATGACTGTCGGCGGTTTCGCGTAAAGTAGCATACGCTTCGGCGTAAACACAAGAGACAATTCGGTTATTTTCTAGCGACGGATAAAAATGCGGGTGAAAATCAGCCGCGTGAAGGTTTTGGCGTTGCGGAAGAAATCGACAAACGGACGGAAATGGGAAACCCTGGAACCTTCGGCGCCGTAAACCACGCTGATAGGAGCCTCGATAATCGGGATGCTCCTGCGTTTGGCCTTCACCAGAATCTCGACTTCGAACTGAAACCGCCGCGCCTTGGTGTTGAGCCCCATGGCTTCCGGCAGGGGATAAATTCTCATGCCGCTTTGCGTATCGGAGAGCTTCGGCCCGCCGGAGGCACGGACCCAGAAATTGGAAAATTTCCGCCCGAAACGGCTGGTCCACGGCACATGGTCAGTGACGGTGTTGTGCATACCCTGACGCGCGCCGACGATTATCGGACGTTTTTTGGCGGGAATGGCGTCGATGAGTTTCCAGACATCTTGCGGATCATGCTGTCCGTCCGCGTCGAGCGTTACCGCATAATCAGCCACATGGGAGGCGGCCATAAACCCGGTCATGAGCGCTGCACCCTTGCCCTCGTTTTTTGCATGGCGCAAGACGGTGACATCCTTTATTTCCAACAGATATTGAGGGGTCCGGTCGGTGGAGCCGTCGTCCACGACAAATACCGGGTATCCCAGCGCCTGCGCCTGCCTGGCCACCTGCGCCACGGTTGCACCATGATTATAAACCGGAATCACAAAAGCAAACCGGCTGTCGGGGCAACGCAATGTTTGCGGCGCCGTGGTTTCAGGCGGCGGCCGGTCTTGTGTCATGCCTTGCCTCCTTTCAATCGATTTTTAAAAACGCCACTCCCCACGTGCCCGGCCCCATATGGGCGCCGGAGGTCAAAGACAGGGGCTGCAAAATAATGACAGCCTGCGGATAGAGTTTGGCGATCTCTTCACGGAATCCGGACACCTGCCCGGAATTATCCGAATATTCAAGCATGATCAGGGCGCGCGAGTCACGCTCGAGCGCGGCGGCCAGTCTCTCCATGGCCATTTTGACCTGGTCTTTGCGGTTTCGCGCAACGCCCATTTTCTTCACCCCTTCGGGCTGAGGTGAAATCACCGGCTTCATCTTGAGCATATCGCCGAAAAACGCGCTGGTCTTCGAAAGCCGGCCGCCCGCGGCCAGATATTGCAGCTTTTCCAGAAAGACGTATTCCTCACATGCCTGCACGGCTTTATGCGCAAAAGCGATCGTTTTTTCCACGTCCTTTGTGTGACTCAAATGCTGTTGCACGGCCAGCACGATCGCGCCGAGCCTTCCGGAGGCGGCGCCTGTATCTATTAATTTCAATCTGTTTTCCGGGTCATGCTCCTTTTTCCAGTCCGTAGCCACATCGTAATTTCCTGTGTAAACGGAGCCCACGCACAGATACAGAACTTTTTCATAGCGCGCCAGAACGCTTTCGTAGAACTGATGCCTTTCAAAAATGGAGGCCTGCGATGTGCTTACTTTGACGCCCTGGCGCATGGCCTTGTATAGCTTTTGCGGGTCATAATAAGTCTCGGCAATCGACTTCTCCCCGACGTTCAGATAGCTGTTCAAAAGAGTGAATCCATATTTTTTTGCATCATCGCGTGTAAGAGATCCCGCCGCGTCCGTCATAATGTGCAAACCGACGTCGGCAGGAGCGTTCATGAAATCACGTATCTGAGAAGAAAGGTTGTCGGACTCCCAATTGAGCATGCTGCCCAGCTCATTCATCCGCGCTTTGACCTTCTCTTTGTCGTCCGTGTGCAGATGCACCTTGTAGAGGTCACCCTGGCGGATGATGATGGCGCAATCCTGATCACCGGCAATTTCTGCAAGTTCGTCGGGCGACGCGTCGGCCTTCACCACTGCGTCGATGCAATAGCCGTTTTCCCCATCTTCGTGAAATGAAGATGAAATCTTCAGCAGACCCGCAAATATTTCCGTCAGCGGCCGGTACTTACCGTTGCCGCCGGACAGGGTATGAAAAAAGCCTTCGAAAAAGGCATACATACCCAGGGCCCCGGCATCCACGACACCCGCCTGCTTGAGCTTCGGCAAGGTTTCTCGTGTTTCGCGCACCGCCTGTTCGAGATGAGCCAGTATCTGCCGAGTGCTTTGCAGATCGGCTGAAAATCCCCGTTCAACGATGATTTCCTCAAGCGCGTCAAATAATGAGAGCATGGTTCCCAGACGCGGCCGGCCCAGCGCTTTCCACGCCCTGGCATTGCCTTCCTGCACCAGCGTCTTCAGATCGTGCAGTGTGTCTGTAGTGTAGAAGCCGGAAAAAAACTGCGAAGCGATGTTACCGGAATTGCCGCGCGCCGACAAAAGCAGCTTGCGCACGATTTCGTCTTTGTCACCGCCGGCAAAGCGCAAAGGCGTGAGACTCATGGAAAGATTCCGGCCCGTGTCTCCGTCTGCCACCGGATATACATTGATCTCGTCGAGCAGGTCCGACCATGCCGCCACCCGCTCCACACCTTTGATAAATGCCTGCTGCAACCTTTCATCCATTTCAAACTCCCAGTGCCGCGCGTATATCGTCCGGAATGCTGTAAAGAGTTTCCTTTTGAGGCATCCGGACCGCCACCTGTTCTGTGCGGCCCCTGGTGCAAACGACTTTTTCGCCGACTTTACGTATTTCAAAGTCAACAATCAGTTTGATATTGGCATCCGCCAGAGTCGCCCTGCAGATTATTTCGTCACGGTGGCCAAGCGCAATGATATGCTTGGTCTGCGTCCTGATAATGGGGAAAATTATTTTCTCCCGGTCATAATAAGAATACAGGTCCACCCCGTAGCGCTGGAAAAGCCCCGCCCGCGCCAGTTCAAAGTAGTTCAGATAATTGCCGTGCCAGACAATCTGCATGGGATCGAGATCGTAAAACGGCACGCTGATTTTTACTTCAAAGCTTTTCTTATCGTCGCTCATTGCCGCTCCGGAAATAATCTGTGTACCTGATCACCAAGCACATTCTTTCAATGTCTTCATCGAGCGGCCGGTCTTGTGTCACATGGTCGCTCACCTGCCGGATATTCTGCACCGTTTTGGCCAGAAGCGGCCGCGACTGGATGTTACGTCGCAGATCGCAGGCCTGAGCCGCCGCCAGCAGATGAATGGCGGCCACTCTCTCCGTGAGTGTGCAGACCCTTTCCGCGTCACGCGCCGCGATGGTGCCCATGCTGACCTTGTCCTGATTATGAGACTCGGTGGAGCGGGAAAAAGACGCAGCCGGCATCGTCTCTTTGAGCGCCTCCGCGGCCAGAGCCGAAGATGCGATCGACATGGCCTTGAAGCCGTGATAAAGTTCACCGGAATTTCCGTTGCCCGCAGCGAGGTCACCCGGCAGCCCGCGGTTAAGGTTGGGATTGACTAAAAGCATGACCTGACGGTCACACATGTCCGCGGCGGAAGCCAGCGCGGCCTTGAGGCCGTCCATGGCAAAAGCGATATGGCCGCCGTAGAAGTTGCCGCCCATCAGCACCTCGCCTGTAGCCGGGTCGAAGATGGGGTTGTCGTTGGACGAGTTGGCTTCAATTTCCACCCACTTTTTGATCCAGACCAGACCATCGTAAAGCACGCCCAGCACCTGCGGCGCGCAGCGCAGCGAATAGGGATCCTGCAGGGTTTCCAGCGCATCATCTTCCAAGAGATTCGCCGCTACCCTGGTCAGCAGAAGCTTTTTGATTTTTTTCGCCGCATAAACCTGCCCGGGAAACGGTTTGGCCTCGGAAATCACCGGGTGATAGTGATGGGCGTTCCCCTTCATGGCGTGCACGGAAAGCGCGGTGGCGTGCAAAACGGCATCGAGAATCCTTTCGGCGCGCTCGACGGCAATCGCCGCGATGCCGGTCATGGTTGTGGTTCCGTTGACCATGGAAAGAGGCTCTTTGGGCTGATACTTGTAGGGTTTGAGCCCCGCTTTTTTGATGGCTTTCGCAGCCGGCATGATCTTTCCTTCATAAAACACATCACGCTCGCCGGCCAGCGTCGCCCCGATATAGGACATCGGCGTGAGATCCCCGGATGCGCCGACGGACCCTTCGCCGGGAACCACAGGCGTGATGCCCGCGTTTAAAAAATCAGCCATTTGTTCAAGCAGGGCCACCGACACGCCGGAATAGCCGCGCGCCAGGCAGATGATGCGCGCCAGTATCGCGGCTCTGGTCTCTTCGATGCCGATGGGATCGCCCGTACCGCAGCCGTGAAAGCGCAAAATGTTGGGCGCGTTTTTGATGACCGCTTTCATGTCAATGCGGTTTCCGCATGATTTTCCATAGCCGGTATTGACTCCGTAGACAGCTACCCCGTTTTGTATGGATTTCACCAAAGCCTTTTCCGTCTGTGCCATCTTACGGAGAAATGCGGGCGATTTGCTTACGGTCACCGGCAGAGAGTCTTTGGCAACGGCAATGATATCTTCAAAGCGCACCGGGCCGCCGTCGATAAGCAGAGTGGCTCCTTTGGTTACTGTTTTCATATGGTCTCCTCCATTTGCGGACTATACTCAAGTGCGCACGCGCGGTTTGTAGGTGCCGTCCGCCTTCTCTTTATCCATCACCTGTTTGAGCATTTTGAACATTTTATAATTGGCCGGTTCTTCTTCGTAAAACCTGTCCCAGCAGTAGTAGTACATCTCCTGGAGTTTCTCCGGCGTCATGAGTGCCGGTTGAAAAACCACCTTTCCGCACGTATAGTCGTTCCAGTCGCGATTGAAGATACGGCCGGCGTTGTTGAGATCGTCATAGGTCCTGGTGTGGGGAAACGGCGTCAGGATGGTGAATTCCGCCATGTCCAGTTCTATTTCCAGCAGAAAATCCATCCAGCGTTTGATGTAATCCTCCGTATGATAATCCAGGCCAAGCAGAATGCTCCCCTCCACGGCGATGCCGTAATCGTGGTAGCGCTTGATCCGGTCGCGGATGTGATTGGAGGAGTCGAAAATAGTCTGATACACGAACCACGCCCCCGCCTGAGCTGCCAGATCCAGCACCTGGTCATCATCCTCAATCGGGTGGGCGCACCATTTTTTCTTCAGTGGAATCATTTCACGAAAGAGCTGCATCTCCCATTCCTTGTCCTGAGCCAGCGAGTTATCCACGATGAACAGGCGGTTATTGTCGATGGAGGCCAGTTCCTCAACCACCTTGTCAAAAGGCCGCGGACGGAATTTCCGGCCGCCCAGGAATCTCACGGCACAGGGATAGCAGTTGAAACGGCAGCCTCGTGAGGCGTGCACCAGATCGACCATCTGAATGCCGCGGTAGTTGTACATCTCACGATTGAGAATGCTTCTGCGGGCAGTGCCTACCGTCTCGATAGGCGGCATGTCGCCCATAAAATCGTAAACCTTCTTGAGCTTCCCCGCTTGAAAGTCGGCAAAGACCTGCTCAAGCCTGCCTTCCGCTTCACCCAGAAAAACGCTGTCGGCATGGGCGCGACATTCCTCGGCGTGCAGCATGGTGGCAATACCGCCTAAAATCACCTTGATGCCCCGCGCGCGAAAAGCGGCGGCAATTTCCCAGCCCCGTTTGAGTTGAGCCGAAAGCATTATGGAAATGCCGACAAAATCAGTCTCCGCACCAAAATCCACCGGCTCGACATTTTCATCGATAAACTCCACCTCCACGCCGGGAGGCAAAGCCGCGGCCATGACTACCGGGCCGTGCGGCGGCAGGTTAAAGCGTGTCTGCCGGTCGAGCTTTTCCCATTTCGGATAAATCAGTAAAAATTTCATAGCTCCTCTTTTGTGTTACAGTCAGTACAAACAAGGCAGGCGTATGTCCCGCCAAACGATATGCCGGACAGGACCGCATGCCCCATGGTTGTCTTTGTGCTTTCATTCATGACAAAATTAAGCTCCGTCAGAGGCCACAAAAGGCCCACGACCGGCGGGAGGCAATTCATATCCATAGATAGAGCCAAAGCGCAAGCACGAATTCCACCACCGGAAAAACTCTCACCTGTGGCCCCTTTGATGGAGGTGACCAAAGGGGCATGTCCATCGGCATAAAACATCTCTTCATAGGCGCGCGCTTCAGTGTCATCCAGCATCCGGCTGCCGTTGGCCGCCGCCATGATAGCCGAGATATCCGCCGGGGCAAGCGAGGCGTTTTGCAAAGCCCGCCCGAGTGTCCGTTTGATGCCGTCCGTGCTGTCAGGCCAGGCCGTGGGGGCCAGAGGCGATGATCCAAGGCCTATACCGGTTATTTCGCAGTATATTCTTGCCCCGCGCGCCAGCGCCGCCTCCAGAGTCTCAAGGCAGACAAGACCACAACCCTCGCCCACAACATAACCGTTTCGCTCGCGGTCAAAAGGTCTGGCTCCTTCCGGGCCTTCGTCAGCGGGAGAGAGACCGCGAAACCTGGCAAGCGCCTCATACTGAAATTTAGAAACAATATCAACCCCGCCAGCAAGCATCACGTCGGCCGCGCCCCGTCTTATTTCTGAAACTGCATAGCAGATGGCGTTTTCCGCCGAAACCCCGTAGTGGGTGACCGTCGTATTGACACCGCGAAAACCCAGTTCGATGGAAGCATGGCCGGCCGGCGCATTCATCACCGTGTTGGGAACCAGGATCGGGTTGACCGATGACGCCCCCTGAGCCAGAAGTGTCTGGGCCAGTGCGATGGTTATGTCCGTGGCACCGAAGGCGGAACCCAGCAAAATGCCGATCCGGTCGCGGTTTTGCATTGTCACGGCAATGCCCGCGTCGTCAAGCGCCATGCGGGAGGCGGCCACGGCCATCCGGGATATTTTGTCCATCCGCCGCAAATTTTTTGCCGAGATGAAGTCACGAGGAGAAAAGCCGCGCACTTCGGCCGCAAGCTGAGACGGTAATGAGGATGTTTCAAAGCTCGTGATTTTGTCTATGGCGGAGACACCGGAAAACAGGTTTTGGGCAAACTCGTCTTTTCCGATACCAAGCGGCGTCACCAGACCGAGGCCGGTTACCACAATGCGGCTCCTTAGTGAGACCTTGCCGGCTTCACCCATGAACTCGGCCCTCCCCTTCGTAGCGGCCGAATATCAGCGTGGTGTTATTCCCCCCGAACGCGAACGAGTTGGATAAAACCGCCCGCAGCGCGGCCGTCCTGGCCCCGGAAATCACATAATCGAGATCGCATTGCGGATCCGCCTCTTTATAATTCAGGGTGGGAGGGATAAAACCATGTGACAGGGCCAGCAGACTGACGATCCCCTCCAGCGCACCGGAGGCGCCCAGCGTGTGGGCGTGCATGGATTTGGTAGAACTCACCGGTATGTCGTGGGCGCGGTGGCCGAAGACCTCTTTTATGGCTTTGGTTTCCGTCACATCATTCACCGGCGTGCCGGTACCGTGGGCGTTTATGTAATCTATGTCGGAAGGTTCGAGGCCGGCATCGGCCAGCGCCGCCCGCATGGCACGCACCGCCCCGGAGGCCTGCTCGTCCGGTGCGGTCATGTGAAAGGAATCACAGCTCACCCCGTAGCCGAGAATCTCGCCGTAAATTTTTGCCCCGCGCTCTCTGGCCTCGGCAAGCGGCTCGATAACCATCATGGCAGCCGCCTCCCCGAGGGAAAGCCCCGCGCGGTTACGGTCGAAAGGACGGCAGACGTCCGCATCGATGGATTGCAGCGCGTTGAAGGCGGCATAGGTGATGCGGCACATCGGCTCCACACCGCCCGCCAGCATGATATCGGCCAGGCCGTCCGCGATTAAGTCCCGTGCATAACCTACCGCGGTCGCTCCGGCGGAACAGGCGGTCATAAAAGTGCTTTTAGGCCCCAAAAGCCCCAGCGAAGAAGCGATGCGGTCGGCGGAAGAGGCGCAGAAAATTGACGACAGGCGTGAAAACTGCGCCCGGTCGTATCCCTTTTGCATAAGTCGCGCATAGAAGCTTTCCGCCTCCAGAAGCCCGCCCGACCCGCCGCCGATGACCACGCCGGCTTGTTCTTTCATGTATGCAGGCACAGGCAGGAGACCGGCGTCGGCCAGCGCCTCGAGCGCAGCGGCAAAAGAAAGCTGATCGGCACGCGACATTCTTTTTAAAGAAAATTCAGGCGGGATCGACCGGCGGGGATCAAAGCCCCTTATCTGCCCGCCTCCGGAGGTGCGAAATTCGTGCGTATCAAACAGGTCTATGGGCGCAATCCCGCAGACGCCTTCCCTAAGCGAGGAAACAAATTCTCCGGTGCTGCCGCCGATGGCGTTTATTGTACCCAGCCCGGTGACAACGATGCGTTTTCTTCCCTCCACGAGTTTTTTCCTGTCTTCTTTCATCTCATTTGGTAAACGGGTTGAAATCTAAAATGGCCGCGGTAAAAAGTCAATAAATAAATCCCGGACGATGCCGCGGACAAGCGTGTTTTTTTCGACGGCGGCAAAGACGGACATTATTTAATTCACTTGCTCTGTCCATCCGCCTATGATAGACGACACTTACCTTACCACTAAATAATATTTAACCTCAATGACGAGTTGAACAGAGATGCTGTCATATAAAAAACAAACTATTTTCCTCATTGTTGTCGCGGTTATCTGTGTCGCGCTCATTTATTCCATCTACGAGCAAATAAGACAAAACGCTTTCCAAACTCTGTATGAGCGCCAGATGACCCATGCAATGATCGCGGCCGAATCGATTCAGGCAGAGGTAACCCGCCACGTCACTCTGCTGCGGCTTTTGGCCCGCGACCCCAACATCATCCTCATGGGCGGGGAGGGTAAAACGTTTTTGCAAGCGATCAGTAAAGAAAGTCAATTTTATGTCAAAGAATTCGCCCGTCTCGACGCCCGTGGCAGGATCATTTACATGTATCCCGACAGGGCGCACCAAACCGGCAAAAACATCTTCCATCTGCCCCATGTGCAGCGGGTACTCGCCAGCGGCGAGCCCGTGATAAGCGATGTTTTTGTGGCCGCCGACGGCGTCAAAAGCATTGCGCTTCATGTGCCTGTATATCGCGACCGCGTCCTGGACGGAACAGTCGCGGCACTAATTTCGCTGGAAGACCTGGGAAAGACTTACCTCGAAAAGATTCACATCCCGAAGTTGTGCCATGCCAAGCTGGTGACTCCCGCGGGCGAGGTGGTCTATTGTTCCGACAGGATGCGCCAGGGAATGAAATGCACCGAAATATACAAAGACAACCCCGAGGCCGCCGCCATGATCGCCCTGGCCATGGAGGGCAAAAGCGGCCAGGCATCGTTCATGTACAGCGGTTTTTCCGCAAACGTAAAAAATAGAGAACGTGTTCACGCGGTTTATGCGCCGGCAAACATCGCCGGGGCAAAATGGCCGGTCATCGTGATCTCGTCTGAAAAACTGCTGATGCCTGAATTACAGGGTATAAAAAGGCACATTTTTCTTCTTACTTTGCTGCTGGCCGTTTTCTTCATGACGGCCGCATACGTGGCCGCACGCGTAAAGAGCGCCTCCGCCGAGGCGCAAAAGCACCGGAAAATGGAAGAAGACCTGATCCGGTCGGCCGAGGAAATTAACGGCCTGTATAACAGGGCCCCCTATGGTTACCACTCGCTTGATGCCGAGGGGCTCATTGTGCGCATCAACGATACGGAATTGTCCTGGCTCGGCTGCCAACGGCAGGAAGTCATCGGGCGCCCGTACAGTGATTTTCTGGCGGCGGATGACCGTCATCGCTTCGCTGCGGTTTTCGGGCAGTTGAAAAAAGAAGGGGTCACAAGCGAGCTGGAATATGAAATGCTCCGCAAAGACGGTTCGACTTTTACCGTACTGGCCGCTGCTTCTACCCTTACCGGTCGTAAAGGCGATTTTACCGTGGCCAATTTCATGATCCTTGACGTAACCGGCCAGCGACTTCAGGCCAAGCGCCTGCGCGAAAATGAAGCCCTTTACCGCACTGCTCTGGAGGCAACCAGCGACGGAGTTGTCATCCTACAGGATGGTGTCTATACTTATGTCAATCAGAAATTCCTCGACACAATGGGCGTGTCGCTTGAGGACATCATGTATAAGCCGCTGGGGACACTGTCCGGTCCGCATCTTCAGCAGCCGTTTAGAGATTTTCTGGCCAGA
>Ga0255340_1004777_pt1 | contig 12853 bp, 10 predicted proteins | sample wastewater_treat_7_FD_192417 | JGI IMG/M metagenome (GOLD analysis project Ga0255340, IMG submission 192417) | Wastewater microbial communities from Lulu Island WWTP, Vancouver, Canada - plant10 | ecosystem: Engineered > WWTP > Wastewater > Unclassified | place: Canada: Vancouver, British... | reverse complement strand
TTTTCAACCAATACCACAGCATCCTTTTTAAACTGTGCGTCGTAATTTCTTCTTGATTTCATCAAGACCTCCGTTATCCATTATATTTATGGCTTAACTTCGTGTCCACTTTTTCGGGGGAATTCCACAGTATAGAATAATTTAATAGCATGGTTTTGTAAAATAATAGCACATAACGTAAGAATGCAGGCGACGTTGGCCGCAAGCCAATGTGGCGAAGCCCGAGTACCGCGCGCAACGAAGTGAGCACGGGACGGAGCGCTTGCACTCAGTTAGGCGCAGGTCATTACTCTTACATGGAAATTTAAGTAAAGGAAAATAACCTCTTCATTGAATTATTTACAGTACAAAAATAGCTCAAATATTAACCCAATCCATTATCACCATATAAGCATTTTTTTGGATCATTGAAACCCATCATTCTAAATCCAGCCTTTATGTATAGTTGATCTTCAACACCTTCAAACATAAGTGTGTCGAGCTCTGAATCCATTATTTCAATTGGATTATTTCCCGTAAGTTGATGATATTCATTCAATAATTCTAGAGCCACGTCATTTTCTATGAATTTTGGATTAGAAGGGCAACCATACGAAAATCCAGCAAATCCATTATGTAAACAAAAGCGACAAGTTGGATCGTTTTTTAATTTTATCTCCATCAGATCTTTTAAATTCATAATATACTCCACTGAAATTAATTCAATCCTTCAGATAATAAATCATCAAAATCTGTCGTTATCTATTTCTATTTTTGAAAGAAACTTAGAAAACAATCTAAAATGACTTGCACCTAACTACATATACACGCAATGCGTAAAACATCACGATTTGGAGAGCTATACGCAATTCAAGTCACAGAACCGATTCTTTTCCCGGACACCACGCTGTATTCAGAGATGCTAATACAAATTTGAACAAAAGCGCCACAAAATATTTCTCTCTATAACCATTAAAATCTTTATGAGTAATCTTTTTGGAAAAGTCAAATCCAAAATAAACCGGCTGAAACAGAAAGAATTACTCGTACCCTCACCCTGCATGAATTCAGCATTGATATCAATTGATTATTGCTCTTTCTCCGCGAACTTCGTGTTCGCTCCGAATCCAACTTGAAATTGATTTCACACATCCAGCTATGAAGTGAATTTTGCGTTTTCCCGCTAAAGACTTCGTCTTTCTCGCGGGTAGTCGGAACGATCCCGACATACGAGACGCTTCCCTCGCAAATAGGAGGTTTGCAAAAAAGCGTCTCGTTAGTTTCCTCCTCCGTGCGGAAACTGGAGAGGGCTTTCTGTTATTATTTTACTTCTTCAGAAAAAGATGAATGAAGGATAAAGCCATTCAAACGTCCGACGCAGTCGGACTCAACTCGGGCGACCGCAGCATCCGGCAAAGCCGGTGCGAGGAATTCGCCCGACAAGAGCCAGGAGTGGGATCTCAAAGGGATGAGGAGCGGCGACTGAGCTCCTCGTCCCTTTGAATATTATTGCATGATCCATGCAGAAAACAGGATTACAAAGGCGAAGCCTTTGAAAGTATACCTGACTCTCAGGTAAAGAGAAGGAATACATAAGGCAAAACCTTATGCCAAAAGCGCTTCCGCTGCCCTCGCCAACTCCCCTTCAAAGTCTGCGTCTTTTGAAAGCGATGTAATCTTTTCTACGAAGTAGCTTCCCGCTACAACGATTTCAGTTTTTCCGACAAGAGCTTTGACCTGCGAATTCGATTTGATTCCGAATCCGAGTGCAATCGGCTTTGAGCAGTTGCGCTTAACAATTGAAATCCATTCCGCTGTTTCAGCTCCAATGTCGGTTTTGCTTCCGGTGATACCACGACGAGCGGTAACATAAAGAACTCCATAACTTTTATCACCGAGCATTTTGATTCGTTCGTCTCCGACTCCGGGTGATATTACCTGAATGACGCCGATTCCGTTTTGTTCGGCAATTTCAGCCAGACCTTCATCAGAGCCGTAAGGAAGATCCGGAACGATGAATGCATCGGCTCCGTTCTCTTTGGCCTTCTTTACAAATCTTTCGATTCCGTATTTATAAACGATGTTCGCGTAAGTCATGATTATGACGACTGCATCAGTTGTTTCTGAAAGTTCCTTAACTATTTTAAATCCGTATTCAACTGTGAATCCGGCGTCAATCGCCTTGTAGCTCGCGCCTTCGATAACCTTTCCGTCGGCAGAAGGATCAGAAAAAGGAAACTGCACTTCGATGAAATCCGCATGACGGCAGATTCCCTTTGCAGCATTCAGCGAGCTTTTTACATCGGGATATCCCCCGACTATATGACCCATGAGCGAAATCTTTTTATTTTTAATCTGTTCAAGCTTCTTATTCATTTCCATAACGCGCTACCTCCTCCTTGAGAAACTGAACCCATGTATCGCCGCCGAGTGCGTGCGCGGTGATAAATATATCCTTGTCTCCGCGGCCTGACATATTAGCAACAATGACCTTGTCCTTTGACATCTTCGGCGCGATTTTAATTACTTCTGCAAGAGCATGGCTCGATTCAAGCGCCGGAATTATTCCTTCATTCTTCGCAAAGAATTTCACCGCATTTAATACTTCATCATCATATGCCTTTGCGAATTCAATTCTCTTTGTTTCCGCAAGATATGCAAGTTCAGGGCCGAGACCAGCGTAATCAAGACCTGCGCTTATTGAATGAGTCACAGCGAGCTGTCCGAAATCATCCTGAAGAAACAGCGATTTATAGCCCTGAACGATTCCCATGTCGGCGCCTTTTCCCGCGACACGCGCTGCATGCTCTCCGGGATTGTCTCCCTTTCCTCCGGCTTCAACACCAATCAAACGAACGTCTTTTTCTTCAATGAAATCGGCAAAAAATCCGATTGAGTTGGAACCTCCGCCGACACACGCGACCAATACATCAGGAAGTTTATTTCCGTAGGCGAAAATCTGTTCCTTCACTTCACGTCCGATGACGCGCTGAAATTCGCGCACCATATCGGGATACGGACATGGTCCGAGAGCGCTTCCTATTATATAATGAGTATCGCTTTTGCGCGCAGTCCATTCTCGAAAAGCTTCGTTTACAGCGTCTTTCAGCGTTTTAGTTCCGCTTGTAACAGGCGTAACCTTAGCGCCGAAAAGTTCCATCCAGTAAACATTCGGACGCTGGCGCGCGATGTCCACTTCTCCCATAAATATCTCACATTCGAGTCCAAGCCGCGCGCATGCTGACGCTGTCGCAAGTCCGTGCTGTCCGGCTCCGGTTTCCGCGATGATGCGGGTCTTTCCCATACGCTTTGCAAGAAGAGCCTGACCTATTGCGTTATTTATCTTATGAGCTCCGGTATTCGCAAGTCCTTCAAGTTTGATATAAATCTGCGCACCGCCGAGAACACGTGTCGCGTTTTCAGCGAACAATAATGGAGTCGGACGTCCGACGAAGTTTTTTAAAACATAATTAAATTCTTCAATAAACGATTTATCGTTAATCGCTTTTTTAAATTCAGCCTCAAGCTCCTTTATAGCCGGGCGAAGTATTTCTGGAATGTACTGTCCTCCGTATGTTCCGAAATATCCTGTCATTTTATCAGCATCAAATTTCATCAAATGCTCCTTTTTAAACTTTCAAAAAGAGAAATTAGTTTTTCTCTGCTTTTCTTTCCGGGAAATTCTTCCACTCCCGAACTGATATCTATTAATGCCGGAGTAAATCTTTCTTCTATTCCGGCCGCGTTGTCCGCGTTTATTCCGCCGGCAAGATAAAGATTTCTCTTCCTTCCCGATGAAGCAAGAAACGAATTTATTTCGGCAATCACCTCTTCGTCGATTCTGATTCCGCTTCCGCCTTTTGTTTCGGATTTGGAATCTAGTATCGTGAAACGGCTTTTGCTTTTCACTTTTGCTTCATCTGAAGATGATATGTTAAGTGCGCGGCACCAAAAGTAATCCGCATTCTCAAAATATTTTTCATCGAAAGAATCACCGTGAAGCTGAACCGCGTCTATGATTCCGTTTCTGGCAAGATCAAATATTTTTTCATCCGGCTCGGTAATAATAACTGATTTAAAAACTTTCACCTGGGGAGCAATTTTCTCAATCGCCTCAGCAGAAAGTTTGCGTTTGCTTTCAGCCGCGACGAATCCGCAGATGTCGGCTCCGAGCTTTTCTGCTAAAAGCGCGTCTTCCGCGTTAGTAAGTCCGCAAATTTTTACAGAAAGTTTTTCTTCGAGCATTGCCTTTTTAAAATGCGCGGAAAAGAATCTGTTCGGTTTTTTTATTCCGGCTTTTATTCCGGCTTTTACTTCTTTTACCTTCGTTGAATTTCCGCTTTTAACAAGCGATGTTCCAACTAAACATCCAGCGAAACCGCTTGAAGCTGCGACATAGGCGTCATAAAAAGATTCTATGCCGGATTCAAATATCACCTTTCTGCCCCGGAGTTTTTCCATGAGCGAAAGAGGATAATTTTTGTCTATGACGAATGTATCTAGATTGCGCGAATTTATTCCGATCACTTCAGGATTAAGTTTTAGAGCAAGATTCATTTCTTCTTCATTATGTATTTCAACAAGCGGAAGAAGTCCCAGAAAAAGAGCCCTGTCATAAATCTTTTTCATTGTATCAAAATCATCCATGAACATCGCAGTAATCACAAGAACGGCATCAGCACCAGCCCGGTATGCGATGTTAACCTCATCCTCATGCTGAATGAAATCTTTTCTTAAAATTGCCGCATTCGGAAAACGTTCTTTAACTGCCATGAGATCATCAAGCGAACCTCCGAAATAATCTTCTTCTGTAAGAACGGAAATCATTCCGGCGCCCGACGAAAGATATATCTCTGCAAGGGCGCATGGATCGGAAATCTCACCGATTGAACCTGCTGACGGCGATTTACGTTTTATTTCGGCGATTAACAAACCATCTTCAAAAGAAGGTCTCACAAGAGGAACTTTTCTTTCGGCAGGAATATTCCGTCCGAAAGTCAGCCCTTTCTCTTTAAGTGAAATCAATCTTCTGTCATATATTTCACGGAGAATCTTTACCATTTCTCAGTCCTTTCTTTTTCCGGCATCGACAAATTTAGCAAGAAGCTCTTTCGCCTTTCCGCTTTTAATTACTTCCTTCGCGTGATGATAACCGTCTTTGATTGTGTCGGTTATTCCGTATACATAAAACGCAGCTCCTGCATTAAGTGCAACAAGTTCCGCGCGGTTATGCTCTTCACCGTTTAATATATCAATGGCGATTTTTTTATTCAGTTCAGCGTCACCGCCGGCAAGAAGCGAATGTTCGGCATAATCAAGTCCTATTTCATGCGGAGTAAAAACATAGCTTTTTATCCAGCCGTTATTGAGTTCAGTAATTTTTGTCGGCGCGCAAAGAGATATTTCATCATATCCATCCATGCCGGAAACTACCATCGCGCGTTTCAGTCCGAGCAGGCCTAGCGCCTCACAGACAGTTTCAGTGTATTCTTTATCAAACACTCCGATTATCTGATGCGTTGCATGCGCCGGGTTAGAAAGCGGACCGATTAGATTGAACGCAGTTTTAAATCCGAGAGCTGCGCGTGCAGGTCCCGCAAAACGCATCGCGCTGTGAAATTTTCTCGCGAAAAGAAAAGTTATTCCAAGTTCCTTATATGTTCTTATACAGTCGGATATATCCGCATCGACATTTATTCCTAGCTTCTCAAAAAGATCCGCGCTTCCCGAAGCGCTTGTAATTGCACGGTTTCCATGTTTAACAACTTTCGCTCCGCCAGCGGCAACTACAAGTGAGGATATCGTTGATACGTTAAAAGTCTTTTTTGCCGATCCGCCTGTGCCGCATGTATCAAGACGCATTTCGTCTTTTTCAGGTGCCGGAAAACTGATAGCCTTTTTCTTTAGAACAGAAGCGAAACCTGCGAGTTCCTCTGCAGTTATTCCCTTCATTTCAAGCGATGTAAGAAGAGAACCTATCTGCGCATCCGTCATGTTGCCTTCGGTCAGTTCATCCATCACATCATAGGCTTCGCTGAAACGGAGATGCTCGCGCGAAAGAGATTTTTTGAGATACGCTTTTACCGGAACGGATTCTCTTCTGTAATGAAGAAAATTCATAATCATTTTTTCACCGTCAACTGTTCCGATTGATTCGGGATGAAACTGCATTCCCGCAAGCTGAAACTCTTTGTGCTCGACAGCCATAACTTCGCCGTCATCGGTTTTCGCGCAGATTTCAAAACAATCAGGAATATCTTTTTCTTTTCCGGCTAGTGAATGATAACGGGTAACAGGGGAACCCTGGGGTATGTTTCTGAAAAGACCCTTTCCGCTGTGAGAAATTTTCTCAACCTTGCCGTGAACGATTCGTGCCGCATTGACTATCGGAACTCCGAAAGCCGCAAGTATCGCCTGATGGCCGAGACAAACTCCGAGTATCGGATATTCTCCCTTGAGCTGTTTAATCACTTCAATGCAGATTCCGGCTTCATGAGGCGTTCCGGGTCCCGGAGACAAAACTATATGAGTCGGATTAATTTTCCGGATTTCTTCTATTGTAATTTTATCGGAACGGACAACCTCAATCTGATAATTCAGTTTTCTGAACACCTGATATAGATTATAAGTAAATGAGTCATAGTTATCCAGCATCAGTATCATATCAATTCTCCTCCGCGCAGAGATTGAGCGCGTTAAGAAGCGCCATCATCTTATTTTGTGTTTCTTCATATTCTTTTTCAGGTTCCGAATCATAAACAATTCCGGCACCCGCCTGAAGATATATCTTATTGCCGATATGAACAGCAGAACGAATGACAATGCAGCTGTCAAAATCTCCATTGCGTTCGAAGTAACCGATGAGACCGGAATAAACTCCGCGTTTTTTCTGTTCAAGTTTCTCTATCGTTTTTATCGCCTGAATCTTCGGCGCACCTGAAACAGTTCCAGCCGGGAACGTAGCCTTTATCGCATCCTTCGCGTCTTTTCCTTTTTCAATCTTTCCCTGCACTTCGCTGACAAGATGCATTACTCGCGAATATTTCTCGATAACCATGCTCGCAGTCACATTAACGCTTCCGCCTATGCTTATCTTTCCAACATCATTTCTTCCAAGATCAAGAAGCATGAGATGTTCTGCATTTTCCTTTATGTCTTTTTTAAGTTCTTCTTCGAGAAGAATATCCTGAGCCGCGTCTTTTCCGCGCTTGCGCGTTCCGGCAATCGGACGGACTGTTACATTTCCGTTCTTGTATTTCACCATCACTTCAGGAGAAGCCCCGTAAATGATGTATGAACCGTAGTTCAGAAAAAACATGTACGGAGAAGGATTGCTTCTGCGCAGATTTCTATATGCGTTTATCGGACGGACATCGCTTTCTATTTCCGTCGTACGCGAAATAACACACTGAATCAGATTTCCTTTATAAATCTCGTCTTTAATTTTGACGACATTTTCCATGTATTCTTTCTTTCCGTCAGGAGAAACTATTTTTGCCGTAAATGGAGTTTCTTCCGGCATTTTATTCGCCGAAGCTTTTATGCGCGATTCAAGCTTCGAAAGAAGTTCTTCCGTATCTATTCCTTCCTCGCCGGAATATCTCACAGTCACGATCAGCGCGTCGTCATGAGAATGATCGAAGACCATGAATGACCGGCCGAAAATAAACGCCGAATCATAGATGCTTCTGTAATTTTCTTTAGTGAAAGAAATTTCTTCAATCTCGTCAAAGAATTCATAACCAAGATAACCAGAGCCTCCTAAAGGAACCGGAAATGTCGAAAACTCTTCCAAAACCGGAGCTTTTTCTCTTAAAGATGAAATCAATTCAAGAAAACCTTCGGCCTTGACTTCGTCGGATTTTCCATTATTTACAATATAATATTTCTTCCCTTCTTTTGCCGCGGTAAAAGCCTCGTCAAGAATCAGTATCGAATACTTTCCTTTGCCTGTTTCATGATACGCGGATTCGAGAAGCATCTTTCCGCTGAGAGAATCGAGAATTCCCACGGGAGTATAGCAGTCCGCGGCAATCTTCTTATAGCTTACTGCTGACGGTGTATTATATGAAAACATAAAATCTCCATTTGGTCAGAATCGGCTTTCCGCCGGTGTTTCTATATATAGAAACACCGTTATTTATGACAAGCTTTTTTTAGGTGATATAAAAGAAAAAAATCCTTGGGTCTCAAGGATTTTTTCCGAATTGCAGAATAAGCAGTTTATTTTAACGAAAAAACCGATTACATCAGATACAAAACTTCATTTAGACCAATTTATTTTATTACGCGCGATTTCTTCCCATCCGCCAAAATTTTCAGAAATAAAATAATTCAGAAATTCTCTCTCTCCTTCACGCAAAGATTTTCTGCCGTCTGGAAAATATTGATGCATATATCCTGTCTTATTTTCAAAAGCTGCATATTTATTTTCTACAAGCCGTACCTTTTCATTAAAAACTTTTGATCTCAAAATTTCTTTATCTGCATTAATTTCTTTTCCCAATTTATTAAAATTAGCTATTGCTTCTTCCGATTTCATAATAAGAAAAGTAATTTCTCCCAGATATAATATATCATTTGACTTCACTTCAAAAGAACAAATGTCAGACGGAACAATTAATTCCAAGTCAACTTTTTCCTTTTTAACAATCGTCCAAACCTCAACTCTTGAAATATAATAATTTCCGGACGGAACATTATCCAGAATTATTTTGGAATATGCTCGTGTCGGCAGAAAATACTCTTTTCCAAATCCATTCTGTTTACTTGAATATTTCTTTCCCGTTTTAACATTAGTTATTTCAACTTCTTCCAGAATTGTTGATTTAAGTTCAACATACATCGTTACAGCCGAGAATTCTTTTCCGGCTTGTGAACTGATAAAAAAAGAAGAGCACCCTGTAATCAAAGGAACTAATACACAAAAGAAAAGCTTTAATTGGTTCATTATACATCCTTTTTACTTTTTTAGTTTCAGAAAATCTTCGTTATAAAAAGATCCACTACTTCTATAAGAATCAGAATAATGATTATCCACTCAAGAATATTGCTCATCTTGTGCTGATGTACTTCTATAAATATCGAAAGATTTTCTTCAATGTTTTTAAATGACGCCTGAACTTCTTTAAAACGCGACTTTAGATCAAACACGCGGATAAGTCCCGTATGAATTTCATCGAGATATTTACTGTCCCATACGATATCCGGAACGTCAAAAATATAAAGATTATCAATAATTCTGTTTTTTGAATTAAGAGTCTTTCCGACAAATTTAAGCATGTTTTTCTTGGAGATTCCCATTCGTCCGGTTTTCTCAAGCTTATCTGCAAAACGGTTAACCGATTCAAGTAAAACATCCGCTGCTTTTGAATAATAATCAAGAGCAACGGATTGCGCAAGATTCAGCATAACTATTTTTATTACATCAGGTGTTATTTCTGAAACTGTAATCTCATCAAATCCGTAGGCAGGACGTGAAACATCACCGGATTTGAGAATATAATCATCAAAAAAATCTTCATCAATTATATTCTGGCTGTATTCTTTTATAAGAGAAAGAACCCTAGTCGATTCAACATCAGACATGCCGGCAAAAGCAGCCACTCCGTAATTAAACAGATAAAGAAATCCCCCCTCCCCGACTGAATAAAAAAGTTCTGATGAAGAAGAATACAGCAAGTCTCCTGTAAAATCGGCTTTGAACTGCTTAAGAGAAATATTTTCAGAAATATGATATGCTGATATTTTAAGAGATTCAATTTTCACAATCTTACCCTCTTTCCTTCATAATATAACAGACTCTTTTTTTCAGGTTGTCAATTCATTATCGGATTCATTTTTTTAAACACTAATTGCTAAAATGAGCAAATTATCTCTTTTATCTGGAAATCTTCTTAAATATTTTTCATGACTTGGAAATGCCCGATGAAAATTTCATCTTAAAAAATCCGTTTCTAGAAAATATTTCTTTGCAAATAAAGTATATTAAAATATTTAACACAAACGAAACGAATCTTTTCATTATTTAACATATTTGTAACAATTGAAAATAGAGCATACCCTCTTTTCATTGACAAATTTAACATAAATTTAACATTCAAAGAGGCAAAGCTACAATAAATAACGGAGGTTTCAATGTCTCATCCACTTTTACAGAAGGTAATAGACAAGAATCCCGGTGAAAAAGAATTTCATCAGGCGGTTCAGGAAGTAATCGAAAATCTTGAAGAATTTATCGAAAGCAATCCTAAGTACAAAACTCACAAAATACTCGAAAGAATGGTTGAACCTGAAAGAGTGATCATTTTCAGAGTTCCTTGGGTAGACGACAAAGGTGAAGTTCAGGTTAACCGCGGTTTCAGAATTCAGATGAACAGTGCAATCGGGCCTTACAAAGGCGGTCTCAGATTTCACCCGAGTGTAAATCTCGGCATATTGAAATTCCTCGCGTTTGAACAGGTATTTAAAAATTCACTCACAACTCTTCCTATGGGCGGAGGAAAAGGCGGATGCGATTTCGACCCTAAAGGAAAATCAGACAATGAAGTTATGAGATTCTGCCAGAGCTTCATGACTGAACTTGAGCGTCACATTGGTGCTGATCTTGACGTTCCTGCCGGAGATATCGGCGTAGGCGGAAGAGAGATCGGTTTCATGTTTGGTCAATACAAACGTCTCCGCAATGAATTCACAGGAGTTCTTACAGGAAAAGGAAGAAACTGGGGCGGAAGCCTTATACGTCCTGAAGCTACGGGTTACGGTTCTGTTTATTTTGCACAGGAAATGCTTAAAGCCCGCGGCGACTCAATGAAAGGCAAAGTAGCTGTTGTTTCCGGTTCAGGAAATGTAGCTCAGTATACTGTTGAAAAAGTAAACGCTCTCGGCGGAAAATGCGTTACACTATCTGATTCTAACGGATATATCTATGATCCTGCCGGAATCGATGCTGAAAAACTTGCATTCATAATGGAGCTTAAAAACGTTAAGCGCGGAAGAATCAAGGAATACGCAGACAAATATAAATGCGAATATGTTGAAGGAAAAACACCATGGTCAGTTAAATGCGACATGGCTTTCCCAAGCGCGACTCAGAACGAGCTTAACGGCCAGGATGCGGAAACTCTTGTTAAAAACGGATGTATCTGCGTATCAGAAGGAGCAAACATGCCTTCTACACCTGAAGCAGTTGAAGTTTTCATCAAAGCCAAAATAATGTACGCTCCGGGAAAAGCAGCTAATGCCGGCGGTGTTGCAACAAGCGGTCTCGAAATGTCTCAGAACTCAATGAGATACTCATGGTCACGAGAGGAAGTTGAACAGAAACTTCACGGAATTATGTGCAGTATCCATGAAGCTTGTGTAAAATACGGAAAAGAAAAAGACGGTTTCATAAATTACGTCAAAGGAGCCAATATCGCAGGTTTCGTTAAAGTTGCTGACGCGATGATTGAACAGGGCGTTGTATAAAAACATCCTAAACAAAGATTCAATAAAAAATCCCGGTCCTTGGGCCGGGATTTTTCTCTTTACGTAAAACAATAAAAATAAAGAATCGATATCGTAAAATCGAGGTGTGAATGAACAAGATACTTTTAAAGAAACAGCTTTCTGATGACGTTTTTATGATGAAAATTGAAGCTCCGCATATTGCCGAAGAAAGAAAACCGGGGCAATTCGTCATCCTTCAGCTTGATACCGATTTTGGAGAAAGAATTCCGCTGACAATCGCTGATGCCGATCCCAAAGAAGGTTCAGTAACAATAATTTACCAGGCTGTAGGAAATACCACCCACAGACTTTCTACTCTCAACTTGGGAGATAAGATTCAAAATCTTCTCGGCCCTCTCGGACAACCGACACATATAAAAAATTTCGGGTCTGTTGTTTGTGTAGGAGGAGGAATCGGAGTAGCTCCGCTTCACCCTATAGCTAAAGCTCTCAAACAGGCAGGCAATCACGTAACCGTAATAATCGGAGCAAGAAATAAAGATCTGATAATTCTTGAAGAAGAAATGAAAGCCATCGCCGATGAACTCATTATATGCACTGATGACGGATCTAAAGGACGAAAGGATCTGGTAACTGCTCCACTCAAAGAACTCTGTGAAAAAAATCCGAAACCGGATCTTGCCGTTGCAATCGGACCTCCCGTTATGATGAAATTTGCTGCACTTACAACAAAACCATACGGAGTGCACACAGTAGTTTCTCTAAATACTATTATGGTAGACGGTACGGGAATGTGCGGAGGCTGCCGCGTAACAGTCGGCGGAGAAACCAGATTTGTATGCGTTGACGGACCGGAATTTGACGGGCATCTGGTAGATTTCGACAACATGATGCTTCGATTGGGCTCATATAAAGCAAAAGAAGAAGAAGACCATCACAAGTGTCATCTTGATTTGCAAATTGAACAGCTTCAAAAGAATTCATAACGGAGAATTATAATGCATATAAGCGCAGAAGAATTAAAGAAAAACGCACAATTGATTCTATCTGAAATTAAAGATAAATCGCTTTCAAACAAAGAACGCACAGCCATTCCTTTGCAGGAAATGCCTGCCCAGGATCCAAAAATCCGCATTAACAATATGGAAGAAGTGGCTCAGGGTTATTCACGCGAACAGGCTCTTGTTGAATCGCGCCGCTGTCTTCAGTGCGCATCAGCTCCCTGCGTCGAAGGATGTCCGGTTCAGATTAACATTCCTGGTTTCATAAAGGCTATCGAAGAAGAAAACTTTGAGAAATCAATCGGAGTAATTAAAGAAGCCAGTCTTCTTCCCAGCATTTGCGGTAGAGTTTGTCCTCAGGAAAGCCAGTGTCAGGAAAAATGTACAGTCGGAAAGATTTTCAAAGATCCGAATAAATCCGT
>Ga0255340_1004769_pt1 | contig 12859 bp, 12 predicted proteins | sample wastewater_treat_7_FD_192417 | JGI IMG/M metagenome (GOLD analysis project Ga0255340, IMG submission 192417) | Wastewater microbial communities from Lulu Island WWTP, Vancouver, Canada - plant10 | ecosystem: Engineered > WWTP > Wastewater > Unclassified | place: Canada: Vancouver, British... | reverse complement strand
TCGGGGTGGTTGCGCAGTGCGGCCCAGACGGCGGCGCCCATGACGACCGTGTTCGGGTCGAGGCCGCAGAGCAGCCGCACCGCCTCACGTGCGTCGGAGACCGCCTTGACCGGGTTGGACGTGTCCACGTCCCAGCGGTTGGCCCCGGCCAGCGCGGCCGTGTTGGTGAACGTGCCGGTCGCGAAGAGCACGTCGGCGACCGCCTTCTCACGCCGCAGCATGAGCTTGTTCACGAGCCCGGCGGTGGCGCGACGCTCGATGCGCAGGCCGGCGTCGGCATTGGCGAGCTTGCCCCAGGGGATGGCCTCCTCCAGGGCGAACTCCTTGCACTTGTAGGTGCCCTCGCTCTCGCTGCGCACGACGCGGGCCACGTTGGCCCCGGCCGAGTACTCCGGCTTGTCGATGCGCAGGTCGGCGGCGTCGAAGATGTAGTAGCTGTCCGACTGCTTGTCGACCGTGATCTCCGGCGCGACCAGCTGGGCGATCATGCGCGCCTGCGCGTTGGTGGCCGTCCCGGCTGCGAACTGCGAGAGGGCGGCGTTGATGTGTCCGTTGACGATTGCCACGATGCCTCCCTCCTATCAGGCGGCGAGCCAGCCGATGTTGACGTTGACCTCGACGAAACCCTCGCCGCTGGCGAGCGGCTCGAGGGCCTGGCCGACCAGCTTGTGCTTGTCCGTCGTGTCGACCACGAGATGCCCGTTTGCGTCGGTCGCCAGGTTGGCGAACAGGGTGATGGCGCTGGTGGCGTTGCACCAGGCGCGGCACGGGCCGGCGATGCAGATCGGCACGTGGTCGCCGCTGCCGCAGTCGGCCTCGCCGACGTAGATGCCGTTGGCGGCGTTGACGCCGCTGGCTTCGACCACACTCGTGCCCGAGACGGTCACGGCGTGGCCGGGATGGATCGTTCCACCGGCCACGAACGTCTTGATGACGCTGTTGGCACTGGTTGCCTGGCTCATGTTCTCACCTCACTTCTTGCTCTGCGGCGAACAGGCGGGTCTTGAGCTCGGGATGCTCGGCCAGCACCCGGTCCTGCGCCGTGACGATGTCGATCCCGTCCTTGGCCGACAGCAGGGCTGCCATCTCGGCCAGCACCACGTCGGCGGGCCGCTCCTGGTCGGAGTCGCCCTCGGCGGGCGAGCCCACTGCGCCGAGCTTCAGACCGGGGCCCTGCATGCGAGCCTCGATCGCAGCCAGCGCTCGTGCGTGGTCGACCTCTGCCAGGGCGAGGTAGACCTCGCGCTCGCCGGGCAGGATGTGGACCAGCTGCTGCTCGTCGGGCTTCATCGCCTCGGCGAGCTTGGCCTCGAACTCCCGCGTGCGCTCGGCCTTGTCGCGCTCGTCGAGCTGCCTCTGCAGGTCGTCGCGCTCCTCGGCCAGAGCGAGCACGGCGGCGCTCTGCGCCTCCTCGCTCGCGTCCTCGGCCAGCTGGAGGATGCTCAGGGCTTTCTCGTTCATGCGTCGTTCAACCCCTTTCCTTGCGGCGTGATCCTCGACGGTCGCAGCACCCGCACCTTCGCCCGCCTCGCCCATGGCGATGGCCTGCGAATCGGAGGGGAGTGCGGCGCCGGGAGCGCCGTCGCTGACGGGGACGTAGGTCGTCTCCCGCTTGACCTCGACCGGCTGGCCGAGGGTAATGCCTTGGTCCGTCGCCTCGTACGGGCAGCGCCAGTAGCGGGGCTCACCGCCCGACCAGGTGCTCCAGATGAGCCAGTCGGGGCCGAAGTCCTCGATCAGGGGCTCCTCGCCGCCGGGCTGCGGGAAGGCCGCCGCGACGGCCTCCTGGAGCAGCCGGCGGCGCTCCTCGACCGAGCCCGGCTCGGCCAGCTTGACCGCGCCGGCCTTGGCCAGCGTCTCGCGCAGGTAGGTGCGCACGGCGCGCACGCCGGGCTTGCCCTTGAGCGTGGCCGAGGCCTTGTCGAGCACGGCCTCGAGGTCGGCCAGCAGCGAGGCCATCGGGTCGTCCTCGCCCGAGTCGTCCATGACGAACTCGGCGAGCGACAGCGTGAGCGGGTCGCCGCGCCGCGCGGCCGCGTCCTGCACGCCGGGCATGAGGCGCAGCACCGGCGTGTTGGTCAGGGTGAGCGAGCGCAGCACGTTGTCGACCGTCTCGCCGGAGTCATTCATCACCACGCTGCCGATCTCGACCGAGCCGTACTTGTAACGCTCGTCGCTGAGCAGCTCGGCGCCCAGCGCGGTCCACTTCACGTCGGCCCACAGGGCGAGTCCGTCCTCGCCGCCACCCTCGTAGCCGGCCAGGTAGAGCCGCTTGACCCAGCCTGCCGCCGGGGCGCTGGTGTCGTGCTTGCCGGACGAGTCGACCACCGGCTCGGTGCCGAGCACGCCGGCCTCGAAGTTGGCGATCAGCTCGTCGGCCAGCTGCTCGGTGAGCGGCAGCTCGGGGTACTTGGCGCTGTGCCACTGTCCGATCGGGAAGACCATCATCGGCGAGATGTCGCCGGCCTCGATCCCGTCGGCCAGGCGCAGGCGGTAGAGCTCGACAAGGTTCATGCAGCCTCCTCGACGCCGCGCAGGATGAAGATCGGCAGGCAGCGGCAGTTGGCGCCGCCCTCGCAGTCCGGGTTCGGAGCCAGCGCGTCGACCTCGCCCAAGTCCTCGCTCTGGAAGCCGTCGGCCGCCTCGCAGACAGGGCAGGTGTTGGCGTCCAGGATGGCGCTGACCTGGCCGTAGGCGATGTCTGAGGCGCGCTCGTTGGCCTCGGTCGCCCGGCCCAGCTGCATCATGTCGGAGACGACCGCGCCGAAGCGCAGGGCGGCCCCGTCGGAGTCGCGTGTGACCGCCTCGGTGAAGCCGCCCGGGTCGAGCGGCACGCCGGCGGCGACGCGGGCGGCGGCGTGGGCCGCGGCGGCCAGGGTCGCGCCGGCGATCGAGCGTGCGATCGCGGCCGCCTCGACCTCGATCGCGTCCTCGGGATCGGGCAGCGCGGCCGCCACGGCGCGGCGCAGCTTGCGCGGCGGCTTCTCGGCGGCAGCGATCGTCTGGCGTTCCTCGAGCGGCGGTTCATAGACCGGCTCGCCGCGCTCCTGGCGCTCGAGCTCGTCGCTGACCTGCTCGCGGCCGGCGCGGTAGAACTCGTCCAGCACGGCGCGCACCTCGGCGGTGAGCTTGTCGACCATGGGCGGCTGGCCGGCGGCGAACTGGGCCAGCTTGCCGGCCTCCTGGGCGGCCATGGCACGGCGCGAGAGCTCGGCGATCAGCTTGTCGCGGGTCGCCTGGGTCGCCTCACGCACAGCCTGCTTGGCGTCGGTGAAGCGCCGGTCGACCTCGGCCAGGGCGACGTAGCGCTCGGCCCCGCGCGGTGCGCGGCGCAGCTCGCGGTCCTCGGCCAGCTGCAGACCGTGCGCGCAGCTGCACTCCGAGGCCCGGGCGGCCGGCTCGAAGCCTGCGCCGGCGGCCGGCGGCAGCTCGAACCGCGGCTGAACGAGCTGCGCCACCGGCGGACCCTCGGGGGCGTTGAGCTCGGCGCGGGCCCAGTCCTGCAGGTCCTCGGGCAGCTGCTGGAAGGCCTGCCCCATCCAGAGCAGGCCCTGGGCGAAGGAGCGCATGTCGACTGCCTGTACGTGGCCGAAGCGCAGCGTGGGGCGGTTGTCGTCGCGGGGGAAGTTGTAGGCCACCAGCTGATGGATCACGCCGCCGGAGGCGTTCAGCACGTCCTCGCGGTACTTGGCCTCGGCCTGCACGCCGTTGGCGAACAGGTCGTTGAGCGTCTTGCCCAGCGCCCAGGAGCCGGTCGTGGTGCCGAGGTCGAAGACCTGCGCCTGGCAGGTGGCCGAGAGCTCGCGGTTGCAGTAGCGGATCGCCTCGAGGATGTCGCCCACGTTGGCGTTGCCGGTGAGCAGCTGCACGCTGACGTTGTCGCCGTGCAGCGAGAAGCCGTCGGCCGAGAGACCGATGCGCTCGCCGATCTCCTCGAGCGTGCGCTTGGCCTCAGTGGGCAGCGTGCCGGTGTAGGTGATGTCGGGGATCCCGGCCAGACGCCGCACGGCACTGGGCAGGTCCATCTCGAGGTCGCGCTTGATCTTCCAGGGCCGGTACATCGAGCGCAGGATCGGCGTGCCCTGGAAGGAGGCGCCCTCCTTGTCGTGGCAGAACCAGACCAGCTTCTCGCCCGGGATGGTGCGCTCGCCGCCGTCGATCGGGCGCTGCACGACGTGATCGATGCCGCCGTTGTTGATGTGGATGTCCTCGACCGCGATCGAGGAGGTGGGACGCAGCTCGAGGTAGCAGCGCAGGTAACCGCTGGCCTGGTCGCGGTACCAGATGATCTCGAACGGCGCGAAGCCGTAGTCGAGCGCCAGCATGGTGTCGGAGACGAAGCTGCGCCAGGGGTAGTCGTCGATCAGCACCTCGCGCACCAGGTCGGCCTTGGCGACCGCGTCGGGATCGTCGGGGTCGGCCGGGTCGATCTGGGCGGTGGCCTGCACGAGGGGCAGGTTCTGGGCCCGGCGCAGGCCGCGGATGTGCGAGTCGTCGAGCCGCATCGAGCGGTAGGTGCGGCTCCCCTGACGACCGCGCAGGTCCCACTGACGCTCGGTCTCGGTGAGGCGCCGGCTGCCGCCGGAGACGGCGTAGCTGACCGAGTCGGAGCCGTACTCGGTCAGGTCGGCCTTGGGGCTCTTCTCAGCCAGCGAGAAGACGCTGCGCAGTCTGCTGGTGAAACTCACGCCTTAGAGTCTCGCCGCTCCGCCTGCCTCTTGGTGGGCAAACTTGCAGGGCCGCGAAAACCCTACATATGCAGGCGAATCAGACCGGACGGCGGCCGGTCATGTTGGTCGCGACGTACCACTCGGTCACGCCCAGGGCTTCGTTGATCGCCCAGTAGCGCAGCGCGTCGAGCACGTGCTGGTAGGGGCTTGACTCGCGCTGGTCGTAGAGGTCGGGGCGGCTCTTGTCGGGCGGCACGCTGGTCAGCGCCTCGATCAGGCAGGGGCAGTCGTCCGAGACCAGCAGCGGCAGGTCGGGGTCGGCGATCAGGCCGAGCAGGGCCACGCAGCCGTCCCGGATCCCGCTCGGCTTGCCCTCGGGCACGAGCCCGGCCCGCTGCAGCACCTCGAACTCGCTCTCGCCGGTCTGGGCGCCGGCCGCCTTGCCGGCCGGGTCGCAGAACGTGCCCAGCGGACTGACGCCCAGCTCGGCGTCGATCTCCAGCATGCGGGCGGCCAGCTCCGGCGTGGTCATCGCCGCACTGGCGTCGCGGAAGGCCGGCACCAGCTCGCGCACCACGACCGGCTGACCGGAGGGCAGGCGCTGGATCCAGAGCGCCGCCGGGTGGCGGAAGCCGAAGTCGACCGCGCGCCGGGTGACGAGCCCGGGCTGGGCCCGCAGCACGGTACGGTTGCGCTCGCTCCAGCGCTCGAAGAAGCGGCCCCCGGGCGCGGCGAAGGCCTCGCTCGGCTCGGAGGCGTACTCGCGCCGGGCGAGACGCGGCTCGGGCGCCTCGAGCACGTTCTGCCGGTACCACTCGCGGTCGCGGCCGGGATGCGCGTCCCAGGGGTAGAAGACCGCCTTCCAGCGGCCCTGGCCACGCTGCGCCTGGTCCCACATGCGGTTGGCCAGGTCGCCGGGCCCGTTGCCGGTGGTCGGCGCGAAGATGCGCTGCGCCGCGTCGAGCGAGGCCATCTGCTCCTCGGGCCAGGTCCAGAAGGCAAGCTCGTCGGCGAGCACGGCGTAGGGTGCCTGACTGCGGCCCGAGCGCCGCGTCGCCTTCATGCTCTTGATCCGCGAGCCGTTGGCGAAGACCAGCTCCTTGGTGTTGTCGCGCGCCAGCCTGGCCGGCGGCTCAGCGAGCGAGCCGTACATGATCCGCACCCGGTGCAGCGCGTCGACCGCGTCCTCGCCCGACTGGCTGAAGATCAGCAGCAGGCGGTTGCCCCAGAAGAGCGCCAGGTAGAGCAGGTGGGCCAGGATGAGCCAGGTGACGCCGAGCTGCCGCGCCTTGAGCAGCAGGAGCCGGTCACCCTCGCGCAGCCGGCGCAGACAGTCGCGCTGGAACTCCCAGAGCTCGAACGGGATCAGCTCGCCGCTGACCTTGTCCTCGATCCAGAGCGACTCGATGAAGGCGATCTCGGCCTCGAAGCTGTCCTGGCGTCCGTTCTCACCAGTCGCGCCCTCAAGGCAGAGGATCGCCCGCGCCAGGACGAGCGCCTCGGCGTCGCTCAGTTCAGCGCTGCTGCTTGCCGGCGCCGCCGAGGAAGTCGTCGACGATCTTGCGCGCCTGCTCGACGGTGAGCGAGACCCCGCCGCTGTGCTGGATGTTGCGTCTGTCACGCCAGTGTTCCGGGTCGCGGTTGTAGAGGAAGACCTGTATCGCGACGACGTTGCCCCCGATCGCCGCCTTGAAGAGCGCGTTCTCGACCTGTCCGATGCGCTCCATCTCGGCCTGCTCGCGCAGCTTGACGAACTCGGGGTGCTCGTTCTCGTAGACCCGGACCGTGTCGCGGTGGACGCCGGCCACCTTGGCCGCGGCGGTCTTGCTGAGCCCCTCCTCAGCGATGGCGCGCAGGAAACGCTCCTGCCGGAGCTTGCTGAACTTCTCGTATCCCTTGCGTGGCACGGACCACCTCCTTGCTCACACCTGTACTTTACGCCGCCCGAGGCGCCATTGGCGGGCGAGCTTGCGCCCCTTGCGACCGCAGGCGACGATGTTCAGGAAGCCGCTCGCGTTGAGACGCCGGACCGAGTCCCGCACGGCGGAGCGGTTGGTGTCCGACTCCTCGCAGCCGAGCGCCCGGCAGAGCACCAGCGGCCGGCCTGCGGCGCGCAGCAGCAGCAGGGCGACGCGCTCGTCGAGCTCCTGCGGCGAGACCTGGCGCGGGTTGAAGCCGCTGCGCATGTGCGAGCTGCAGACCAGGTCGTCGCAGTGGTCGCTGCCGAGCGCAGCGCCGCAGACCACGCAGCGCGCCTCGCCGGGATGATGATGGCGCCGGGCCGACCGGCTGACGACGGGCTGCGGGAGCGGCGGCCGGTGCAGCGTCACCACGGCGCGGCTACTCCTCGAGCGCCTCCGTCTTCTCGCGGAACGCATCGCGGACCGACTGGGCCAGGTAGTAGGCGAGGCGGAAGGACGGGTCCGAGTCGAGCACCCGGGAGACTTCGAGCCAGGACAGCCCGAGGGCCTCGCAGGCCGCCTCGGTGGAGACGCCCATGCAGAGCTGGCCGAGGAGCCGCTCCCTCTGCCCGGTCGTCAGCGCCATGGGGTGAGCCTACCATCGCCGCCGATTCTCGGCGAGGGCGGCCCCGTAAGGCTAAAGCGCCGCGTCTCCGAGCAGACCGCGCAACCGCCGCCCGGCTACCTGCACGGCCTGCTCCTGCAGGGTCGGCGTGGCGTGAGCGTAGGTGCGCATCAGGGTGCGCTCCGAGTCGCCGATCCAGCCGGCCACCACCTTGGGATGCACCCCGGCCTCGAGCATCTCGGTCGCGAAGGTGTGACGCAGGCAGTGGAAGTGGATCTCGGGCGCCAGTCCGGCGCGCCGCGCCAGGTAGCGGAACGAGCTGCCCAGGCCGCTGCGGCTGAGCGGCCCGCCGTCGTCGCCGCAGAAGACCAGCTCGCTGGAGAGCCCACAGAGGGCGAGCTGCGCGCTCCTCAGGCGGCGGTACTCGCCGAGCAGCTCGGGCAGCGGATCGGGCAGCGGCACCGTACGGCTGCCGCTCTTGCCGCGCACCTTGAAGCGGTAGCCGTCCTCGGTCCACTGCAGGCTGCGCCGCATGTGGACCACGCCGCGCACGAAGTCGAGGTCGGACCACTGCAGCGCCAGCAGCTCGCCCTGGCGCATGCCGGTCGCCAGCGCCAGCAGGATGAGCTCGTAGAGGCGGCTGCGCCGGCCCTTGAAGCCGGAGCGCGCCTGGGAGACCAGCGCCAGCTGCTCCGAGGCGGACAGCCAGCGCACCTCGGGGTTGTTCTCGGGCAGCGGCTTCAGCGCCTTGCAGGGGTTCTTGTCGAGCAGGTCCCACTGCACCGCGGCCGAGAGCGCGCCCTGCAGGAGCATGCGGTACTTGCGGATCGTCGAGTCCGACAGCCGCTCGGCGTAGAGGGTCGACTCGAAGGCGGTGATGTGCATCGGCCTGAGGCGGCCGAGCCGGTGACGACCGATCGCCCGCTTCCAGCGCTCGAGCCGGGGCCGCTCCGAGGCCCAGGTCGCCGGCGCGACGCTGCGCGCGTGGTACGGGGCCCACTGCTCGAGGAACTCGGCCACGGTCATGCGATCCGCGTCCTGCCACTGCCCCAGCACCAGCTGCGCCTTGACGCGGCGCTCGTACTCGCGGGCCTCCGCCTCGCTGTCGAAGGTCCGGCAGGTGCGCCGGTAGACGCCCCGTTTGTCGCGGCCCAGGCCGACCGTGGCCAGGTACCGCTCGCCTCTCTTGCGCACGCTCATCCGCAGCCCGCAGCCTAGCCTGCGGCGGGGACGGATGCAACAGTCGATGCAACAGGGCCCAGGCCAGCTCCCCCGCGGAGAGGAGAAGTGCCTGCAAAAGCAGTGGTGCCCCCAACGGAATTCGAATCCGTGCTGCCGGCTTGAAAGGCCCCTGGCTGATACCTCTCCCAGCGCGTCCTACCATCAGCTGCCCTCCCGCTCAGGCTCGAGCAGCCGCATCTGCGGACCGCGTACCTCCGCAGACCTGCGCCTCTGTTGCAACAGCGGTGCAACACCGCTGAAGCGGCCCTCGGAGTCGCGCTCCATCAAGGCCGCGCCGCCGAAGCCGACCACCGGCCGGTAGCGCACCTCCCAGTCGACCAGACTGTAGCCGGCTCGCCCTCGCACGCCGCGGCAGACGAGGCCGTGCCGGCGCTCGGCCCGCCGCACCGCGCCCTGGATGCGCCAGGAGTCGGCCACGATCCCCATCCCGGCCAGCGCCTCGCCGACGGCGAGCGGCTCCTCGCCGTGCAGGGCCGAGTGCAGCAGCAACAGGCCGGCGATGAGGCGGTCGAGGTCGACCCCGGTGGCCGCGTCGCTGCTCTGCTCCAGTCGGCGCCGCTGGCAGGCAGCGCAGAGCTCGTCCGGGTTGAAGGCCGACAGGACGGTGCCGCAGCCGGCGGCGCAGAGGCGCTCGGTCGCCGGCGTAGCGCTGCGAGAGGCGATGACGGCCACCGGACTTTTACCTTCGGTCGACAACGGCGGTCAGTCTCCCCAGCGTGACCTCGACCTCGGTGCGCGGCTCGCGGCGGTCGATCGCCTTGGCGACCGTCGCCACCGTGACCTGCGAGTCGTCGATCCAGAGCAGTCCGTTCAGCGCGTCCTGGACGCTCTTGAGCACGTTGTCGCCGTCGCGCCGCCGACCGTCGGGGAAGTAGCAGCGCACCAGCAGGCCGCACTCGCCGGCGTAGCGCTTGGCGAGGCCGGCCTGCATCATCGCCACCAGACAGGCGCTGCGCACGGCCGACTCGTAACGCCGCGTCGCCGCCGGCGTGTAGACGCGTCCGCCGCGGCCCAGACGGGGACGCTGCTTGCCCTGGGGGCGGCCGGGGACGGTGAAGGCGAGTCGGGTCACGGCGTCATCTCACGTCGGCGGCCTTGTGCCGTCGAGCAGTCGGTTGAGCGATTTGCAGCGCTCTCTCCGCGTCTCGCCGTTGGCGCCGTGCCAGTAGCCGCAACACGGCATCATCTTCAGATTTGCTGCCGGTGTCAGTGACCACCGCTGCGACGGCATGTAGTCGCAGGCCTGTTCGCCGGCATACCGGCAGTTGCTACAGCTGGGCCATTCCATGCTCATCCGTCCTCTCTTGGAGTCGTCCGTTCGGCGTAGTTCGGCTGTGTCCCGGGGCTCTCCCTTACGGGAGCCCCCGGAACACTCACTTGCCGCGCCCTACTGGTTCCCGGTGGTTCCGGGGGTGGTTCCGAGGCTAAATCGGGGGTGGTTCCGGGTGGTTCCGGCAATTGAGGCTGCCTATGCTCAAAAGGTGGTTCCCGGTGGTTCCGGGGGTGGTTCCCGAGCCCTCTCTCGGCCAGCCTGGCGTCCTCCTCGAGACGCTCTCTGCGCCACCGCAGCGCCGCCACGATCAGCTCCCGGCGGCGGCTTTCGCCGACCTTGACGAGCTCCTTCTGCACGGCGCGCGATGGGGCGTCCAGTGGTACCTCAAGCCGGTCCAGCAGATTGGCCAGCTCCCCCGTTCCGGCGGGCCAGTCGCCGGCTATCGGCACAAAGCGCAGCGGTCCCTCAAACAGGCCGAACTGGACCGTCTCCGGCACCCAGCCCATGCGCGCCTTCTCGCGGCGCAGACGGATCCCGCTCTGGGTCCGCTCCAGGCGCCAGACCACGTCGACGTCGTCACCCTTGCCGGAGGTGCCGCGCTGGCCGCGGTCCTTGTCCTTGCCGGCGTGGTCGAGGCGCATCCAGGTGACGCCGCGCTGTTTGAGGCCGATCCCGGTGCAGCGGTAGAAGGCGCGCACCGTGTCGGCGTCGTTCTCGTCACCCTCGACGGCACGCGAGATCGTGTCGATCACGCAGACCATCGGCAGGTCGGGCAGCTCCGCCTGCAGCGCATCGATCGCGCCTAGTAGGACCTCGGCCCCGGCCGGCGTGTCGAGCGGCGGCAGCGAGGGCAGCAGGGCGTACTTGAGCCGCGACAGGTCGGTGCCCGGCCCGTAGCCCATCGCGTCGAGTCGCTCGTGCAGGTCGGCTTCGGTCATCTCGTAGTCGAGATAGCAGACCGCGGCGCGTCCCTCGGTCGCGATCTGGGCGCACATGTAGGTCGTGAACAGGCTCTTTCCGAGCCCGTGCTTGGCGTAGACTGAGTGGGCCCGGCTCGCGGCCAGCACGTCCTGGAAGAGCCACTCCTCGTCACTGCGCTCGGTCGCCCAGAAGGTCGGCCAGTCGATGTACTCCAGCCACGCGCCGGGCGGGCCGGACGGCGCAGACGTGGCTGCATCCGCCGCCGCCGCCGGCGCCTGCGGTTCGTAGCGGCCGATGCTGCGGGCGATCTTCTCGACCTGGGCCTCCGACAGCGGCGGCCGGCAGCGGGTACGGTTGGCAACCTGCAGGGCGGCCAGGATCTCCTCAGGGCTCATGCCGCGGCGGCGCATCGTGCCGGCCAGGCTGGCCAGGGTGGCGTCGCGCTGGCCCTCGGGGATCAGCTCGGCCGGCGCGTCGCCGGTCGCCGGCGGCGCGAACGCGAGCTGCTCGGCCAGCAGGGCCGGCAGCTTGCGCAGCCGCTCGGGCCCGTGTCCGTCGACGTACTCGTAACCCGGCGAGCCGGCGCCGATCACGTAGCCGCCCTCGGCCCGCGTGTCGATGCCGGGCGCCAGTCTGCCTGCCGTGGAGCCGATCCGCTTGCCGTTGGCGGCGTAATAGACATGCAGGCCGCCGCTTGGCGTCTCCACCAGGACGGTGTCCTCCGCCAGCGGGCCGATCTCCTGCCTCAGCCGGTGCCACTCGTCATAACCCGGCGCGTCTCCCTTGCAGTCGACGTCGACCACCACCAAGCCGCTGGGGCCGGTGGCGATCCCGACCGCCGGGCCGGGGTAGAGGTCGAACAGCATCCGCACGGTCAGCGGGTTCGCGGTCGCGTCCTTGAAGCCGTGCGGGGTCAGCGGCCGCTTGTCGGCCCCGCAGGGGAACACGTGCCAGCCACGCGCGGCGGCGGACAGTGCGGCCTCGAGGGCGGCCTGGTCGGCGCTCACGTCGCCCATCCACTGAGCTGGTGGTAACGCTCGTGGCACTCGCGACAGACAGCGACCAGCTCCCAGAGGAACTCGTGGAAGATGTGGCTGTAGGTCAGATGGTGAACATTGACGGCCGCGCGACTGCGGCAGCCTTCACAGACGCCGCCGGCGCGCTCGATCACCCGGCGGCGCAGCACCGCCCAGCGCGGCGATTGCAGGTAGTCGCGGTACTCGGCCGAGCGCCAGGGTTCGAGCTCAGCACGGCGCCGCTCGAGCTTGCGACGGCGCTCTTCGAGACACGCGGCCTGATAACGCTCCGCCAGCTGCTCGTCGTAGTCCGGCGCCTGCTGCATCTGTTCCTCGCTCAGCTGCCGGCGCGCGATCGCGTTCGAGGCGCGGCCACAGGACAGACACTGGCGCACGTAGTGGACGGTGCCGTTGGAGAAGGTCCGCCGGCGCAGCTCTTCGAGCGGGTGGCAGCAGTCAGGTGACTCGCTCGGCTTGAGGTTCTCGCGAGTGGATGATCCGCTGCCAAGCTGCAGAGATGCTCCGGTCGCGTACGGATTCGCTCTACTTGCTTCGAGCTGCTGCTGAACCTGCACGATCCGCGCGGTCAGGTCGGAGACGGAGTCAGTCATAGGCGACCACCAGGCAGGCTCACGAGCGCAGTCCTCGCAGTCGCGACAGAGCGCGAACTACCCTGCGCCACCACGGCAGTGTGACAAGTTCGAGATTGACGATGTAGCTCTGCGGCGCGCCGCTTGATGTGGTCGTCGATTGCGGCTGCCATTCGTATTTGCTCATTTATCGTCCTCGCCCGGTGCTTCAAACACCGCGACCCAGCCCTTCCCGTCACAGCCGTGACAGCGGCGGGAGACGTTGCCGACGTTCCCCGAGACAGCATCTGGACCGACCGTCCACAAATTGCCGCTGCCTTTGCAGACTGGGCAGAGCTGCGCCCGTCCGGGGCGTTGTTCGTGTCCGGGACAGTGAATGAACACGCGCCGACAACCGGGACAGCTCGGGTATGGACACGTTTGTGGAGCTATGCCACCAATGCAGGCCGTCATTTCTCCTCCTCTGCATGCTCTGAGTCGGATGTGGCTGCGAGGATGCGGAGCGTCTTCTCAAGCAGCTCTATGCGTTTTTCGAGCAGACGCAGCGAATCGCGCTGCAAGAGGACTTCCACGAAGATGAGGAATACTGCCGCCGTCAGCAGGGCCATTGGGATTAGGGTT
>Ga0255340_1004756_pt1 | contig 12901 bp, 5 predicted proteins | sample wastewater_treat_7_FD_192417 | JGI IMG/M metagenome (GOLD analysis project Ga0255340, IMG submission 192417) | Wastewater microbial communities from Lulu Island WWTP, Vancouver, Canada - plant10 | ecosystem: Engineered > WWTP > Wastewater > Unclassified | place: Canada: Vancouver, British... | reverse complement strand
AAAACACTTCCAGAAGATCGGCGGGTATAAACAGATCTGGATGCTGAAATCGTATCTGGATGAATTGGAGAACGAACAGACCCTTGCAGAAAAACGAAAGATAGGATAGGCTAAAACAATGGAGCCGCTATGAACCTTCAACTACGGCTGGGACATAATCCTGCATAGACCAACCATTCCATTTATTTCAATATCAAATATTAGAGTGCCTTTTAGTTCGCAACTATCTTTTTCTTTAATGTCTCTATTCGGTAAACTTTCGCACTTTTGAGGCGGTTAATTTTGATGGTTTATGAACAAAAACATATCGACCATCCGATGCCTTTATTGGAAACAAAGAGAAGACAGGGAGGTCGATATGCACATTATTCCTTCGACATGGACGGAACTTCTTCAACAGTTTTTCCCGATTTTTACTGCTCCGGGAGCCGACATTTTCGTTCGGCTGATGACCGGCTGGGTGCTGTGCACAAGACGGCGAACCGTCACCGGCATGCTTCTCTTTGCCGATCCGCCGGAGTTTCGAGCCCACGACGCCTATCATCGGTTTCTGCCGGACGGGCGATGGGATTTGACTTGTCTGCGGCTGATTCTGGCCCGGTTGCTGATTCAAACCTGCGGCCCCAAGGGCAGCTTCGCCGATGCGATGGCGTGTCTGCGTCGCCGGCTTTGGCGGGAACGAATAAAATTGATGTTCGGAAATTCGGCCGTACATGATAAAAAATTCCGGTTCCTGCTGGAGGCCTTAGCCCCAGCCGCGTAAAACGTTAACAAAAGTGCGAAAGTTTACTTTCAATTAAGGTTGAAAAATTGGTTTTTACGTTCAAGGCAAATCGTATCCAATTTGCCTCGGAACCGCTGCCTTTCCAACCTTCAACTATGAAAGGGACACCCTCCATAATTTTTTAAAAAATGCCACGTTGATTTGGTTCTGCCTCAGTTGTTGTCGTTTCGTTCTCTCGCCAACTCATGTCCCGGATGGCTTCTTCCCATTGATAAAGATTATCACCAAAATCTTTTCCGGTATATTCCCGGAGAGCGTCAATAATTCCTTGGATGGTACGTTCTCTTTGGCATTCAAGTCGAGCGTCGGTTTCGCTGTAACTTCTGTAACCGGGTCCGACCTGATAATACCCTTTTATGTATTCAAGCATCCGTATCGCATCTATAGCTTGTTCCCATGTCTTAATATGTGAATACCTTTTCTGTATATCCTGTAATTCAAGAATCACGTGTTCTTGATGGAAACGAACATAGTACTTAACGAAAAACGCCTGCAGAAAATATATGGACACCAGAACAATTCCTATTGCTCCAGCAATAAATAATAGACGTTTTCTTTTCATGCATAGGCCCTTTTCAAAATGGGTAAACCAATTGGGGTTAATCGGAGGGGGCTCGTACACTTCGAATATCACAGGTTAAACAACACTGTTTTTTTGCTTCTTCGGCATAGTGCAGACACACATAATCTGGAACCGAATATTCCTTCCGCGGTGGATAAGCTTTCACACAAGACCATACATCGGCACCGTTTGCATGGCAGCAAGATTTATTTTTTGCGGGACCATAATTAATTTTTCGCCATTTACTTCTTGATATAGTACAGCGACGACACTTGGTTGGGTTGAAAAACCGCTCCGATTTCGCCCCTCCCTGAGAAAATCCCCATCCTTCCCCTAAAGGGCTCGGCCCCCACGGAGGATTCGTGCTTGAGCCGCCATAAAAGAGATAAGCATGGAGTGGCTTGGGTGGGTCTGTCCGAGTCATTCTATAACAAATCCAGAATATGTCCTCTTCATCGTTAGTAACTAATCCAAAACGATCATTACCTATAGCAGGATTGTTTTGGACATACTCATAAATGTTCATCCCATCTGCATACTGCCCCGTCGGCTCAAAAAAATTTATGCTCCCGCCGGCGGGGTTGATGCCCAGCGGATCCCTCTGCATAAACCTGCCGGTATCCGTATCATAATACCGTGCCCGATAGTACATCACCTGCAGGTTCCCGCCGTCCAGCCAGTCCAATTCCCGTCCCGTGAAGGCGTAATAGTTGCCCCAAATCTGGGCTGTGCTGGGCACCCAGCCGGCCGTATATTGCCTCCGCCGGCCGTACGCATCGTATTCATAGCGCACTGCCACCGTCCCGCTCGAACCAAACAGCACCGCCGGACTGTACAGATGGTCATGCCCGTAGAAATACTCCGTTCCTGTCGGCAGCCGCATCACCAGCACCTCATCAAGATAATTGCCGAACACAAACATCCGCGAATCGCTCTCGACCCCGCCGGAAATCTGCGTCCGCAACACCACCCGCTGGTCGTCGTAGTAATACCGCTCGGCCGTATTGTAAAGCGGATTGGTCTTCTCAATTCGCCGTCCGAGGGCATCATAGGCATAGACGGCCAGGTTCACATCCGCTTCCTCATCATACACCCCGTTGGCGTTTAAATCTTTATAAATCTGCACAAGCCGGTTTTCATAGTCATAGATATACCCGTATCCCCGGTGGTCGCGAATCAGATTGCCCGCATCGTCATAGTTCACATCCGTTCCGCAGACGGAGGTATATTCATTGACGGCTGTATTGGGGCCGTAGTTGCAGATTGTACCCGTGCGGGTATCCTCCACCGTCTCACGATTGCCCAGCAGGTCATAATCAAACATCTCCGTTCCGGCAGTTCCCGCCTGGTATGCGGCCTGATAGAGACGATTGAGGTCATCGTAGAGAAAACTGTTGGCGATCGGCTGGCTGGGCCGGTGCAGGTATTCCTGCTGCAGAATATTGCCATTCTCATCATACGTATATCGGAAATCCGCCCCGACGCCGGAGCCGTTGAGCGTTGTCAATCTCTCGATCCGGCTGTAACTATCATAAAGGGCTGTATGAGCCACATTGGCAACCGGATATGACCGGCCTGTAACCGTCATTCCTGCATACTCATAATTAACCAGCACGGTGCCGGAACGTTGGATCATATCTACCTGGCCCAGGGATGTGTAACTATAGACATATTGAGTTGAGGAAACATCAGGATAACTAATCTTGGTCGGTCTTCCGACCTGATTGCGTTCATAGGCAACTATCTTAGCTGTATTACCTTTGATTTGCTGAGTGGTATAGTCCAGATAGCCCAAGTCATTATAAGTAAATTCAATAGCGCTGATGGCATCCTCATCGGCAAGTGTGCCCTTGTTGGCCGTAAGCATCAGACCGCGGGCATCATAGGTATAAGTTTCTACGAGGGTGGGATTGGTCGGATGATTCTGCTTTTTGAGCAGGTTGCCCTGCTTGTCATACTCATAGACAGTGACAGTCCCTCGCTGGTCAGTTCGTTTGGTGGGCCGTCCAGCCGCAGCAGGGTCTTCATACTCATAAGCAATGGTTTTGCTGTCCGGGTAGGTAATCTGGATTACCCGGCCTGCTTTATCATAGGTATATAAGGTCTCCTGCACTCCATTGGTGGGATTGTTGTCATCATCTGCGATTATTTTTTTCAGATTCCCCACCCGGTCATACTCATACTGAGTTACGCGTGCCAAACCACCGGCATCCTCCGTTTTTGTAATCATCTGACCAAAGGGGTCATATTCATATGTTGTGACATAACCTTTCGGATCAGTTTTGCTGATCTTATGACGGCCTTCATAAGCGAGCACCGTACGCAAGTCTCCCATTGTCGTATTCAGGTTCCCATCCGGATCGGATATGGTGGCAACCAGACGTCCATAACTGTCATATTCCATTTTGTTATAGGCGGACACACCGGGGCTTTGCCCATCTCGGTCGGCAAAGTGATACGTTGCCCGAAACGTAACTTGTCCTGCAGCATTATAAATTACATCTTCTTCATACCGTGGTTGGGCGGCATCACTGGGTGCATAGCCTTTCCGGATCAATGTCGGCAAACCTCGGCCGGAACCGTCATGAGCCACATCTGACAAACTCCACGTACTGTCTATTACTTCGCCGGTATCTCCTATCCCGCGACTGTAGGTAACCGTATGAGTTCCTTTGTCAATATGATCATATTCTACTACTTGAGTGGTGACTTGGTCAACCGAAGGATCATAGCCTCCAAAATTATCAGCATCGGCCATCCGTACATTTGTAATCAGAGTGCCTAAATTGTCATATTCCATACGTTGCTGGGTAACCGGAGTATCGTCGTTTTCCCCGGTGGTGGTAATATCCGGTTCATTAACGGTTTCATAGAAGACACTTCGAATGCCATACCCCATCGAATCATACGTCTTCACTTCATAATTCTTTTGCGGGTTTAGGATCGCATACTGTCGTCCGGCTGTATCGTATAGATACGTAATAACCCGTTCATCTGCCGGATTGCTGCTCTTAGCAGGCAATTGTATCGAATCCAACAGGCCGGTGGTGGGATTGTAATTGTACGTCGTTATGAGCCCCATCGCATCCGTAACTGTCACCAGACGTCCCAGGGTATCATATGTATAAGCCGTGATCACATCCTTGACCACATCCACTGCATTGGGATTGGTGCTGTTAATCCCTTTTTGAACAATCTTCCTGACGCTACTGTCCACATTGTATTGGGTCAGCGTGATGCTGTCACAGGTATTATCAATCGCCCCATCCGGGTTAACCTTCTTGCGAATTCGCCATTGACGGCCAAGGTGGTCATACTCATACACCGTTTCCGCAATGCATTTGGGGGTTGTCGTTCCTTCGTGATAAATATATTCCTTCTCCTCTTCGACATCTCCACCGGCATTATAGACATATTCAGTCCAATAATCTTCGGAATTATCTTCGAGAGGATGCGTTCCGTTTTGATATTCTAAAAAATTGGAAAATCCATCATTGTCCAAACTCTCATCTGCACTCGCATTAGTAAGGGACGGAATAAAATAGACCTTCTTGGCCCGTATGGCTGGATCTGTACTTTTCTCACAATGCATCCACCAAGTATACCACCAGATAGCAGGGATTTGACCCGCCGCTTTTTCATAGGCATCATACAGGGCTGGATCGAGGGCTTCTTGGACGCCTTCTTGATAAAAAGAAGAGGAATACGCAACTTCCCAGTCATCCCTGATTCCATCACCATCGGTATCCCAATTGCGTGGATTCAATCCAATCTGGTACTCTGCCAGATTCGTCAAACCGTCACCATCAAAATCGTCGGCCACATCCGCCGGATTATCAGGATCAAGACCATAGAATACTTCCCAAGCATCATCGATTCCATCGCTGTCTTGATCCACCATGGTTTTGAATTGCCAGATCAAGCCCTTGCGAATCCGCAAAGCATTATTGTGATATGGATCTACAATAACTTCATCAATTCGCCAATAATAAGTCTTCCCGGGCTCCAGCGGCTCCAAAATAGCATAGGAAGTGTCTGACTGCTGTCCTTTGTAAATCCCTGCGGTTGACACATCCGCATTCGTAACTGCGTCTTTATCTGTTCCTAAATAGACATGATGTTCAGGTACAGATTCGATACTTTCTCCATCTGTCCATTTGAGGGTTACGGAAGAACTGCTCAGAACGGATGTTAGATGAGAAGGAATAGGTACACTTGCTTGTCCGGGTGCCGTAAGGAACTTGATCGGATTTTCGGGATTCGCCAGACTGTGTATCAAATCGGTATCCCAGTCGGTACCGGCAGCATTCTGAGCCTTGCTTCGAAAATAGTAAGTCCTTCCGCACTCAAGCCCCGTGATTTTTACAGAGTTAAAAACACCAGATTGGGGCCCTTCCGGATCAGATACAGCTACATTTTCAGAAGGCCAGGGCGTATAGGGAGACTGTCCATCTACATGATCCTCAACGTCGTAATAAAACCACCCATTGGGCGCCGAACCTCCTGTGCTAGTCACCTCCCCCTTAAGGATCACTTCGTTAAATTCGCTTACAATAACAGGACATCGATTTTCAACCGTGGGAGCCGTAACAGGATTGACAACCGTTATAGTAATGTAGGCATTTCCACTATATCCTGCCGCACAGTGAGCAGTCAGCGTAATCGTATATCGACCAGTCGAGTTGTACGAACAGGTAAATGAAGTACCTGTACCCGAGGAATTATTCGACCCTGGCGCAGTCCAGCTGTAATAACTAATTGAACATGTATCACAATAAGAGGCCGATGTATTCGCCGTTACCTTCACAGTCTGGCCTTTGTTAACCGTAGTACCAGGAGACACACTCCTAATATAGGCGTATACATGATGAATACACGCATTTGCTACGGAAGAAAAAAGGCAAAGGGCACCAAAGATACAGAAAACCGCCGCTTTTGTTTTCATAAGACCATTCCTTTTTCCTTGTCATATTCAAAAAGATTCTTCTTGTGAAGCCACAAAGAGCAACCTGTTTATTTTCCTTTACGGATTTTTATCCGCTGATTCTTGTTGTTGTACTTATAAATTTCCGTGACGCCCTCCGGATCCACTTGTTTGATCAAATTGCCATTGACATCATAAAAAAACTGCGTGATTGCCTTCGGATTTTCCATGTCGCCACTCTGCACTCCTGTAATCTCTTCGACCACAAGACCGCGGCCGTCCCGGTTGATCCTCTTATAGCGTTTATCAGGATACAGAATCTTCATTACTTCACCTTGGTTGTTGTAGGTATATTCAGTTCGAAGAACTTTGTCGCCAGCATCGGCAATAACCGCAATTTGACGGCCGTAATCATCATATTCGTATCCCTCCAGAATCCATGTAATTCCTGCTCCTTCCCCTTGGGATTGAGCAGTTGCTTCGGTAAACGTGAAGGGGGAATTCATTTTAGCCACTTTCTTAATTTGTAATTTGCCATCTTGATAAATATAAATGATGGCGCTTACCGCACGATCAGTCGGATCATTATCATCACACTCCGCCTCCGCAATCAGGGTTCCGGTCGCAGAATAAAACTTACGATGAACCTTGCCGGAGGGAAACGTTGTCTTGACCAGCTCATTATATTCGTTATATTCATAAGTCGTCTTGAGACCTTGAGCCGGATTGGTCTCGCTGTAATTCTCAATCTGTTCCCTTAGATTCCCCGCAGAATCATAAATGTACTTCGTATAGACATAATCCCCATTCGAATCACACTTCCGTTCCAGCTCAAGTCGCCCATGACTATCATAAGTATAAGCCATCACCTGACGGACATCTGACTCAATGATCCCTATATCTGTATATGGTTCCCATAGATTTTTAATTTGAAACCTTTCATAACCGTACTGGGTAACTCCTCCGTACGCGTTTGTTTCCTGCCTGACTAGGTACCGTGTATCCCCGCCATAATCATATTCATCATATTGATACGTCGCTTCCGGAACAGCGGCCCCATCCCATTGAATCTTTACTACATTGCCGTGGTTATCATAATACTTAACCAGTTTATTGCCGTTAGGATACACTGTCACATACCGCAATCCCCTTATTTCATCACGCAGGTGGTAATACCGGTAAACAGAATAAGGCCCTGTGAGCCATCCATCAGGATCATCCTGCAACTGATGATAGTGAATCTCCTTAACCAATGCCCCATTATCGTCCGCAAAATAAACCTTGGCTCGATGCTGGGTATTATTCACATAGTCCCTCCGAAGAAGCATATTGTCGCCGGAGGTTTCATTCGGATCATTGGGATCAAAAAAACTGTACTCCCACTCGTTTACTTTTAAAATGTTTCCTAACAAAGGATCTCCAGCAGAATAAGATGTAAGATTCCCTGCTTCATCATACTCATAACTAGCCAAAGTAGGCCCCTGGATCTTCTTGATTTTGGAAATTTGATTTCCTTTGGGTCCGCCATATTCATAATGTCGAAGAGTCAGACACGAATCACAGCCGCCTGAGGTAATCGCTTCAAGGTAGAACTTGCCGTCACCTCCTGAAATATACGAGACATCTACCCATCGCCCTGCGGTTGGGGGATTTGTGTACTCGCCGTATTTGCCGATCCAGATGCGGGTTAAAGTAGAACCGCTATAATCGTAAACAATATGTCCATTTTTTACATTGTTTGTTTCATTTATATATTCTCCGTACGAAATTTGCTCACGAAGATTCCCATCAGAATCATAACAGAAATCCAAAAGCCGGTTGCCATTAATATCTGTCACAAATTTCAGTTGAACTTTTCCCCGTGCCTTTCTTAGGAAGTCTTCGAAGGCTACCTGCCTACCTGCCTTCGCAACCCCAGACGATGAATCCCCAGGAACAACATACTCAGGTAACCAAGAACCTGTGCATTCATACCCATACTGATAGGTTTGATTACTCGCCGTTACAACCTCAAAGGTATAGGTAATTTTGGTGATAGTGTCTCCATATTGAGGATTAGCCGGTACGGTTGTATAATTGGGATTTTTTGCCTGGTAGGGATAGTGAGTTGCCCGTAGCCAAATGCCGGAGGCATTGACTTCAGGATAGCCATACTCTATGCCAAAGGAGCCATAGTGCATTTGTATGTCCGGAGAACCGTATACTGAAAGAGCTCTATCCAGAGAAGTGCCAACCGAAACAGAAGCGTTCCCAACAGCCAGATGATACAATTCGCCTTCGTTGCTATTGCCGCAAGTGCCGCTGGAGCAGGGGCTTCCCTGAGCCCCCCTTCCGCCAGGAGCATTCCCGCTTAAGGAAAAAGAGGACGGCGAAGAGAAACACGAACACTTTCCATTAAACTCATCAGGGGTATCATCAAACTTTACCCCTACCGTTGCTGCTTCCACTATCTCTGACAATTCCTGCTTGGCCGGTAAAACACAAATGTCATCACCTTCGGTGCAATCCCCACAAGATACCCCGGAGGATTGTATCTTTTGATGGTAAATTTTTACTTTTGCGTAAAGAGCCTTTTTCAAAGTTTCACAATCACCATTAACAAGAGTTACTGTTATTGTGCCTCCCACAAGACAGGGAGAACTGTTTGCCCCATTTACGCTGAACACATTAGGGTCAAAATAAGCAGCAAAATGATGTTGATCTGAGGCGTAGGTGGTTACTTCAACATCGTGATATGTTGGTGGCAGGGGGGTGCCATCTCCGCATTCCGAAGGGTATGTACACTGATACTGTTGTTTCACAACTCTGCTTTTCGACGCTTCTTTTATTGCAACAATACCTCTTGCGGGAAATATCATTCCGCATCCAATGACGACCACATGAGGCCCCTGTTTGCCCCAGTCAATGGAGTAGGTAGAATCAGCCCATTCCAGTCCTATCGGAAAAGTACTGGGCTCACCTGAAAATTCTCTGACAGTACAGCAGCTGCATTTATTGCGAATAATATAAGGATCACAGGTTTTATATTCCTCTACACTGCCAAATTTTTTATTCCCAAATAGGTACGTTGTACTTACATTTTCCCAAGGAACGACACACGGACAGTAGTACCAATCCGCCAAACCAGAACGGCTAAAGCAAAAAAACAACATAATTAAAATAAACCCTTTTGTGGTCCAATAGATTTTTTTCATGACATCCTCACCGTTTATCCGAATAGGTTCAAACTTCAAATCACTGCGCATAGACTGCCCGAAGTAACGCAGCCGCATTAGCGGCTTTCGAATTGGGATATTCCCGATCCAATTTCCCGCAAACCTCAGCAATCTGCTGCCTCGCTTCGTTATACGAAAGAATCCCCTTTTGGCATAACTGGTCATAGCTAACTGCAATCTGATAGAGCGCATTCCACGCATGCTCAAACCTCGGCCAGTTTCGTATCAATTCTTGGTAGCACTCAGTTGCTTGCTCATACTGCCCCAGTTGTTGTCGAGCCGCCGCCGTATAATAAAGCGCATGGGCCAGATACTTTGAATCGGTTGAGTATTGGGGAATCATTTCCCAGATTTCTATGGCTCGGTTCAAATTCTCTCGCCCCTTCTGCGAATCCCCTTCGCTGCAAAGTCTTCCCCCTTGCAAATAATACTCCTCCCCAATGACAAACAAGGATCGTTCAAGAAGGTTCTCTTCCGAGAATGCCTTCAAAAGCATCCGAAGTACCTCACCCGCTTGTTCCTCCTGCCCGAGTTGGATACAGGCCTGGGCCAGTCCTGTGTAGGCCGTCAGCCGCATTGCCTGACTCGGGTTTTGATTCAAAATCTTCTCCGAAAACGCAAGCACCTCCTTTGTCCTGCCCGCCCGGCAATACTCTTGAAGCATCTCCGCCGTCTGAAGTTCCAGGCCGGGCTGGCCGGCAAAATCAGTCAGCAGTTTTTCCGCAGATTCCGTTCCGACAGCCGCGTCCGGCGAATGAGCATTCACCATCGCCAATCCTCTTCGAGCCGCCATGGTCTCCGGACTGTCCGGCCAGTCCTGCAAAATCCGCTCATAAAGAGAACAAGCCAATCCCGGAGCATTTCCGAAATAAAAAAACCGGTCCGCTGCGATCCGAACGGCGGTAGCGATCTGCTGATGCCCTCCGTACTTGGCCAAAAGGTTTTGAAGTTCCACTCGAGCTTTCGACATGTCTCCGAGTTCAATAGCCGTTAGAATCAGTCCCTGCTGAGCCCAGATTGCCTGGGAACCCTCCGGACGGCTCTCCAGAACCTGCCGATACAGCGATTGGGCCTGAAGCGGATTATGTCCCCAATAAAAATATTCATCCGCCGCTTCACGAAGCGCTAAATCGTACTGGGGATGGCCCGAATATTCTTTTTGTAGTCGCTCCAGAGACGCATCAGCAACCGCATAGTCCGCTTGACGCAGTTGGGCCATCGCCAATCCTCTCAGCGCCCAAATGGACTCTTGCGAAGCTGGACGCTGGGACAGCCATTCATAAAGCCGACCGGCGGTCTCCGGCTTGTTCGCATAAAAATACCGATCGGCTACCACTCGAACCGCCGTCTCAATTTGAGGATGCGAAAGGTACTTATTCAAAAGAGTGTCAAGATAGGTATCCGCCAAAGAAAAATCCCGTTTTTCAAGGGCCGTCATCACCAGTCCCCGCTGCGCCCAAATACCCTCGGGAGTGTTGGCAGAAGCATTCAAAACCCGCTGATAGAGGCGTTCCGCCTGCGAAATATCTTTGCCGATATAAAAACAGACATCCGCCGCCTCTCGAAGAGCCGCATCCAGGCCGGCCGCGGAAGAAAAGGTCTTGCAAAACACCTCGATCTTTTCGCTGGCGGCTGGATCTTTTCGGCAGAGGTGAAGAAAAAGAAGGACTTTTTGACAATAAAAAACATCCGCTGCTCGAAAGGGCCTTTTCGCAATATTTTCGGCAAATTCAGATGTTTTCAAGCAGAGCTCTTCCTGAACCGCAGAACCTTGTGCCCTTTGGAACGCATCCAGAACCGGCTGATAATTGCAGGTGTCAAGAGAATCCTCCAGCGTTTGCTTCCAGGTAAGCACTATGGAACTCGACTCCATCTGGGCAGAAGAAATCCCTGCAAAAAGAAAAACACAAAACCAGCCGCTCCTTATTGTCCTGCCGAGCCCCTTTGTGAAGGTTTTCATAGTAAATCTCCGCAGACCAAATTGATTGGTTTTTTCCCCGCAGAGAGCAGAGATAGAAGAAGATTCTTTCTGATTGAGAAATGGAGCACGGGCTGCCCAATCGATAGATGCAAATCAGCGCACAGCCTTTCCGCATCAGAGGAATAGGGAGAAATAATACTCTCCTTCTCCCAAAACTACTTCTGCGATTTTTCCACGTTGCCCTGAAACAACTCTCCTCAGGACTTACCTTATTTTTGCTTGCTGCCCTTTTTATCTTTCCTTTAGCATTAGAACACCTGTCCGAAAACAGTCAAGAAAATTTTTGAAAAGAAAAATATTTTTTGAAAAAATCGGTATTCTTCCGTCTTTGTTTTCAGGTATTTTTCCGACAAGAAATCACTTCGACAGAAAAATTTCAGGTGCAGGACCACCTGAACTTTATGTGGTTTCTGGAGATATCGTTGAGCGATGCAGTGCTGGATTCCAACCCAACCGACTACCTACCCCACAAAAAATCAGCCCTAAATCAGCCTCAATTCCGTACAGTTCTTGTCCGCCCCCCTAATTGCGTTAATCTGGACTGGTTTACCCTTGAAGTAGATACTCTCAAAAAGCGGTATAATACGCGCAAGAAATGCAATGGGGTGCAATGGGGTGCAATAACTGCAATAAATGCAATAAAGCCCTTGACCCCCCTACCCAGTTATATATCCTTTTGGGCAAAGGGTTTACGACTTTTGCCCTGGTTTTGGAACCGAGGTAGAGCGACTTCCTGTTAACCGCTAGGTCGCAGGTTCGAGCCCTGCTCGGGGAGTTGGCGTAAGTTACGCTGAAACCAAGGTTTATGGTTACATGCCTCCGGGCATTGCGGTCGTAACTCTTTATAAAAAAGCAGTAGGACTACTCTTTTTTGGAAAGGGAAAACCGTGAATGCCAGGAAAACGACACAAATTCCAAAACTGCGTCACCACAAAGCCAGCGGCCAGGCGTATGCTGTTCTGAATGGAAGAGCCGTATACTTCGGCCCGTATGGCACACCTGAGGCCAGCCGGCAGTATCATCAGGTTATTGCTGAATGGCTGGCGGCCGGAAAGCAGGTCGACCAGTCGCCCAACGACATCACCATCAATGAAATCATCGCTCGATTCTGGAAACATGCCGAGGGCTATTACGTTCGGCCCGATGGATCGCAGACCTATGAAATCAACAACTTCCGCCAGGCCCTGCGGCCGCTGCAGTTCCTATATGGTACTACTCCAGCAGTCGAGTTCGGACCTCGCAGCCTCGTGGCTGTAAGGCATAAGATGGTGCAAGCGGGTCTATGCCGTAACAACATCAATAAGATGGTCAACCGCATCAAACTGATGTTCCGCTGGGCTGCAGAAAAGGAATTGATTCCAGCCAGCGTTTACCATGGTCTTAAAACAGTCAAGGGGCTCCCCAAGGGCCGCTGTGAGGCTAAGGAGACTGCACC
>Ga0255340_1004753_pt1 | contig 12909 bp, 10 predicted proteins | sample wastewater_treat_7_FD_192417 | JGI IMG/M metagenome (GOLD analysis project Ga0255340, IMG submission 192417) | Wastewater microbial communities from Lulu Island WWTP, Vancouver, Canada - plant10 | ecosystem: Engineered > WWTP > Wastewater > Unclassified | place: Canada: Vancouver, British... | reverse complement strand
TTTTTCTACCAGGCGGGAAAAGGAGAAACGGTAGAAAGCGAGTCACGGCTGTTCCCGCCGCGATCACGGCAACGAGAATCAGATCGTGCGTATCAGGCAAAGTGATCTTCCCCCTTTCGTCTATGTAAAAGTAACAATAAGCTGGCAGCGATGATGATCATGGCAGCGACGAGGAAATGATCGGGACCAAACACGATTCTGGCGGCGACCGTGGACACGATTCCGACTAGAGCCGGAGCATGGTCTTTTGTATCTCTCCACTGTTCGAGAAAAATCACCGTGAAAAGCGCCGTCATGGAGAATTCGATTCCCTTGCTGTTGAAAGGAATTACGTTACCTAAGACACTGCCGAAGAGTCCGCCGGCGATCCAATAGAGGTGATTCAAGAGTGTAACCAAAAAATAGTAAGCCGTTTTATTTTCATTTGTCACATGCGATGGGTTGCAAACAAGGGAATATGTTTCATCTGTTAAACCGAAAATGAGATACGGTTTAAGCTTGCCCGTGTATTGGTAGCGTTCCAGTAGCGACAATCCGTAAAAGATATGTCTGGCATTAACGAGAAACGTCATTAACAATGCCGTTATAGGCATCACTTTCGCCGCGATCAAGGACACTGCAACGAACTGCATCGAGCCTGCATAAATGAAGGCGCTCATAAGGAAAACGAAAAAAGGAGAATAACCGGCATCGGACATCAAGACTCCAAAGCCCATGCCGAGAATAAGAAAGGCGGCGAGAATCGGCAGCGTATCAATGAAAGCCGTTTTGAGCACTTTTTCTTTGATTGACGTCCGCATATGGCGTTCTACGCTCCTTTCGTGCGGTCGTTCCGATCTAGTTGTAATGATCTATCATGCAGAAAATGAATCGCTGAGCGCCGAGGAATTGCCTCAAGACTGCGAAGAGAACGTTCACTCCGGCAAACAACTGTCGCCCCTTTTTATGAGAAAACGATACCTAAGAGACTAGGAAAATGACAATCTCCCCCGTCGCCGTTTTTGTTTATCTGATACCGTACTTCTCGATGATGTAATCCATATCCTTGTCGCCCCTACCGGATAGATTGATCAGCACTGACCCTTTGCCCATCGTTTTGGCGAGTTTCATGCCGTAGGCGACAGCGTGGGCACTTTCGACCGCAGGAATGATGCCCTCCATTCTGGAGAGCTCAAAGAAAGCGTCGACGGCTTCCTCATCGTCCACCACATCGTACTTGATTCTACCGATGTCTCGCAGGAATGCGTGCTCCGGACCGCTAGACGGATAGTCCAAACCGGAAGCGATGGAGTACACGGGTGCCGGCTCACCGCGCTCATCTTTTAACATGACGCTGTTAAAGCCATGCATGATCCCTTCTTCGCCATATGTGAGGCTGGCAGCGTGGTCGCCAATCCCCGCTCCCCTTCCAAGCGGCTCAATGCCGTATAGGTCAACGGGGTCATTGAAAAAGCCGGAGAATATGCCGATTGAGTTGGAACCGCCGCCAACACAGGCGACCACCGCATCGGGAAGCTCGCCCGTCATACCGGTGAATTGCTCTCTTGCCTCGACTCCGACGATATGTTGGAAATCGCGCACAATCAAGGGGAACGGATGCGGACCTACGACGGAACCGATGCAATAGATAGAGTTCTCGAAATCCTCGGCGTACGCCATAAATGCCGCGTCTACCGCTTCCTTTAAGGTCTGCAATCCGTCCGTCACTTCGATGACTCTCGCACCAAGAATCTTCATTCTAGCCACATTGGGAGCTTGCTTTTTTATGTCTACGGCGCCCATATAAATGTCACACTCAAGTCCGAAGTACGCGGCGGCGGTCGCAAGGGCGACACCGTGCTGACCTGCACCTGTTTCGGCAATGACCTTTTTCTTCCCCATGAATTTTGCAAGCAGCACTTCACCCATGCAATGATTAAGTTTATGCGCTCCCGTATGGTTTAAATCTTCGCGCTTGACATAGAGTTGTACGCCTGTACCGATTTTGTCGGACAGTCTTTCCAAATGAGAGATAGGTGTCGGTCTGCCCTGAAACTCCCGGCGAATACGACGAAGCTCGCTGATAAATTTCGAAGATTTACAGATTGTATGGTACGCCGCCTCGATCTCATCCATAGCGGACTGCAACTCGGGCGAGATATAGGAGCCGCCATATTTTCCGAAGTAACCGTTCGTGTCGGGATGGTTTTTAAAGTAGGTCTCGAATTCTATATGTTGATAATTCATTTTTATGCCTCTATCTACACTAGTTTGGTTAATAAGTTCATATTATACATTTTAAAAGCTTAAAAGCACGATAATCGGAGCTTAGCATAAGTAACTGCCAATGATCAATCGGTCACGATGCCAAAAAAAACGACAAAAACACCCCCCGGGAGACAATTTCTCCTAGGAGTGTCCGGTCTCATGCTCAAGTATCCACTTGTTTCTGCGTCACAAAGTCGAATCAAACTACCCAATCGCAGTTTTTATGAAAAACCAATCTAAAAAGTGGTAAAAGAAGTGGGCCTTTTGGCAAACGGCAGTAGTTCATAAAATATAAAAACACTTAATAGAGACTTTTTATACAAATATTATTGAATATTTCTATGATATTATGTAAACGAGCTATAGAGGGAATACGGCTCTTTTTCGAAAAGCCAATGTAGCATCTTTAGACAAAGGAGATTTCAGTTTCGACCATCATGTAATCTTTGTAATCGCCAGATAATTACTTCTCCATCATATATACCCTCGCAACTGCGAGAAAAAACACCAAAAATGTTTTGGAATTGGGAAAATTGAACAAACTTGCGCTAAGCAGAAACTTGAACCTTTCCTAGGAGGCTATCATGAACTACAGTCTCATACTGTCAATAGCACTTTACATTTGCGGTTGTTTTTATATGGTTTTTGGTGCAGTCATAATTGCCATTAACGCAAAGAGTAAAGTCAACAGAATGTTTTTACATCTGACAAGTTCATTGGCGATTTGGTCTTTTTCATACTCCATCTCAACCTCAGTGCCTACTGCGGAAATGAGCGCTTTTGTTAGGTCTTTCTCCGCTTTCGGTTGGGGTATTTTTAGCAGCTTATTGCTACACTTTGTGCTAGCTCTCACAAAAACTAAAATTCGTTTAAACAGACGCCTTCTGTATGTCGCGCTTTATTTACCTGCACTTATAAACGTCATTCTTTTCGGACCCTTTGGGCTCCTCAGAGATAGACATTATTTAATGGAACAGACCACTTTCGGTTGGATGAACAGAACTCCCATGTACACTGCAAGCATTTGGCTTACCGCTTACTACGTCGTTTTTTCGCTTGCAACTCTTATCGTGCTTTTTCGTTGGTGGAGGAGTATTGAGTCTCATACCCCCAAGAAGCGACAAGCAACACTTTTTTTAGCTTCCATAATGCTTTTGTTTCTCATAGAAGCCGTAATAGACGCGATACCTGACATGCTCGATAAAAAGTTTTTTCCCAAAATGCCCGTTCTTTTTCTCATTATCCCGACAGTAATGCTGTTTATCGTATTGAAAAAATTCGGGCTGATCAGTGAAACAACGAGGATAACATATTCGTTTCCGGAAATCAAAAAGTACTTGGCCGCAGAGCGATCGCGTTTATTTAGTACGGCAACGGTCATATTTCTGTTAGGCGGTGCGCTCTCCTTTCTAGTAGGTTATTTCGCCAACAAAGGATCGTTAGAACGAGAATTATTGCTCGCTTTGTTTTTAATATTTTTTGGATTATTGTCAAGGTTTATTCCTGTCATAACGAAAAAGCATGCTGTTCAGGATGCTATCTTCTTAGCAATATGCGCCTTGGGTACGTTTTATTTTATGATCGTAAACGAAGAAACGGGAGCGTTAACGGTATGGGCAGTCTATATACTGTTTCTTCTGTTTACCGTTATCCTTGATGACAAAAATCTTGCCAGTGTCTTTACTGTATTTTGCGTCATCATACAAGTCCTTTTTTGGATCATCTACCCGAAAGTCTCCGTCACTATCGATGGAAGTGAGTACGCTACAAGAATTTCCATTATTATGCTTTCGTATTTTATTGTGAGATATCTGACGAATGAATACGCTCTAAAGGTAAAAGGTTATGAAAGGTTTGCAATTGAACAGGAAGCGCTTGAAAGGATTTCTACCAGTTTTATTTCCATCAACAGAGAAAACGCTAAAGATACAATCGATGAGATGCTGGTAATGGCTGACGAAATACTTCAATTCAGTCACGCATATTTGATTGATTTTAGTGCGGATCACGAAGACATAACGATTCTCAGCACGCATGTAAATGACGTAGAGAGTGTACCGGTTCCCTTTCAACCGGGAATGAAAGTTGACATGGCGACGTTCCCCATAGTAAAACCTCTTGTCGATCAAGGGACGCCTATGATGTGTGAAGACATTTCTCATGTTTCCGTTGAAGAAGATAAAGAACAACGAGATTTTTTCATGAGTAGAGGCGTACTCTCGTATTTTGCGCTACCGATAACAGTCGACGGCAAAGTAAGTGCAATTCTAATTGTTGAATATAGTGACCCCATTGAGATCAGCATTGCGAATAATCGACTGCACTTCTTGAAAATTATTGTAAATGTATTGGCAGACGCAAAAAAGAAAATATTGTACGAGGAAAGACTATACAAGTTCGCGTATTTTGATGAGACTACAAAACTAGCGAACAAGAGTATGCTGATAAAAAGACTTGACCAAATCATAAACGATAGAAAAGGGGCGGAAAAAATTGCCGTTCTAGACGTAGAGCTCGAGAACTTTAGGAATATTATTGATACCTTCGGTCAAAGCACAGGTGAGCAGATCATGATAGAATCTGCGAAAATTCTGGAAAAACTGCTTGGAAAATCATTTAATCTCGCAAGAACTGGGGAAGGTGCCTTTATTATTATACTGCCGACCGTAAAAAACGTTAATCAGATCGAGGCGTTTGCGAAGAAGGTACTTGATTCCTTTTCTAACCCAATATCCACGGGGACAGATGTAGATGCACTCTTCGTCGTTATCAGTATCGGCATATCCGTTTATCCGGATGATGGAGGGGATGCGACCGCTCTCCTGAAGAGTTCCAATCTGGCAAGCTATGAAGCGAAGAATACCGACAAACAGATTATGTTCTATACGGAACGACTGGAAAGCCAAATTGCGGAAACTACAATGCTCACGAATATGCTTTTTAAATCGTCGAAAAACAAAGAGTTTTTCCTTGAGTATCAACCTCAGATTCGTTGTGAAACGGGAAAAACTGTCGGGGTTGAAGCTTTGCTCAGATGGACGAACGACTACAACGAAAGAATACCGCCTGATCGATTTATACCTATACTTGAACAGACAGGATTGATTCACGATGTGGGGAGTTGGGTGCTGAAAGAAGCGCTTGAAGAGCACAACAGACTCGTAGCGAAGGGTTTTCCCCCTCTCCGCTTTTCCATTAACTTATCAGTTGTACAATTTCAAAGTGAAGATTTTATTCCAGATGTTACGAAAATAATCGAGCAAAGCGGGGTAGATCCGAAGTATATCGAGCTTGAGATTACGGAAAGCTTCTTCTCGGAAAATCCCACCGAAATCATTGAATTATTGTACAAATTGAAAGGATTGGGAGTCAGTATTGCAATCGATGATTTCGGCAAAGAGTACTCATCGTTAAATCGATTGAATCGGATACCTTTTGACAGAATAAAAATCGACAAAGACATTATCAGTTATTTCGATCTGGAAAGAAAAAGAGCTCCTGTGACTGAAGGTATTATCTTATTGGCAAAGTTCTTCAATGCGAGTATTACAGCCGAGGGCGTGGAAACGAAAGAGCAGGCGGAGTTTCTGATCAGTCTAGACTGCGATGAAATACAAGGGTTTTATTATTCGAGGCCATTATCGACAGAAGCGTTGGAAGAATTCCTTAAAAATGAATGATGTGACGCATTGGCTCATCCTCCGGTAACAAGAAGAACGAAACTATGACCAAAGACCGAAACAAGGAAGATCGTACGAGCCGCTTCATGACAAAGATTAGCGTCTTGCAACAGAGGCTGGAGGACTATTCCAAGAAGAGTCCCCGGTTTTCCGCTTGGCGGAACCGCCTAGAAAGGCTCTTCTCCCTCAGGGCAGGCATAAGCGCCGCAGCCTCCGCCTACTATCTGCTCTTCTCGATCTTCCCTCTGGTCATGTTTATCGTAAACCTTTTAGATCTTTTGAACCCTGACTTGGCCAAGAGGTTTGAAGCCGCTATCCCCCAACTCAGCGTCGTCATCCCTCGAGAGATCCTACTCCTCCTCCAAGACTTCCTTAACTCCGTGGGCAGGGTCAGTAGTGTCCCCCTCTTGTCCCTAGCCGCCTTCGGTCTCCTCTGGGCAGCATCCAAGGGTGTGGGAAACATCGTGGCCTTCCTTAACAAGATTTACCATGCCGAATCCAAGTACGGCTTTATCTTCCGCCGCTTCTTCGGTATCATCGCCATTTTCGCCTTCAGCATAGTGCTCATTGCTATTCTTCTCATCCTTGCTTTCTACCGCCTAGTCATAGGCTTTTTGCAGGACTTTGTCAGTCTGCCGACTTTCATCCTCGGTGACCGCTTTGACATTCTTGCCAATCTTACCAGCTTGTTACTCCTCACTTTTATCTTCACCATCATCTTTTCCATATTAAAAAGACAGCGTAGCTACTTTCGCCACACTGTCTTTTCCGCCTTGCTCACAGCCCTAGGCTGGCTGGTCATTTCTCATGCCGTGTCTTTCTTCATTTCGCGACAAACCAACTACTACTCTTTATATGGCAGCATTACCGGCATCATCTTCCTCATGCTCTGGCTCTATCTGGCTGTCTACATACTGATGGTCGGAGCTTTCATCCACTCGGAATTGATCCTGAAGTATCCACGGCCCGCGAAAGTGAAGAAAAAAGAGACAGTCTCTTCGTCTATCTCGGCTGGAGAGTCCTAGTCGCCGAAATCAATATTTACGTACTGCTGACCCTCGTCCTCATCTTTCGCCTTAGGCAAGTTCAATGTGAGCAAACCGTCCTTGTAAGAGCCGCTAATTTTGTCCTTATCAATACCCTTGATGTCAAAGCTCCGGCTGCACTTGTACGCTCGCCTTTCTTGCAGGACGTAGCTCTCACTCTTTTCCTCCCTTTCCATCCGCCGATCTACGGCGATGGTCATGATGTTGTCGTCAATGGAGATTTTAATGTCTTCCTTCTCGAGTCCGGGCAGCTCACATGTCAGTTCATACTGGTCACCTTTTTCTACAATGTCAGTGGCCATGGCATTGTCAAAGCTGTCAAAAAAACGGTTAAAGTCGCGACCAATGCGGTCCAAATCACGACCAAAGCCTTCCACAAACTCGCGATTTCTGCGTCTCATAGGTACTAAACTAAACATATCCAATTTACCTCCTTGTACATTTTTTATGTTCGCTTATACTATAGCACGCAATTTTGACTATCTTTGACCATCAATGTGAATAATTGTGACATTCGTCGTCTATACGCTCTTGAGCTGCCGGCACCCACGTACTGCGGCTGACTTTCGGATTTACTCTTTAACCCGTATGCTCTCTAGTTTAGAGCCCAAATAACTTTAGGATGAATGGCAACAGGAATGTGGTCATAACACTGGCGACGCCGATGGCCAAAGAACTCATGGCTCCTTCTTCTTCTCCCATGAGCAGGGCGCGGTTGGTGCCTTGGGCGTGCGAGGCGGTTCCGAGCGCGATGCCCCTTGCCGTTTTATTCTCGATCTTAAACAATTTGAGGATCGGCTCACCGAACATATAGCCGAACGTACCCGCAACTACCACGAAAGCAAATGTCAAAACAGGATCTCCCCCCTGAATTCGCGAAAGTTCCATCGCAATGGCGCCCGTCGTGGATTTGGGCGATAGCGATATGATCATTTCAGTTGAGAGCTGAAAGATAAACCCTAAACCTACTGCACTCACAATACCTACAAGGGCGCCGGACGTGATCCCAACTAAGATCGGAATCACATTGGCTTTAAGTTTATCCAACTGTTTATTGAGAGGCACGGCAAACGCCACCGTTGCCGGTCCAAGGAGAAACGCAATGATGTCGCCGCCTTTGGCATAGCTTTCATATGGAATCCCCGTCAGCTTGAGGAATGCGATGATTCCGATAATCGCGAAAATGAGCGGATTAAAAAGCGGGTTTTTCGCATTTTTGAACAGCATCCGGAATATGACCAGCGCACCGACCGTTAGCGTGATGCCGAATAGAGGCGAGTCAAGAAACTGTAAAATGAACTCCATTACTCTTTTCCCTTCCTGTCCTTCGCTTTGATAATCTGATCGGCTACGATACCGGTTACGGCCATGACCAGAATCGTCGTCACGACAAGAATCGCGAGCACTTGGACGATGACTCCGTCGAACTTATCGTAGACATTCATCAGGTTCACGCCACCAGGAATGAAAAAAAGCACCATGACGGAAATTAACGCGCTTGCCGCAGGATCAACCGTCTCAACTTTCACTATTTTGACCTGTAGCAAAAATAACAGGATCAGCATACCGATTATAGAGCCCGGGATCGGTAGCTTGGTCAAGGCGGCGATCAGGTTTCCCGCCATTAGAGACATCAGTATGATAAAAAAACCTTTCATTGCTTTCATGTTCTGTCACCTCTTACAAAAAGCTACCTCTTGGGCATAGTACCAGTTTTGCATTCGTATTCTCCCTCATACGAACTCACTATGCAATAATAACCCACATTTGCTTTTTATCTAAATATTCGAAATAACACACAAAAAACACTGAATATCATGTTTATCGGACATTAGAGAGTATATGTATATTGGCACGATGTCTGAACGCAGTCCGGGGGCGAGTCCTCCGCGTACATTCAGTCAGTTACAAGAAGATGCCGTCACGCAACGCTTGATCCGTGAAGGCAAACACCTGACTTGCCGACCAGTTTCTCGTCTTTCCAAACCTGTGTCCCATTGACAAAAATGTGTTCTATGCCGGTCGATAACTGATCAGGATCAGCGAACGTGGCATGGTCACGAATATTTGAAGGGTCAAAGATCAGAATATCGGCGAAGTAACCTGCCTTTAAAACACCTCGGTCCTTGTATTTCATCCGCTTCGCTGGCAGCTCGGTCATCTTGTGAATCGCTTCCTGCATCGTAAGAATTCCGGTGTCTTGTACAAAATGGCGAATCATGCGAGGGAATGAACCATACGCACGAGGGTGCGGTGTATCGGTGATATTATATAGCGCATCGGATATCACCATGGAGTACGGCAGCTTTGCAATCCTTGCGATGTCATCGGGATCCATGTAAAGACCGACCATGGTAACATTTCCGTTTTCGGAAGCCAGAATGTCCGTAAGGAAAGGTATTTCATCGTCGTATCCGCCTAGTTCTGCACATTCATGGACTGTTTTCCCCAGATATTTTTCATTCTCAGGCTGACTGACACCTGTGATCAGCGTATTTCGCCAACGGAACGTCGGATCGATCCATTCATCTTTTGGGTCGGGATTGTTAAAACAGCGCCGAAGTCGGTCAATGGTTTCCGGGATAGTAATTTTTGCCAAAGTGGTTGAAAAATCTTCCGTCATGAAAGAAGCGGGCAGAATGGATGCCAGCGTCGTTGCCGTACCGTGGTAGGGATAAAAATCCACCGTGATATCCATACCGGTCTCTCTGGCATTTTCAATTTTCTCAATGGCGCGCTCCAACGTGATGCGCCAGTTATCCGGACCCAGTGCCTTAAAATGACTGATGCTCAGCGCCATACCATTGGTTCTTGCAATCGCGATACTCTCCTCGACAGCTTCCACAAGACCGGATGCTTCATAACGCATATGCGGCATATAAAGCAGATCTTTCCCGCGGCAAGGCCTCAAGATACGCATTAATTCTTCGGCTGTGTTGTAGACCTCCGGCAAGTACATAAGACCCGTGGAAAAACCGCGCAAACCGCAATCTATGGCCTGTTGGACATATTCCTGAGCGAGCGAGATCTCCCTATCGGAAAAGTGACTAGGCTCATATCCCTTTACCGCTAAACGTATGGCACCGAGCCCTTGTAGCGTGGCGATATTAACCGCCGGGTTGATGCGGCAGAGTGCTTGCACATAAGAGTCCATCGTCGGATATCGGGCACCGTCGATTGAGGGACCGTGTATGGGAAACGTATACGAGTACAACCCCTCCGATTTTTCCGTATAAGGAGCAAAGGAAAATCCGCACACACCCATACCGACAGTGGTAATTCCCTGTGCAAGCTCTTCTCTGCCAAAACTCTCCCGAAAGACTGCCAAGTCGGCATGTCTGTGAATATCGATAAAACCGGGCGTTACCATACGACCGGCGGCATTGATGACAGCGGCGTCTTCGCAATCTACGGATGGTGCTATGTCGCGGATGCGATCGCCTGAAATGAGAATATCGCCGGTAAATGGCGCATTGTCCAGCGTACCGTCATAGATGAGTCCGTTTTTGATCAAAATATTCTTCTTATATTCTTCCACAGTACAATAACTCATATCGTTTCAGGTGATCCTATTATCCTCACCAATTACTTTAACGCTTGTTGTCAGTTCTTCTTCGCTCGGGAGTTTTCACCCCTAAATCATACTCATACAAAAAGAAACGGGCAATTCCCCACATAGTAAATATAGAGCGACTTGGTAGCTTTTTAATATCTTTAATATTTTTTAATATTTTGGAGATAAATAAATAGTTTCACATCTAGGCAAATGAATTTTTTTGTGGTATCGTGATCGTCATAAATGCGATGACCGGAAACAAGTAGTTTCATTGAAAGCTTACAGAGATATGCCGGATGGTGCGAGGCAGAAAGCGGACGGTGAGATGAATACATTCCGAGAGCAGCGTCCTGAGACCGTACGATCGGAGGTAGGAGGCGACGGGAGCGCCCGTGACAGCGCAGCGGTATAACCGGTTTAGCGAAGACGACCACTTTGGTCTTCGCTGTGAGCGATCGGCGTACTGGCAGAGGCTTTTGCTGTGAGGTAAAGGCGAAGAGAGGTGGTATCACGTTGACAGACGTCCTCTCGACATCATTGTCGGGGTGGACGTTTTTTATTACCTTTCGTCCCCCGGGCTCACCGGCTCCAAGGAAGCCGGAACATGCGAGTTGCCAAAAGGCATCGCAAAGCACAAAGGAGGAACGAAAGTATGGAAACAATCTCATTTTTCGATGGGAGAAAAATCCCGCTCGAACGCCATAAGGTGCGCATCGTGCAGAAGTTGAACCTGCTCCCGGTCGAAGAGCGGCTCGTCCGCATCAAGGAAGCATCGAACAATCTCTATCTTCTCCGCAACAAGGACATTTTTCTTGACATGCTGAGCGACAGCGGCGTCAACGCCATGAGCGACCGCCAACAGGCGGCGATGATGCAGGCGGACGACGCCTACGCCGGTAGCGAGTCCTTTTTCCGACTTGAGAGGACCGTGCACGATATTTTCGGTATGGATCACTTTCTGCCGGCTCACCAGGGTCGCGGCTGCGAAAAGGTGATCGCCGACCTGCTCGTGAAACCGGGTGATATCGTCCCGATGAACTACCACTTTACGACGTCGAAAGCGCACATTGTGCGTTGTGGTGGTGAAGTCGTCGAACTTCTTTTGCCGGAAGGACTCGTGTGCCAAAGCAACAACCCATTTAAGGGTGATCTCGACACCAAAGCGCTGGCAAAGCTATTGGAAAAATACAAAGGTCGGGTGCCGTTTGTCCGCGTCGAAGCCGGGACGAACTTGATCGGCGGACAACCGTTTTCATTTGACAACCTGAAGGAGACTTCTACGATCTGTCGGAAACATGACGTTCCTCTCGTCATGGACGCATCGCTTCTTCAGGACAACCTCTACTTTTTGAAGATGAGAGACGAAGAGTGCAAAGACCTTTCGATACGGGAGATCATGCGGGCGGTTTGCGATCAGTGCGACATCATTTACTTCTCGGCGAGGAAACTCGGCTTCGCGCGCGGCGGCGGCATCTGTATGAGGGAGAGCGAACTCGTCGATCCGCTCAAAGAGCTGATTGTGTTAAACGAGGGTTTCCTCACCTACGGCGGCATGTCGGTCCGCGAGATCGAGGCGATTGCCGTCGGACTCGAAGAGACGATGGATCTCTCCGTGATTTCGCAGGGCCCGGAATTCATCGCCTACATGGTCGCAGAACTCGAAAAGCGCGGCGTCCCGGTCGTGACACCGGCGGGCGGACTCGGTTGCCATCTCGATGCCTCCCGCTTCGTACCGCATATCCCGCAAGAGCAGTACCCCGCCGCAGCGCTCGCTGTTGCCACTTACATCGCCGGTGGTATCCGCGGGATGGAGCGCGGTACACTCAGTGAGAGCAGAGATGCCGACGGCAACGAAACATTGGCAGAAATGGAGCTTTTACGCCTCGCCATGCCGCGCCGCGTCTTTACAATGAGCCAGATCGACTACGCGATCGACCGCGTGACATGGCTCTACGAGAATCGCGATCTGATCGGCGGCTTGCGTTTCGAGCATGAACCGAAGATTCTGCGTTTTTTCCTCGGCAAACTCGCTCCCTTATCCGACTGGCAGGAAAAACTCACAGAAAAATTCTCCCGCGATCTGTCCAATTCACTCTGATCAAAACAAACATCTCTTTGGTGGCGAAGGGGCTATCTCAAAAATGAGAAAGCCCCTTTCTTTTCAGTGAATCGAGAGCGTAAAGTCCGGAAAATCGAATTAAGTTGAAAAATTGCACACGGGCGGCAGGCGCATATCCAATATTTCAAATTAAATTGAAAAATTGCTCATCGGTACTGCCCTTCGTTCGAGCGAGCGAATCGAAAAGACGCTCGCTACGACCCATAACCAATAACTGTTATTCTGACATTAGAAGCCAACTGAAACCGTTGTTCCTTACTT
>Ga0255340_1004746_pt1 | contig 12929 bp, 12 predicted proteins | sample wastewater_treat_7_FD_192417 | JGI IMG/M metagenome (GOLD analysis project Ga0255340, IMG submission 192417) | Wastewater microbial communities from Lulu Island WWTP, Vancouver, Canada - plant10 | ecosystem: Engineered > WWTP > Wastewater > Unclassified | place: Canada: Vancouver, British... | reverse complement strand
CGCCGACTCCCGCCACCCTCCGACCGCGAAGGACCCCGACCTGCCTCAGCCCCGGACCTTGATCGTCGTCGTCGGCGAGACGGCGGCGCCCTTGGCGAAGCAGTAACGCGTCGTCACCGACGGGGTGACGGTCACGCGATACGCCGAGTAGGCGGTGGTGTACCCGTCGCCGAGAGACTGGCTGTGTCGGGTCGTGGCCACGGTCGACTCCCGCCACGTGCCGTCGCTCTCACTGCGCAGAGTGACCGCGGCGCCGTCGGCGAGGGCCGGATAGATGCGGCCCTCGAGGACCACGGCGCCGCCCGGGACCACCGTCACCTCGTCTCTCGCCGCCGGTGCGATCGACAGGCTCGTGAACGTGGCCCAGGTGCTGTTCAGAGAGAGCCTGGTGCGCAGCTCGGCGCCGTGGACGAAGCTGGTCCCGGCGGTGCCGAGGACGGCCGCCTTGACGATGCGCGGCGACACACCGAGCTCGACGGGGCAGACGGCCAGCAGCGACCCTTTGACCGCCGTCCCGAGGGCGCCCTCCATCTGCGCCCCGGTGCGCGCGATCGGCCCCCAGGTGTGCTTCGGCGCGGCATCGTCGTACGGATCGTCGACGCCCTTGAGGTAGGAGATGGGGCCGGTCTGCCATGCGTACTCGACGTTCTCCGTCCTCCCGCCGGAGCAGGAGAAGTAGACCGCCTGGATGGGCTGGCCGGCGGCGCTCGGCACCACGCCGGCCGTGGCCGTCACGGCCGCGTCCGTGCGGGCGTCCTCGCGGCCGACCCCGCCGTAAGCCTGCGAGCGGGTGTCGCAGTACAGGTCGAAGCTCCCGCTCGCCTGACGGCGCGAGCCCTCGGCGTAGGCGCGCGCCGCACAGGCCTGTGCTTTCAGGGCCTCCGCGGGCCAGGCGGCGGGCATCTCATGCGGCACCACCCCGCGCAGATACCCCTGCATGCCGACGTCGTTGATCATCTGCAGCTTGCCGCCGGAGGCGCGGACCCGGACCGTCCCGCGGTGCGGCCCCGTGACTCCGGCATCGGTGGGAGTCAGCACCTTCAACTGGCCTGCGCTCGGTGTGAACGTGACCGCGACCCCGAAGTCGCGCGACCAGCCCCCGGCCGTCACGCGGTACTTGCCGCCGACGTAGGTGGTGGTCGCCGTGACGTTCGCCGCGATCGTGACCGCGTCGGCGCTGCCGCGCACCGTGTACGGCTTGGCGCACGTGAGCTTGACCGCGCCGAGCCCGCCGCCCAGCAGGACGCGGACTTTCGGATTGCCGATGTCGCTGAACCCGACGCCGGTGTAGTAGTGACGGAGGATGGCTTTGTAGTCGCGACCCTCAAGGGCGAGGCCCCGCGCGCCCCACTGGGACAGACCGACCCCGTGTCCCCAGCCGCGCCCGCTGATCGTGAAGGCGGTCTCCTGCGTCGCCGCCGCCGGCGCGGTCACGCGCAGATCGCGTACCGGGCTCAGGCCGGTGAGGTTGGCGCCGCCGTCGCCCGGCATGCGCGCCCGCAGCTGCCACTCGCGCGGGCCGTTGACCATCGCCACGGCCAGCGACCAGGAGCCGGTGGCGGAGAGCTTGGCGGTGCGCCAGGCGCTCCAATCGCCGCCGGCGGCGGGGCGCCGCTGCAGGGTGACGGTGCCGCCCGCGGCGGCGCCGGCGGCGGTCTTGACCGTGCCCGAGTAGGTCACCTTGGCGCCCTGGACGACCTCGGCGGCGGAGAGGCCGAGGGTGAGCGTGTAGGGGGCCGGCGCCCCCGTGCGGCTCCCGATGCGGGCGCCCACCGCAGTCCGCACCGCGCCCAGCTCCGCGTACAACGCCGCACCGGGGCACTCCGTGTAGTTCGCGTCGCGGTGACCCGAGATGGCGGGCAACGTCACGGTCTGACCGGCTGTGTACTTGTCCGACGCGCCGCAGGTCATCCTGATGTTCGCCAGAGGATCGACGCCGTGCAGTTCCAGCTTCCAGGCGAGCAGTCGGATGAGCGCGTCCGTGACGGCAGGTGACGGAGCCTGGCTCGTGTGGGTGCCCATCACCGACACGCCGGTGCTGCCCGTGTTGAAGCCGTACACATGGGCTCCCACGACGCCCTGCCGCGGACCGCCGGCGCGCCCCACGTAGATCGTGCCGAAGCGGTCGATGAGGAAGTTGTAGCCGATGTCGCTCCAGCCGAGGCCTGTGGTGTGGTAGACGTAGATGCCGCGGACGAGCGCGGCGGCCTGCTGCCTGGTGTACTCGTTGCTTCCCGCCGTGTGATGCACGAAAGCCATCTTGACCGGCGCCGTGACCGGGCTGCCCTTGCGCAACGACTCGTCGGCGCCCCATCCCGCTCTCGTCACCCACGTGGGCGCCTCAGTCGCCGCCTCGGCCGGGGCCGCCAGCCCCGCCGCGGAGACCGTCGCGACGACACGGCGCAGGACGTTCCCGACCTGCGCGACGACCCCGGAGCGGCCCTCGGTGTCGAGGGCGGCCAGCTCGACCCCCGTCAGGACGCGAGGGGCATGATCGCCCACGGCGACGGCGCAGACCTGCACGAACCGTCCCTCTCCGGTCCAGAGGGCGTCCACGTACGCCTGCGGGGCCTGTCCGTCCTCGGCGGCGACCTCGAGCGGCGCCGCATACCAGCGGCTCCAGACGCGTCCGTCGATGCTCGTACGGAGCCTGACCTCGACCTCGGCGTCGTCAGAGGGCGGGTCGCACACGAGGCCGAGCATGGTGAAGCGCGCGCCGGGGTCGATGGTCTCCACCCCGCTGTCGCGCGCGGCACGCAGACGCCCCGCCGGCGAGGCGTCACGCCGGTCGACCTGCCCCAGGCGCAGACGCGGACGGATCGACACCCGTCGCAGAGTGACGTCACGCGGGGACTTGACCCAAGCCTCTACCGCCCCGCTGCTGCGCGGCGCGGCCCAGGCTGCGGCCAAGGCCACGATCGTCCCAAGGAGCAGAAGGGCCGCCAGGCGGGCTGCTCCATGCCCAGTCTTGTCGTTACGCCACCACATACCTTCGCACTTGTCTTCGACGCGGTCCGTCCTTTACCTTAGCGATTCGCGTGACTCCGATGACGCAAGCGAAGATCCCCCCTGATGTTCAAGGATGCGCCGCGCGCGCCGAGAACTAGTGTGTAGCCGGTGAAGGCGCTGAAGGGGGTGAGGCCCCCTCGTCTGTCCCCGTTTCACCGGCCGCCCGGCCGTCACGGCGGTTCCATCGCTGTGACGGCCGCCTCTTCGTCCGTCGTCTGATGGTCAACGGCGGTCGTCCTTGCCGCATCGACGACCTGGGCCTAGAGTGAGGTGACGTCGGACGGAGGAGCAGGTCATGTGTGCGGCCCAGGAGTTGCCCTGCCACAGCCGTTTCCAGGTGGTGTGCGCCGGGACGCCGGCGTGGGCCACCGACGCGAGAGGCGCCGTCTACCGCTTCGACGGCATCGTGTTCAGCCGGCGGCGGCTCCGGGACCGCACTTTCCACCTGGTCCCCTCCTGGCAGACTCCGCCGTACGGCTGGCTCCACCCGAGCGAGTGTCCGTGCGGAGTGTGGGGATCGGCCCCGCTCCCCGCCCCGGCGGGTCATCCGGCCCGCGCCCCGGCCGGTCCTCCAGCCCCCGCGCCGAGCCGGGCCGCCTGACCGGCGCCGGTCCCGGCCGCCCGCTCTCGGGGAGTCTCCACCCGGCAGACTGACGCCGTGACCGACCCGGACCTCGTACGCGCGGCGGCGCCGGGGGACGGTGCGGCCGTCGCCCGGCGCCGTCGGTCCGTGCGAGGATCAGTCGGTGCTGCCGGCGTCGTCCGCCGGCGGCGTGTAGCTGCTCCACGGGTCGGTGTCGCCGCCCCAGCCGCAGCAGCCGCCGTCGCCCTTCAGCATCTTCCAGGCGTAGTAGGCGCCGACGCCCACGAGGATGAGCAACATGATGAAGACGAGCTTTTTCAACGATCCCTCCTCGGTTCGCTGCGCCCATAGTACCCCATGCGACGCACCGCACGCCCGTCGCTCATGTAAGCTGCGGCCATGTGGGTCATCACTCACGTCCTCGCCGGTCTCGGCATCGCCGCCGCGCTCGGCGGACCGTGGTGGCTCGTCGCCGTCGTCGTGCTGCTCTCGCACGTCCTCATGGACCTGGTGCCGCACTGGGACTACACGGACTCCGGCCACCTCACGGTCTATGCCTGGTGCGACTTCGTCGCCTCGCTGGCCGCCGTCTGTCTCGCCTGGGCGGCGCTGGGTCACCCCTGGTGGGTGGCGCTCATGGGGGTCGTGTCCGGCGCCCCCGACGCGGATGTCCTGATCTGGCTGGCGCGCGGTCGTGAAGGACGCAAGCTCTTCCCCAGCCACTGGGAGCGGTTCCCGCACGGCAGGTCAGGGCCGGCATGGGGCATCTCGGTGCAGGTGGCGATCATGGCGCTCAGCGCCGCCGTGCTGCTGTCCCTGGCGCCGTGACGCGCGCGGCCGACGGGGCGTATGCTCGATACGTCGACGACCGCCCACCGGAGGAGGCAGCGTGGACTACGAGATCACCGAGAAGGAGATCGCGGCGCGGGTCGCGCTCGTGCACCGCACACCGGTGACGGTGCAGACCATCGGAGAGCGCCTCGGCGCCGCGTTCAGCGTGCTGACGAGGTTCGGCGCCGAGTCCGGCGCCCAGTGGGCCGGCCCTCCGTTCGTCCTCTATCCCGAGGTCTGCGAGGGCGAGTTCGAGGTCGCGGTCTGCATGCCCGTCGCGCCGGGAGCCCGGGCCGGGGACGCCGTGACCGTGGAGGAGGTGCCCGGCGGCGTCGCGGCGTCGACCGTGCACGTCGGCCCGTACCACGAGATCGGCCCGGCCTACGCGGCCCTGCAGAGGTGGATGGCGGACAACGGGCGGCGCCCGGCCGGAGGGATGCGCGAGGTCTATCTCAACGACCCGGACTCGGTGCCGCCCGAAGCATTGCGCACGGAGATCGACTGGCCGGTGGAGTAAGACCTGCGCCGGTCCGGCGCCGGCGCAGGTCTCCCCTCAGGAGAGCAGGCCCTGTGCGACCCTCTCCACGAAGAGTGCCTGGAAGGCGAGGTCGCGCACGTGGATACGCTCGTCCACGTTGTGGATGCGCGGCGTCACCTCGTCGTACCCCTCCACGATGTGAGGGGCGAAGTTGTAGGCGATCGTGTCCGGGAAGGCGGCGCGGAACCAGTTCGAGTCGGTGAAGCCCACCGAGTGACGGACGGCGAGCTCGGCGTCGGGGACGTGGCGTTTGAGGGTCGCAGCGATGACCTCGGAGAACCGCGACGGATACGGCGAGGAGTTGCCGGGGGTCACGGGCCCGATCCACTCGAGGTCCCAGTCGGCCTCCACCCCGTCCAGCGCCGTGCGCACCTCGGTGAGCACCTCCTGCTCGTCGTGCCCGGCGAGCATGCGGCAGTCGACGCTCACCTCCACGCGCGTCGGGAAGACGTTCACCGCCACGCTGTTGCTCCGCACGATGGTGGGCGAGAACGCGAACCCGTAAAGAGGCTCGATCATGTCGGCGACCTGGACGTCGCGGCGCGCGAGCTCGGCCAGCGCCGCGCGCGCCGTCCGCGGGTCACGCAGCCGCTCGCGCAGCCGTGGCGCGTCGACGAGCGTGCGCACGAGGTCCTCGGACGAGGCGTCGACCACCAATGGCGCCTCGTGCGACGCCAGCGCCTCGACGACGCGCGCCGCGGCCACCACGGCGTTCCCGTTCCTGAGCGGCACGGAGGCGTGGCCGGTCTCACCTTTGACGATGAGGCGGAACTGCGCCGTCCCTTTCTCGCCGCTCTCGAGGAAGTAGAGGCGGCGGCCGCCGCGCTCCAGGAAGTGGCCGCCGCCCTCGTTGATCACGTAATCGGTGTGCACGAGGTCCGGCCGGTTGCGCACCAGCCAGCGGGCGCCGCCGACGGAGCCCTCCTCCTCGTCCGCCGTGCAGGCGTAGACGAGGGCGCCCGCGGCCGGACCGCCGGCGGCCGCCACCCGGGCCGTCGCCACGGCGTGGGCGGCGACCAGGTTCTTGATGTCGAGCGCGCCGCGGCCCCACACGTAGCCGTCCTCGATGAGGCCGGAGAACGGCGGCACCCGCCAGTCCGGCGCATTGGCCGGCACCACGTCCTCGTGCGCGAGCAACAGCAGGGACGGCCCCGGCCGGCCTGAGTCGACCCGCAGGACGAAGCCGGCCCGCTCCGCCGGCTCCCCCACGATCTCCCCCTCGAGTCCGCGCTCCCGGAACCACCGCAGCATGTGCTCCGCGACCCGCGTCTCGTCGCCCGGGGGGTTGCTCGTGTCGATGCGGATGAGTTCGCTGAGCAGCCGGCTGGTCTCACGCTCGACCTCCGCGACGACGGCCGGGTCGATCCCCGGGATGTCGTGTACCGGGATCCTCTGCTCAGACGGACGGTCCACGTCGTGCATCATATCCTTCCGGCCCATGGCCCGGTGCTTCCATCGGCCGGTCCGGCGATGTCGGCGAGCCCACCGGATCCACGCCCGCACCGGGGGCAGACGGCTTTCGAGCCCAAGGTGGGTGCGGTATAGTGTCCTTCCCGCGCGGAGAAGTGGCCGAGTGGCTGAAGGCAGCCGCCTGCTAAGCGGTTAAGGGGTGTCAAGCTCCTTCCCGGGTTCGAATCCCGGCTTCTCCGCCAGTCCCGCCGACGGACGACCGCCCTGCCTCGGCGGGGGCCTGACCCCAAGCTGGAGGAGCCCGATGGACGCCGTCGTGCAGCTCGTCGCCGTGACCGCCGAGAACTGGCGCGAGGCGGCCGACGTCGAGGCCGCCCCCGAGGACCACCGGCTCGTGGCTCCCGTCACCCGCCACCTGTGTCTCTGCCACTACGGCGGCGTCTGGCGGCCGCTGGCGGTCGTCGCCGGCGACGAGGTCGTCGGTTTCGTGATGTGGGCCGTCGACCCCGAGGACCGCAGCGGCTGGATAGGCGGCCTGGTGATCGACCACAGACGCCGGCGGCGCAGGCACGCGAGGTCGGCCGTGCTCGCTCTGCTCGAGCGGCTCCGCCGCGAACAGGGCTGCCCCTCGGCCGCCCTCAGCTACGCGGCCGCGAACACGGCGGCGCGCTCGCTCTACCGCGCGCTCGGGTTCGAGGAGACGGGCGAGCGCGAGGGCGACGAGCTCGTCGCGCGCCTGCCGCTCGCGCCCGCCTGAGGAGCGCGTGCCGGCCGGCAGGCCGCTGAACGGCCGCCCACGCCTGCTGCCTCACCTAAGAAGGTACTCCTAGCGCTCTTCGTTGCCTCAGGAAGAAAGGTACTCATGAGGAGTCAGCCGGTGGCCGCCACCTCCCTTCCTCGTGAGTCCATCTTCAGGGCACACATGCGCGTCAGCTTCTTCTCGTTGTCGGTGAGCCGCCGGCGCAGCTCGGCCGGGTTGAGCGAGAGGTACTCGGCCGCGAGGCGCGCCGCGGTCGCCTCGTCGAGCGCCTTCAGAGCCAGCAGTCGCTGGTAGGGCGTCGCCGGCGTATCGTAGCGCTTCGTGACCCTGGCGCCCACGCGCTGCTTGAGGCGCAGCTTCATGCTCGGCAGGAAGTAGTTCACGTAGAGCCGCAGGTCGGCGTAGATCACCGCGATCAGCTCGCGCTCGGCGTCGGTGTCGTAGCGCCCGTAGCCGGTCTCGCGGCGCACCACGGACCAGTTCTTCTGCTCCACGTAGCAGCCGTCGTTCTTGTTCAGGGGCCGGCTGCGCGTGAAGCTGATCTCCTGTCCTGCGCACCAGTTCGCGAGGTGGTGGTTGATGAACTCGCCGCCGTTGTCTGAGTCGAGGCCGAGCAGGGCGAAGGGCAGGCATCTGCGGATGTCCTGGAGTGCCTCGAAGGTCCACTTGCGGGCCCGGTTGCGTACCACGCGGGGCTCCGTCCAGCCGCTGGCCACGTCGGTCGCGCAGAGCGTGTAGGCGAACTCGCCAGAGGAGTCGCCGCCCTCGTGGGCGACGAGGTCGATCTCGAGGAAGCCCGCCCTGCCGTGGTCCCACTCGGCGAAGGTGCGCACCGGGATCTGGCTGCGCAGCAGCGTGCCCGGCTTGGTCATCGAGCGGCCCCTCAGGCGCAGCCGGCGGCGCTCCGGGGCGAGCAGCCGGTCGAGGGTGGCCGGCGAGGCCGCCACGAGCAGCTCACGCTGCTCGGGCGTGAGGCTGATCTCGCCGTGGCGTTCGAGCGCCGCGATCGTCGCCTCCATGACCGCCGCCAGGCGCTTGCCGCAGCAGCGGTCGAGCGTCGCCCAGAGCTTGCGCAGGGCGGGGAGCAGCTCGGCCGTGTAGGTCCGTGGCCGTTCGCGCCCGCGCTTCGGCGGCGCCGGCCCGTGGGCGCGCGCCCTGAGGCGCCTGGCGGCGTAGCTGCGGTTGTAGCCGGTGAGCGCGCAGAGCTCGTCGAGCATCGCGCCTCGCTGCTTCTTCTCGGCCCGCGCGTAGCGCCTGGCCATCTCCTTGGTGATCGCCTGTCTCTCTGCCATCGACAAGGCCACCGCAATCGCCTCCCCTCACGCTCAGATCTCGAACCTGAGGTTCGGCGTCCCTCGAGTACTTTCTTACGTGAGGCAACGAATCGCTTTCGAGTACTTTTCTGGTGAGGCAATTCGCCACGTTTACCGATCGCCACGCTTTCGGGTATAATCTGCCCCCGCGCGCCCGTAGCTCAGTTGGATCAGAGCGTCGGTCTACGGAACCGAAGGCCGCAGGTTCGAGTCCTGCCGGGCGCACCAACCGTTGTCACTATCACGACGTTCCCCCCGCAAGCGGACAGGCTTCGCTGTCCGGTCGGCTACCCGGTCGCTCTTCCGGGTTCAGCGAGTCTCGGCTTGCTTGCCCACCGGGCAGCTCAGCTCGCACATCCTGCAGTACTTGACGCCGTACTGAGATCCTCCGTCGCCCTTGGGCATCGCCAGGACGGCCTCTTCGAAGGCGTTCATGGTCGAGGCCAGGGCTCTGCCCTCTTCATCGCTGGACGCCATCGCCCTGGCAGCCTCCTCGACGTCCCGCGACATCTTGGTGTTGCAGGTCACCCGATCATAGGTTCCGTTGATGCCCGGCAGGATCGACTGTCCGAGCTCAGAAGATGAGTAGGCGGCGTGGTCGAACGCCTTGACGGGGCAGGCCCTGCGGCAGGGCTGGGGGCAGCGGTCGCATGGGTCGTAGTCGACTGGACCGGTCGCCTTCGCCATGCGGTCCATCAGGAGCGCCCGCCAACGGATGCGCGGACCGTACTCGGGCGTGATGACGAGGTTGTTCTGGCCGATGGATCCGAGGCCGGCCAGCACAGCCGAGTCCTTCAGGAAGATCCCGGTGCTCTCGATGAAATAGGGCGGTCGGTAGCTCGTGACGGAGAACGTCTCCTCAAGCCATACGGAGAGCTCCTTGGTAATGCGGATGAGGATGCGGTTGCCAGGCGTTCCCTTGCCGTCGTACCAATCGAGTTCCGGCCGATCGACAGGGTGCTCGACCCCGATCACCACTGCTGAGACGGCGTCGGCGGGCCACTCGACCGCGTGGTGAAGGGCCGCTTCCGGCGCGTCCTGCCAGCGCACGTCGGGATCCATGCCGATCTTCGGGTAGATGGTGTGTGAAGGTGACTCCTTCAAAGTCCTGATGTCGGCGACCCCGGCGACGGACGCACCGAGCGACTTGGCCTTCTCAACAACGGTGGCGGTGAACTCCGAAGCCGAAAGCATGGTTGCCCTTCGTACGCTTGTTGTTGGGGACTGCACCCGGCGGCGCAGACGCCGACGTCGCCGGCGCGTCCCAGATCCTCCAGAGAGTAACACGATTCCGGAGAACAGCGGGCCGGTAAGACCTCACCGTGAGGCAGGACGTGGTGGTGCCTTCCGCTTCCGATCGGAGCCGTCCGTGCGTTCCCGGCGATGTCGGTGAAGCCCGCTCCGAAGCAGCCCGGCGAGGCTCCGGCGGCCTTGCGACCACCCCAGCTCGAGTGGACATGAATCCAGGCTGCCGACGGGAGATGAGACGCCAGGCTAGAGGGCGTCGAACAGCGATCTCAGTTCGCGGCGAAGGTTCGAGAGTCGTCCAGTCAGGTGCACCAGACTCCCCCTCCCGGCGCGGTCCGCCGCCGTCGCCCTTTCACGATCGCCGACCGGAAGACGGCGTCCCGTTCACCGCGATCTGACCGCCGGAAGCGCCGTCCCGGCGGCGGCAACCGATAAAATGGGAGAAGCGACGGGGTCGACGTGACCGCAGGGGCGGACTCCCCGCCCCCCGCATCAGAGGAGGGTGGACACGTGATGAGGACGACGGTTTCGAACACCTGCCCGCGTGTGGGCATGGCGCTGCTCACGACGGCGCTGCTCACTGTGATCCTGATGATGGCCCTGGCTGCGTGCGGCTCCGACGGAGCGCCGTCTGCAGACCAGGGCGATGCACACCCGGAGGGCGAGCCGGCGGCGATGATCGAGCCTTCCCAACTCATCTCACAGGACGAAGCCGAGAGCATCATCGGGCACACCCTCGACGTCGTCGAGGACACGGAGGAGGAGAGGGTCGGACTCAAGCAGCGTCTGTACACGGCGACCGACGACATGAACGCCCTCCTGCAGATCGGGATCACGCAGCAGGCCGCGATGCCGCCCGAGCAGACCCAGACGCCGGAGGACCTCCACCGGGCCATCACGGAGAACTTCGACGACGCGGTCCAGGTCGACGGGATCGGCGAAGAGGCGTGCTTCGCGACCCCCGGACTGCACATCCTGGAGAGCGGCCGCTACATCCTGGTGGCAGTGGGGAACACGAGCACCGACGCCGCCCGGCAGAAGCTCAAGGAGGCGGGCCGGGTGGCGGTCGAGAACCTGCGCGCGGCACTCCGTTAGCGGCGCGGCGAGCGGAGGCGGCGCAGGCAGGTCCGGCCGGCCGTGCCCGCACATCCGCGCCGCCGGGTACAACCCGCTGTGTGCGACCTGACGGCATCCGATCGGGAGCGTGAGACGTGATCCGGTTGAAACGTGCGTACGAGGACGCGGCGACGGGCGACGGGCGCCGCGTGTTGGTGGAGCGGCTCTGGCCACGTGGTGTCACGAAGGAGAAGGCCGCCCTCGACCTGTGGCTCAAGGACGTCGCCCCGAGCCGCGACCTGCGGACCTGGTTCGGTCACGACCCGGCCAAGTGGCCGGAGTTCCGGCGCAGATACAGGGAGGAGCTCGACGGCCGGGAGGACGAGGTCGCCCAGCTCGCGGACCTGAGCCGCGAGGGCACGGTGACCTTCGTCTACGGCGCGCGCGACGAGGAGCACAACGCCGCCGTCGTGCTCAAGGAGTACGTGGAGGAGCGTCTCGCGAAGAAGACCGCGTGACGCGCTCCGGGGAGTCGGGCCGGCCATGAGGATCACGCTCACCCCGGCGGCCCCGTTCCGCCTCGACCTCACGGCGCTGGCGCTGCGCCGCGACGCGGCCAACGTGGTCGACCGCTGGAGGCCGCCCACGTATCGACGCGTGTTCGCGCCGGATGGGGCGGCCTTCGAGGTGGTCGTCCAGCAACACGCCCCGACGGAGGAGCCGCGCCTCACGGTGGACGTTCTCGGGCCGGAAGGCGTGTACCCCACGCAGCAGGTCGCGGCGTTGCTCAGCGCCGTGCTCGGCCTCGACCTCGACCTGGGTGCCTTCTACGCGGCGGCCGCGAACGACGACCCGCTCGCCGAGCTGGCGCGGCGCTTCGCCGGCCTCAGGCCACCGCTCCTGCCGACCGTGTTCGAGGCGCTGGTGAGCGGCGTGGCCTGCCAGCAGCTCTCGCTGGCGGTGGGCATGCGCCTGCTGGCTCGCCTGGCGGCCGCGTACGGAGCGGAGCACGAAGGGCATCACGCCTTCCCGCGTCCGGAGGACCTCTCGTCGGCGGAGCCGCAGCACCTGCGCGCGATGGGCTTCAGCCTGCGCAAGTCGGAGACGATCCTCCACCTGGCCGGCGCCGCCACGGAGGGCCGGCTCGACCTCGAGTCGTTACGCGGCGTGGACACCGGGACGGCGGTCGCGAACCTCATGGACCTGCCCGGGATCGGCCGGTGGACGGCACACTACGTCGCGCTGCGCGGTCTGGGACGGCTCGAGGTGTTCCCGGTCGACGACGTGGGCGCCCAGAACAAGCTGCAGGACGTCCTGGGTCTGGAGCAGCGCCCCGGGTCCGAGGAGACCAGGCGCATCGTGGACCGGTGGGGAGCGTACCAGGGCTTCCTCTACTTCCACCTGCTTCTCGACGGTCTCGAGCGACGGGGGATGCTCGACTCGGTCGAACCTTCAACCTGAACCATAACTTTATTGTTCAACGATTGACGCCCTGCTTCGCCCTCCTTAGCGTATCCACCCAGGTGGGTACAACCATCGGCACCGCACCCTGATGAAGGAGGGACTCTGGTCGACCGCCGGAACTGATCTCGACACCACGACCCCGGCCACCGAACGGTGGCCATAACCCCAGGAGGAGACGAGACCGTGAAGAGACTGTGTGTGGCGTTCTGCCTCGCGACCGTGTTCGCGCTGCTGCTCGCCGCGAGCGCTTCCGCCGCCAGGCCCAACCCCACCAAGATGAAGCTGCCGACGAGCTTCAGTCACATCGGCGCGCCGGTGCACTCGTTCACCACCGCCTCCGGGCACGTCGTCCACTACGTCGACCAGGGCAAGAAGAGCTGGCGGACCCTGGTCCTGGTCGGCGGGGCCGGCACGGGAGTGCAGGCGTTCGAGCTCACCGAGTTCACGCGCGCCCTGCGCAACAAGCTGAACATCCGCGTCGTCTGTGTGGAGCGCAACGGCTTCGGCATGACCCAGTTCGAACCCGCCGATGCGGACGGCGACATGATCCCCCACGACGCCGGCGACGCGGCCCTCGATCTCGGCGACCCGGTGAAGACGCGTGAGATGTATGGGCAGAACGTGCTCGAAGTCCTCGATCACCTCGGCATCAACAAGTTCAGTGTCCTCGGCATCTCCGGAGGCGGCCCGTACACCGGTGAGATCGCCCGGCAGGCG
>Ga0255340_1004744_pt1 | contig 12937 bp, 9 predicted proteins | sample wastewater_treat_7_FD_192417 | JGI IMG/M metagenome (GOLD analysis project Ga0255340, IMG submission 192417) | Wastewater microbial communities from Lulu Island WWTP, Vancouver, Canada - plant10 | ecosystem: Engineered > WWTP > Wastewater > Unclassified | place: Canada: Vancouver, British... | reverse complement strand
GATTTTGGAGAGTGAAAATGGAAATTATTATAAGTCTATATATACTTTTCTGGCTGTGTTTATGTCAACTTAAATTAAAACAAGGCCTTCATATTATTCAACTGGAAGGTTATAACAGTGATAAATACATAAATTGGATGGTAAATAACAAAAATAAAGTCCATACAAAAAATGATAAAATTTATGCAGCGATTTTAATAGTTTTTTCTACAGTTTTAATAATTATATCTCCGATAGAATCACCGATATACCCGTTGATATATTCAATTATTTCCTTATTATTTTTTCTTATAAATGCAAAATCAAAGGAAGAAGCAAAAAAACCTTTGATTTTCACTCCAAGAGCTAAAAGATTGTACGGAATATCAATTTTTTTGGTTTTTTTTGACCTTATATTAACTCTATTGATTGTTAAATGGATTACAAAAGATATATTGTCATATTTTCCTGTATGGGCAGGTATATTAACAATAATTTATTATTTTTCATCATTCTACACCTATGGAGCAAATTACATAGCAAAACCCATGGAGGAAAGAATTAATAAAAAATACTATATTCAAGCTTCGGAAAAAATAAAAAAAATGAACATAAATTCAGTTGGTATAACCGGAAGCTACGGGAAAACAAGCACTAAATTTATTACGGAAACTATATTAAAAGAAAAGTACAAAGTATTAAAAACACCCGAAAGCTACAATACCCCCATGGGAATAAGCAAGATAATAAACAATGAGTTAACCGATGATTACGATGTTTTTATTGCTGAGCTCGGGGCTACCAAAACAGGTGACATTGATGAGGTTGCAAAGCTTACAAATCCTAAAATCGGTATCATAACATCAATCGGACCATGCCATTTAGAAACATTTAAATCAATAGATAATATTATGAGAACAAAGTATGAACTTATTGAGAACCTCCCGGATGACGGTATAGCTATTTTTAATTATGATAATGAATATGTAAAAAGACTTGCCGATAAAACTTTTAAGGAAAAGTTACTCTACGGTATAGACAACATAGAAGACACAGACGTATTTGCAACCAACATCCATGTGGATAGTCTTGGCTCATCTTTTTCCTTATGCATCAAAAGCTTGGGAGTAATCGAATGCAGGACTAAACTATTAGGCAAGCACAATATACTTAATATATTAGGTGGAGCAGCTATTGCATCTGTTTTAGGTTTGTCATTAGATGAAATAAAAAGAGGAATTTCAAATTTGGAAACTGTGGAGCACAGACTTCAGCTTATTGATAACGGATTAGGTATATTGGTAATAGATGATGCTTTTAATTCTAATCCGGACGGAGCAAAGGCTGCATTAGATGTGCTGAATTCTTTTACGGACAGAAGAAAAATAATAGTGACACCGGGAATGGTTGAATTAGGAGATATAGAAGAAACAGAAAACTTTAAATTTGGTGAGCAGATTGCAAGTGTTTGTGATATTGCAATACTGGTTGGGAAAAAACGTACTTTGCCCATATACCAAGGAATGAAAAAGCATAATTTCAATGAAGATAATTTGTATGTGGTTAATTCATTGAATGAAGCTACGGAAATATTGAAAACATTGACAAAAGTTAATGATGTTGTGCTTTTTGAAAATGATTTACCCGACACATACGACGAAAAATAAAATTTTAGGGAGGAAGCCATGAAAAAAGTTGGTATTATTATCGGCGGAAAATCCGTTGAACATGAAGTTTCAATAATAACAGGCTTGCAGGTTTTTGAAAACATAGACAAAGACATATATGAACCTAAGATAATTTATATTCAAAAGGACGGTAAATGGTTAGTTGGTGACAGTCTACATGACATAAACAATTATAAGAAAAAAAACTTTGATGATGCATATGAAGTTTTGCCGGGATTTAAAAATGAAAAATTAATACTCTATCCTCATCCTGAACTTAAAACAGGTTTTTTCGGGAAAAAATATCCTACATATGATATTGACATTGTATTTCCTGCAGTCCACGGCACAAATGTGGAAGATGGTGCTCTGCAGGGTTTATTGCAAATAAACGGTGTTCCTTATGCATTTGGCTCGGTATTAAGCTCTGCAGTCGGAATGGATAAGGTAATAATGAAAAAGGTGTTTCAAAGCTGCAACCTTCCTATAGTAGATTATATATGGTTTTACAGAAGCAGTTTTGAAGCCGATAAAGATAAAATAATAGAAGAGGCAGAAAACATAGGATATCCTTTGATTGTAAAGCCTGCTAATTTAGGCTCCAGCGTTGGTATAAACAAAGCAAAAAATTATGATGAATTATTATTTGCTATTGAAGTAGCAATGTCTTATGACAGAAAAATAATTATAGAAAAATGTTTGGAAAATGTTAGAGAAATAAACTGTGCCGTAATCGGATATGAAAACGAACTTGAAACTTCTCTTTGTGAAGAGCCTGTCGGCTGGAAAGAATTTTTAACTTACGAAGATAAATATGTCAACAAAAAGAAAGATGCAAGCGAATCAAAACGCCGAATACCTGCAGATATAGAAGAAGATATAGAAATAAAAATTAAAGACTTAGCAAAGGAAACTTTTAAAGCAGTCGATGGATGCGGAAATGCAAGAATAGATTTTCTTCTAAGTGGCAACAATATATTTGTTAATGAAATTAACACGATTCCAGGCTCAATATCTTTTTATCTGTGGGAAGGAAAGGGAGTATCATTTAAACAATTAATCACAAGAATTATTGAGCTTGCAGAAATACAATACAAGCAAAGAAAAGAAAACATTGTTTCCTACGACATTGATTTATTAAACAAAATGGGAGGCGCAGGGAAACATAAATAATACATATGACTAATCATACTCAGGAGAAAAAGATGAACTTTAAAGAAAAAATACTTGCATTTATGAAGGAGGAAGCATATAAACCTTTAACATTCAAAGAACTACTTCAAGCACTAGGAATTGAAGAGAATATGAAAAAGGCACTTTTGGTCGCTTTAAATGAACTGGAAGATGAAGGTAAAATAATATTTACCAGGTCTGAAAGATACGGCGTACCTGAAAAAATGAACTTGGTAACAGGTACATTGGAAGGGCACCAAAAAGGATATGCCTTTTTAATACCTGATGATAAAAGTTTAAAGGACCTTTTTATTTCACCTGTGGATATGAATGGTGCAATGCACGGTGATAGAGTAATCGTAAGACCTATGAAGGTTCTTGACGATGTTAAAAGTCCTGAAGGGAAAGTCATTAGAATAATTGAAAGGGCTAATCAATATGTAATCGGTACATTTCAAAAAAGCAGGCATTTCGGTTTTGTGGTACCTGATGACAAAAGAATTTCCTTTGATATATTCGTTCCAAGAGAAGAGTTTAACAATGCAAAAGAAAACAATAAAGTCTTGGTAAAAATAACCGAGTGGCCTGACCAAAGAAAGAATCCAGAAGGGACTATAGTTGAGGTAATCGGCGATATTGAAGATACCAAAACACATATTGAGGCGGTACTCTTAGCAAAGAAGGTAAGACAGATTTTTCCTGTGGATGTAATAAAGGAAGCTAAAAGAGTTTCTGAAGAAGGAATACATGAATTAGAATTAAAGCGCAGAAAGGATTTAAGGAACCTTAATATAATTACAATTGACGGCTCTGATGCAAAGGATTTGGATGATGCAGTCTATGCCGAAAAGCTAAATGACAATGAATATAAGTTAGGTGTCCATATTGCCGATGTAGCTCATTATGTCAAAGAAGACGGGAAATTAGATAAAGAGGCATTGAAAAGAGCAACCAGTATTTATATTTCCGATAGAGTTATTCCAATGCTTCCGAAAGAGCTGTCTAATGGAGTATGCAGTTTGAACCCCGGAGAGGATAAGCTTACTCTTTCCGTTGAAATGACTATAAATAAAGACGGCAAGGTAATTGATTATGCAATATTTGAAAGCATAATAACAAACAGATACAGGATGACCTATGACGATGTGACGGAAATTCTTGAAAACAATGATGAAGAACTTATAGAAAAATACAAAGAAATTGTTCCTATGCTCAAAGTAATGGAAGAGTTAAGTATAATACTCAGAAGGAAAAGAGATTTAAGAGGAGCAATTGATTTTGAATTTCCTGAAACAAAAATCATTACCGATGAAACAGGGAAAGCAATTGACGTAAGAAAGTACGAAAGAAAAATTTCAAATAGAATAATCGAAGAATTTATGCTGGTTTGTAATGAAACTGTTGCAGAGCATTATTATTGGCTTAACATGCCCTTTGTATACAGGATCCATGAGGACCCGGATGAAGAAAAAATGTATGAATTCAGCATATTCATACACAACTTCGGTTATACCTTAAAGGGAAATGAGGTACACCCAAGGGAATTACAACAACTTTTAAACAAAATAAAAAATAAAAAAGAAGAATCCATAATCAACAACATGATGCTGAGGTCACTAAAAAAGGCTATTTATTCACCTGATGCTTCTACTCACTTCGGGTTAGCTTCCCAGTATTATTGCCATTTTACATCACCCATAAGAAGATATCCCGACTTGCAGATACATAGAATTATTAAAGGTCAAATAAACAGCCGATATTCAGAAGAAGATTTACAAAGACTTTATGAACGTACTGCAATGGTTGCAGACCAGTCTTCTAAAATGGAAAGAGTTGCAGATGAAGTAGAAAGAGATACGAATAAAATTAAAATTGCTGAATTTATGTCTGATAAAATTGGCGAAGAATACGAAGGAGTTATATCAGGGGTAACCAGCTTCGGTGTTTTCGTTGAGCTTGAAAACACTGTTGAAGGACTTGTCCACATTTCACATATGGTAGATGATTACTATATTTATGATGACGAGAAAAAAGAATTGTTTGGTCAGGGAAGTCATAAAGTATTCAAAATCGGCGACTCGGTAAAAATTAGAGTTGAAAATGTAAGCATAGCAAAAGCAGAAATAGATTTTGCATTTATTTGATATTTGTGTTATAATAAGTTTTGATGTTAAGCAAATAATATTATTAAGTTTTGTTTAAGGTTAATCTTTTAAGATTGTTACAGAGGTAATCATTGACTGACCCCTATTTCGGGGGCGTAAATGGTTTCGACGGGGATATAGAAGGAAGATAAGCGAGTCGTTGCGCTGAACAACGTAAAAAGCGGCAAAAAAAAATAAACGCAAACGAAGAAAATTTAGCTTACGCAGCTTAAAAGCTGCCAGCTTGTTCCGCTTAACCGACCTGTAGGTTAAACCGGGGCATCATTAAAATCAGGGAAGACTTAAGGAGCTCTTCGACCTTAAGTTGAATAATCGAAGATAGCCGGTATTATAGCTTGGGCATAGGCGATAGTAAAGGCGAAATACAAATTATGTCCTGCACTCGGAGAAAGTCTTGTGGAAATATTTTCGGACGTGGGTTCGACTCCCACCGCCTCCATCAAAGTAATTAAAATGTTAAAAACTCTTCAAATAGGGGAGTTTTTTTGTGATTGATTCATTCCAAAATAATTGGGGAAGTCAAATGAAGTTGTATCCTATTTCTGTTGATTATAGCTTCTTAAATGTGCTATAATTATGTAGTCATCTTACATAGATAATAATATAAAGGAAGTGATGATATAAATACGTTATTATTTACTGTTGTAAACAGAGGCAAGGCCAACGAGGTGCTGAGCAAAGCACAGGAATGCGGCGCAACGGGAGGAACAATCTTTTTGGGTCAAGGTACTGTGCAATCAAACAAATTATTGGATATACTTGGTCTTAATGAAGCTCAAAAAGAAATCCTTATGATTGCAACTTCAGAAGAATCATGCAGCGAATTACAGGATAAACTTAGCGAGCATTTTAAGTTTTCTAAAAAAAATAAAGGAATTGCATTCTCTATCCCCTTTACTCGTTGGAAATTAAAATCGAATGAAGAGGAAAAAAGAGAAATACATAGAGAATTCAATCCCTCACACTACTGTATAATGACAATCGTAGATAAAGGCAGAAGCAAAGACTGCATAAAGGCCGCAAAAGCTGCAGGAGCAAGAGGCGGAACCATAATGCACGGACATGGAGCAGGAGTACCAATAGACTATTATTTCCCGCTGATTATTGAACCTCAAAAGGATATAGTGATGATTTTAACCCCTAAAGATAATGTTACTGCAATCATGGACAAGATAATAGCGGATTTAGAACTTTATAAAGAAGGAAAGGGTGTTATTTTTGCTCTTCCGGTTGTCAAAATAAGCGGACTTATTGAAAATAAGGGGGTAAGGGTATGAATTTACTTTTTGAAAAAACCAAAGAAGTTACTCAAACCTTGCTTCCGGTTGTTATACTTGTATTGCTGCTCAGTTTTACCATAGTAGATGTTGGAAATGATGTTTTAATACGCTTTATAGTTGGAAGTGTTATGCTCTTAATAGGGCTTTCAATCTTTCTGTGGGGAGTAGATTTATCCATGAATTCAATTGGAGAGCATATGTCTCGGGAAGTAGCTACTTCAAAATCATTTCTTAAAATTGCAATTCTTAGTTTTCTTTTAGGATTTTTAATTACTGTTGCAGAACCTGATTTATTGATATTAGGGTCCCAGATTCAGGAGGCCTCCGGAGGAAGTCTTAATGCTACATTTACAGTTTACATAGTATCAATTGGTGTAGGAGTATTAATTTCACTTGGAGTTTTTAGATTATTAAAAGATATGTCCCTTAATATATTTATGGCAATAACCTATACTGTAATTTTTGTATTGGCATTGTTTGTTTCTGAGGAATTTCTTGCTATTTCTTTTGACGCTTCCGGTGCGACTACCGGCGCTCTTACAACACCTTTTGTATTGGCATTGTCCTTAGGATTGTCTCAAGTAAAAGGTGGCAAAAAATCTGAAGAGAATTCTTTCGGACTGGTTGGTATCATGAGTGCAGGACCCATTTTGGCAATTATGCTTATATCAATAATTACGGGTCAGAAAAACATACAAGGTGAAGCTGCTGAATTTGTAGCGTCAAAAGGTGTATTAGGACCCATTATAAATATATTACCTGCAATATTTATTGAATCATTAGTAGCACTCTTACCCATAGCAATTTTATTTTTCATTTATAATTTTAAGAAATTTAAATTATCCAAGGATGAGCTCTTTGGAATAATAAGAGGACTTGTGTTAGTACTGCTTGGTTTGGTATTATTCCTTACCGCGGTTAACTCTGGATTTATGGATATGGGGAGGATATTAGGCATGGAAATTGCTAAAATGAATCCATGGATATTGGTTGGAGTTGGTTTTGTGGTAGGCTTTATAGTTGTTCTTGTTGAACCTGCCGTTCACGTCTTGGGCGAGCAAATTGAAGAAGTTACCGGTGGTCATATACCATTAAATTTAATAAGGATGACACTTTCAATGGGTGTAGCATTAGCAATTTCTCTATCAATGGTACGAATTTTAATTCCTGAGGTAAAGTTATGGTATTTTCTTTTTCCCGGATTTGCATTTGCCATTTTGCTATCATTTATTGCAGAGCCTGTCTTTGTGGGAATTGCATATGATGCGGGAGGAGTTGCTTCAGGTCCCATGACTGCAACCTTTGTTCTTGCCTTTGCTCAAGGAGCTGCATCTTCTATAGAGACAGCTAATGTCTTAGTGGATGGTTTTGGCGTTATTGCGATGGTAGCAATGGCTCCCGTATTTTCAATCATGTTGTTGGGAACCGTTTTTAGGTATAAGAAAGTTGAAGAATATACTCCGACTGAGGAAGAATTTGTTATTACTCCGTCTATACCTGAAGAAAACAGATTGCTCTACGACTGCATAATGGTAAATGTAGAAAGAGGCTTTGCTGAAAATGTAGTAGACCTAGCGCGTCAGTCAGGTGCAAGCGGAGCTACCATTATGCATGGAAGAGGGACAGACATACATCATAAAGTTATGTTGCCTATTATAAATGTAGAGTTGCAGCAAGAAAAAGAAATTATTATATTTATTACAAAATCAAATTCCACTGAGAAAGTTGCTGACAGTTTATTAAGCGATAAAAAACTTAAAGAAGAAGGGGATATTGTTATCTATATATGTCCCGTCGCAGATGCAATGATTAAGTATTAATAAAACAAAAAATGGGAAAATTAATATGAATAAGGAGACGATATGGGCAAGGATGTAATTATTGCTTGTGATTTCAGCAATAGAGAAGAAGTTGTAAATTTTCTTTCAAAATTTACTGAAGAAAAGCCCTATGTAAAGGTGGGTATGGAATTATTCTACGCAGAAGGGCCTGAAATTTTAAAACTAATTAAAGCCATGGGGCATAAAATATTTTTAGACCTTAAGCTCCATGATATTCCCAATACAGTTAGAAAAGCCATGAAAGTTTTGTCGGAATACAATGTTGATATGGTTAACATTCATGCAGCAGGAACCATTTCAATGATGGAGGCAGCTATTGAAGGGTTAACCCGCAAGGATGGTTCAAGACCGATATTAGTTGCAGTAACTCAGCTTACTTCAACCGATGAAGAAAGAATGAAAAAGGAAATATTAATAGATAAGCCCATGGAAGAAGTTATAATGCACTATGCAAAATGCGCGAAAAAAGCAGGTCTTGACGGAGTTGTCTGCTCGCCTCTTGAAGCAAGAATGATTCATAATATTTGCGGAGTAGAATTTCTTACAGTAACTCCGGGAGTAAGGTTTGCAGATAATGATTCAGGAGACCAGGTCAGAATTACGACTCCCGCCAAGGCAAAAGAATTAGGCTCTGATTATATAGTTGTAGGAAGACCTGTCACACAAGCTAAGGACCCTGTAGAAGCATACAGAAGGTTTGTAAAAGAGTTTATTGAAGGATAATTATCAGTTAATGTGGAAATTAATGGTTTGACACTATAATTATTAAGTGCTATAATCATTTTCGTTAACGGTAGGTGGTAGAATGGCGGATAAAATTGTAGCCAACAATAAAAAGGCATTTCATGAATATTTTATAGAAGATAAATATGAAGCAGGATTAGTCCTTGTAGGAACTGAAGTTAAATCAATAAGACAGGGGAAGGTCAATTTGAAGGACAGCTATGTAAGTATAAAAAATGGTGAAGCATTTGTTTATAATATGCACATAAGTCCTTATGAAAAGGGAAACATATATAATGTAGACCCCTTAAGACCGAGAAAACTGCTTTTAAACAAAAGGGAATTAAGAAAACTTGCAGGACTAACAACTTTAAAAGGCTATTCACTTATACCTTTAAGTTTATATTTGAAAAATGGTCTTGTTAAAATGGAACTCTCGGTAGCAAAAGGTAAAAAGACTTATGACAAACGTCAAGATTTTGCCAAAAAAGATGCCGAAAGAAGAATGCAAAGACAAGATGATTACAGATAAATTTTACTTTGAAGAGGAGAACAGCAATGAAAACACTGTATGAGGGAAAAACAAAGAAAGTTTTAAAAGATGAGAAGGATAATTCGGTATATATCTTTTTTAAAGACAGCGCAACCGGAGAAAACGGAGTTTTTGACCCCGGCTCCAATACTGTTGGTGGAATCGTTGAAGGCAAGGGAAAAATCGGCCTTATAATTTCCAAGTATTTTTTTGAGCTCATGGAGAAAAACGGCATACCTACCCATTACCTTGGAGCGGATATAGAAAATGGGCTGATGAAAGTAAGAAATCTTACTGTACCAAAGTTGGAATTTGTACTCCGCTATTTTACTGCCGGCAGTATGTGCCGAAGATTCAGCTTAGATGAAGGAATTCCCTTTGATCCTCCTTATGCTGAGGTTACATTGAAAGACGATGAGCAGGGAGACCCCTTAATCAGCGAAAGATTGTGTATTATGAAAGGTCTTTTATCAGAAGGACAATATGATGAAGCATTAAGATTATTAGAAAAGGTTGGAGAAGTTCTTAAGAAAGAGTTGGCACAGATGGCTCTTACATTAATTGACTTTAAAATAGAAATAGGATACGATGAAAGCGGCAAAATGTACGTAGTGGACGAAATAACACCCGATATCTGGCGTGTCCGTGACAAGAATGGTAATGTACCAAATCAAATTGAATGCAGCAAACTTATTTTAAACAAAATAAATTAATAGAGATTTTTTAAATGATAAATAAGACCGCTTATCAAATAAGCGGTTTTTAATATAAAGAAAATCAAGATATATGTTTCATAAAAATTTTTATGGGTATAAATTACATGTATTTAGGAATATTATTCTTCTTTACACGGCCATACAATTGTTGTATAATTTTTAATGTTATGAAAAAATAAATATTTATCGATGTATAGTAATTGGAGGAAATAATGAAAAAAGTATTAACGATCGTCTTAGTATTTGCATTGTCTTTTGGATTTTTAACAATAGTTAACAATATGGGTAATACAGATACTGCATCAGAACAACAAACACTAACAGGTACAGCCGAAGGTTTTGGCGGTGACATAAATGTTACGGTAGTTGTTAACGGTGAAGATATAATTTCAGTAGAAGTAACAGCTGACGGTGAAACACAGGGAATAGGGTCTATGGCAGTTGATGAGCTTCCTGCTTTGATAGTAGAAGCGGATTCGGCAGAGGTTGAAGGAGTATCGGGAGCTACTTATACAAGCGACGGTATAAAAGCTGCTGTTAGAAATGCCTTATCATCCAAGCAAGGTTCTGAAGAAGAAGTAACATTAACAGGTACAGCTGAAGGTTTTGGCGGAGATGTTACTGTAAACGTGGTTGTAAAAGGCGATGATATAATATCTGTTGAAGCAATAGGCGAAGACGAAACAGAAGGTATAGGAAGTGTTGCACTTGTAGAACTTCCTGCCTTAATAGCAGAAGCAGATTCAACAGACATTGACGGAGTATCAGGTGCTACTTATACAAGTGACGGTATAAAAGCTGCCGTAAGGAATGCTTTAGAATCCAGGCAATAGTCCTTAAGAATCGGGTAAGAAGCTATACTATCTTGGTATAGCTTTTTTATATTAAAAAATACTGGTATAAATATTGATTGTATACTATAATTAAAATATCTACAAAAATCTACAAAAATCTCCATTAGCTGTATTGAAAGGAGATGACGGATATTAAGAAGAAGAATAATATATATATAGAAATTATCCTTATTATCGTATCTTCACTTCTGTTATTTATAACTTCAGCATATTATAACGATGTATTTACTGAGATTATGTCGGTAGCGACTTATTTAACGTGGCATAATTTATTTGAATTTTTGAGTATAATTGCATCTTTTTCAATATTTATAGTTACATATTACATCTATGAAGAATCCGGCAATCTTCGTATGATAATACTTGCCTGCTCTTTTTTTACAATGGCTTTCATTGATACATTTCATACATTAAGCTTTAAAGGAATGGCAGATTTTTTCGTGGCAAATTTAACTGCCAACAGAGCTACTACCTTTTGGATACTTTCAAGATTATTAGGAAGTATGGGTTTTATGATTTCTTCATTCATTCCTGAATATAAAAGAAGTGAGCTAAATAAATGGGTTTTTATAATTCCAACATCTATATTAGTCATTAGCTTGTTAATTGTTGTAACATATATACCGGATTTTATTCCTGCCATGTATGTTGAGAATTACGGACTTACAGAAACCAAAATAATTTTGGAGTATCTAGTTGTTATAATAATGATTATTGCTTTTTTAAAGATTTATCGGGAGTACAAAAGAAATAATAAAAGGTTAGACTATCTTATTATGATAGCACTTCTATTGTCTATATTCAGTGAGCTTGCTTTTATAAGCTATGGAAGCGTATATGACGCATATAACTATCTTGGCCATATATACAAAGTAATAGCATATTTTTTCCTATTCAAGGCTATTTATGCTGAAAGCGTGTCAATTCCATATAGAGAATTAAAAAAAGCTAAAAATGAACTAAAGGATTATGCAGACAATCTTAATCTCCTTGTTAAAGAAAGAACGAAAGAGCTTGAGAATATGAATGAAATATTAATGAATGACATAGAAAGTGCAAGGTTAATGCAGCGCTCGCTTCTTCCTGAAAAACTGCCTGAAAGCCAAACAGTTACGTTTTATGCAGCCTATATACCTGCTGAAAGACTGAGCGGTGATTTTTACAATGTTATTAAGCTAGATGAGAACAATATTGCATTATATATAGGAGATGTTGCAGGACACGGTGTATCTGCCGCCATGCTTACGGTTTTTGCCAATCAAAATATTAAGCCTATAAAGGAAGGCGAAATATTTGAAATAATTTCTCCCGGTTACGTTATGAAAAGTCTTTACAAGTCTTTCAATGAAACACATTATAAAATTGAATCATATCTTGTAATGCTTTACGGCATTTACAATACTAAAAGCCGACAACTTACATATACTTCAGCAGGAATCAATGTTCCTCCCTTAATAATTAAAAGTACCGGTGAAATATTGGAAATGAAAATAGAAGGGTTTCCCATATGTAAACTTGGGAACTTTTACATGCCATATTTTGAAGATATAAGTATTCAATTAAATGTCGGTGATATAGTTTTATTCTATACTGACGGTTTGGTAGAATACAGCAATGAAAATGGTATTATGTACAGCCATAATGATTTGAAAGATTTTCTGATTAAACATTATTCAATGAAAGCATCGGAATTATATTCGGCCATAAAGGAAAATTTATTCAAAAAAATAGGTAATAAAAAAATTGCCGATGATGTAACATTTTTAATTATGGAAATATATTGAGCAACAATACATGTTATCCCGAGCGTAAGCAAGGATCACATGAGTCGTTGTATAATAAATAATCAGTCTAGCCATCATATATGATGGTTATTTTAATATGTTAACAATCATAAACTATTGACAAATAAAAAATTGTATTATAAGGTGAATAAGCACGGGATATAAATTTGCCTAATCAATGGAGGAAACATGAAGAATTTATTAATTGTAGAGTCTCCCGCCA
>Ga0255340_1004736_pt1 | contig 12958 bp, 8 predicted proteins | sample wastewater_treat_7_FD_192417 | JGI IMG/M metagenome (GOLD analysis project Ga0255340, IMG submission 192417) | Wastewater microbial communities from Lulu Island WWTP, Vancouver, Canada - plant10 | ecosystem: Engineered > WWTP > Wastewater > Unclassified | place: Canada: Vancouver, British... | reverse complement strand
TCCAAGGCCCTCGAAGCGTACGGTGTCGAGAAGAAAAAGTACTTTGTGCTCTCCATGCATCGCGAAGAGAATATCGATATCGAATATAAGTTCAATGAGTTGGTAAGGGCGCTCAATAGCCTCGCAGAAACCTTTGGGCTCGCGATCATCTTTTCGACGCATCCGCGGACGTGGAAGCGGCTCGAAGCGAATCACGTAGCCCTCAATCCCCTTATTCGCAATGTCAAGCCGCTTGGCTTTACCGATTACTGTCGCATGCAGTGCCATGCAGCCTGTGTCATTTCTGATTCGGGCACCTTGAGCGAAGAGTCTTCGATCTTGCGATTTCCCGCGGTGCTCCTACGCAATTCCACCGAGCGGCCAGAGGTACTCGATAAGGGTACTATCGTGATTGGCGGGTATACTGAAGAGAGCCTATTACAATCGGTCGCTCTTGCAATCAATTCTTTCGACGGTGAAGATCACAGGCCGAAAGATTATTGTGATACCAATGTTTCCTCCAAGGTTGTGAAGATAATTCAAAGCTATACGCCCATTATCAACCAGGTGGTTTGGAATAAGTTTTGAGTACACAAAAAAAACAACACTTGTTGATTCTGACAAATCACTTTTATCCAGAGGATTTCAGAGTCAACGATTTAGCTTTTGAGTTGTCGAAGAGAAACTATGATGTCACTGTGATCACCGCCATTCCGGACTATCCTCAGGGTAAGTATTTTGATGGGTATTCGATTTTCAAAAAGCGAAGAGAAAAGACTCATGGCGTGAATGTAATCAGACTGTTCATTATTCCACGAGGACGGGGTGGTACGCTGCGACTCACGCTCAATTACTTGTCGTATTTGATATCATCTCTTCTTTTTGTGTTTTTTCATTCATTCCAAGTTAGATATGATGTCGTTCTTGTTCATATGACATCGCCTTTCTTCATAACATTACCTGGTGTCTATTTGAAACGCTATAAGGGAGTCCCTCTAATCCTGTGGATACTTGATTTATGGCCTGAGTCGGTGGCTGCTGCAGGAGGAGTAACTAACCGAAGGATACTGTGTGCATTAGATCTGATGGTTAAGAACGTATACAAGCACAGTGACAAGATACTTGTGGGTTCTGATACATTCAAAACATCAATTAGCAAGAAAGGGGACTTTGCCAAAAAGCTCATCTATTTCCCAAATTGGGCAGACAGTATTTCATCTGTAAGTATTGGTGAAGCATATAAACTCGTTGAACCTTTTCATTCCAAAACTCCTTTTGACTTCATATTTCTTTTTGCTGGTAACCTAGGTGAAGCACAGAATATTGATTTCCTACTTCAAGTAATTGCTTCAATAAAGGTGGATTCTCGTGTCAAATTCGTCTTTATGGGAGATGGAAGGAAACGCGTGCCACTGATGAACAAGGCTCATTCCTTAGGATTAACGGAAATCTGTTTTTTCCCTGGCCGATTTCCTCAAAGTAGCATGCCCTATTTTATAAGTCGCGCGGATGTTATGGTTGTATCACTCAAGAATGATCCCATATTTAGTCTTACGGTTCCAGCTAAAGTGCAGTTTTATATGTCACAAGGCAAGCCAATACTCGCTATCCTAGACGGAGAAGGCGCAAGAATCATTCAAGAGTGTCAGTGTGGCATTGTCGTAAGCCCAAGTGATACGCAAGGATTTCAATTGGCTATCTCTCAATTTCTTGGACTTAGCAAAAACCAATTGTTAGAGCTTGGGGATAACGGGCGGCGCTACTATACGGAGCATTTTGCCAAAGAGAAGAGAATCGATCAAATCGAAAGCTTGCTTCGCAGTCTGGTCAAGGCATAAAAGATAGGTTTTAATGATTGTTGACACATCAAACTGTTGTTAGATATCGATCAAAAAGAACATTAATGAATTTTTCCTTTTGAGCATAATCTTTGGAGTATTGAGATCCTGTTAATCGAGCTTATCAAAGTGACAGCTGGGGGTTACCCATGAACCAGTTGCGATCGTTTTCCAATATTCTTGTCACGGGCGGAGCCGGGTTTATTGGATCGAATTTCATTCGCTATCTTTTTACTGAGGTGGGGTTTGCAGGGCGGGTGGTCAATCTCGATGCGCTGACATATGCGGGGAATCTCGAGAATCTTGCGGATATCGCAGCGGGGTATCCGGATCGGTATGTGTTTGTCAAGGGCGATATTCGGGATAGGGCGCTGGTGGAGCAGATTTTTAGTCAATATGGAATTGATGCGGTGGTGCACTTTGCTGCAGAGAGCCATGTGGACCGTTCGATTTTAGGGCCTGAGGAATTCATCACCACGAATATCATGGGGACCTTTACCCTCTTGGAGGCGGCGAGAAAGGCGTGGGGAGCCCGTCAGGATGTGCGCTTCCACCACATCAGCACCGACGAAGTCTACGGGAGCCTTTGCGAGGAAGGTGCCTTTACAGAGACCACTGCCTACGATCCGCGCTCGCCCTATTCCGCAAGCAAGGCGTCAAGCGACTTTTTGGTCAAAGCCTATGGCCACACCTATGGCCTTCCTGTCACCATCTCGAACTGCTCGAACAACTACGGGCCCTATCAGTTCCCGGAAAAGCTCATCCCCCTTATGATCCTCAACATGCTCGAGGAAAAACCCCTGCCCGTCTATGGCGATGGTAAGAATATCCGCGATTGGCTCTACGTGGTCGACCACAATGCCGCGGTATGGACCATCATGACTCGCGGCCGCGTAGGGGAAACCTACAACATCGGCGGCGAAAACGAATGGGAGAACATCCGCCTCCTACAGCGTCTCATCGACATCGTCGCCCAAGAGACCGGCAAGCCAGCAGCCCGCCTGGCCGCCCTTATCACCTACGTTAAAGACCGCCCCGGCCACGACCGCCGCTACGCCATCGACTGCACTAAACTTAAAACCGAACTCGGCTGGACCCAATCCGTCAGCTTCGACGAAGGCCTGCGCCGCACCGTTCGCTGGTACCTTGTTAACCCCACCTGGGTTGCCCATGTCCGCTCTGGCGCCTACCGCGCCTGGCTTTCCACCAACTACGACAATCGCGTATAAGAGGCTATGGTTTGCCAAACAACGCAGAATAGTATGCCTTCTAAATTCATTCTTACATCTCGTACATCCTGCATCATCTTGTCATTCCGTCAATGAACTATCCTGTTCATCCAGTCCAAATCCTGAACTATGAAATAGTTCTTGTTCAAATTGCTGTCAATTCTTATTACCTATATGCATCCTTTCTATTTTCTATGTCAAGAATAAAGATGATTACCAATTCTTCTGAAATAGTATAGAAAAGCCGATAATTGCCAATTCTGAATCGATAAACCTCTTTGTAGGTTCCTTTTAGTCTTTTTATATTAGGGCCAAAGTAGGGGTTCTCTCGTAAGAGTGGGTAAACGTATTCCTTGATCTTCTTAGAGAGGAAACTATACTTCGGGGATTGGATTTTCTTCTTGAAGGTTTCAGTCTCTGCAATTCTGAAGTTAGTCAATTATTGTGTACCTTCCTGCAGCAACATCGTCCAATCCCTTTTTAATATCCTTTTCGAAGGCGAGGACCTCGTTCATTTCATCATCATCGACGACTGTCTCGTTCAGAGTATAGTTCAGCGCGGCGAACTCAAGATAATTGGAAATAGTACGTTTTTGTCCTTCAGCGGCTTTTTTGAGGATGGTATAGACAGTGTCGTCGATTCTTACGGTAATTGTCTTTGCCATAGCAGTCTCCTGTATTCAATAGTATTCAATATAATTCAAAATGTCAAGAAATTTGATAAGGGAGAGGTAGTTAAAGTCATCGGTTCATCCTGCATCATCCTCTCATCCTGTCAAGAATTATCCCGTTCATCCCGTCTAATCCTGTAATCCTGTCTAAATATACAACTTGACTATCTTGTCATGTTGTACTATCATAAGACTATGAAAAATTTGCCTGTTGCTGAGGTTCGGTCGAAATTCTCTTCTGTTCTCAAAGATGTCGCAGAAGGGGAGGAAATTGGCATCACCTTTGGTCGAAAAAAAGAGCCTATCGCGGTGATTGTGCCTATCAACGAGTACAAGAAAATAAAGGCCCGCAGACTTGGAACTTTGGAAGGCAAGGCGACAGTCTCCTTTCGCGACGACTGGGAAATCACTGACGAAGAATTGGTCGACTTGTGAACATTCTTCTCGACACGCACTTCTTGCTGTGGTGTTTTATCGATACTGGAAAAATCGAACCACACCTCTACGATCAGCTTGTGAGCTCCGAAAATGAGCTCTTTTTTAGCCAGGCGAGCCTCTGGGAAATATCGATCAAATACGGCCTTGGCAAACTCAGCTTGCAAGGCATCACGCCAGAAGATTTTTATCAGGAAATCAAAAAGAGCGATCTCAAGTGCCGCCGCCTCATGAACGATGAGCTCATCGGGTACTATCGACTCCCCATCGAACATCGAGACCCCTTCGACCGGATCATGATTTGGCAAGCGATACAATCCGACTATTATTTCCTTACCTCCGATAGCCAGGCATCAAAATATACCCCCTATGGACTAAAGCTCTTGATTTGAGAGCGAACGCATTTGGTAGCAGTGAAGTGCTCGCTGCCAGGTTACTGTGAAATAATATACTCCTGTAATATTACTTGACCCTTTTTGTTTCTTTTTCAAAAGCAGCTTATCCCGTTCATCATAGAAAATTCTGAAAATCCTGTCATAGAGTGTCACAGTCGGTGATAACATTCCGGTTTTAGTCGGGGAGAATTTTCCGGTTTCTTGTCCATAACCCGACGTTTGTTGGGTAATCAGAGAGGGGCTCAGCCTCACGTACAATGAAAGTGGAATCAACACTTCTTAGATACGGAGAGAACCCCATGGACAAGAAGCAATGTATGTTGGAAGCCCGAATCTTGCAAGCACAGGGCTACACGCAGATGCAGATTGCACAGGTGCTCGGCGTCACGGACAGGACCGTGAGAGCGTATCTCAAAGCACGACCGTGCGCGCGAAAAAAGCCGGTGCGACGCAGTAAGCTCGATCCGTTTAAAGCCTTTCTTGATGAGGAGCTTGAGAAGAATCCTTCGTACAATGGCGAACTATTGTACGAGCGGATTGTTGCCCAGGGCTATCGTGGCAAGAAAACTGTTATGAAAGCCTATGTGGCAGCCCTCAGGAGGAAGTTAAGCCAGCAAGCTGTGCTACGCTTTGAAACAGAGCCGTGGCGCCAAGCCCAGGTGGACTGGAAAGAATTCGGCAGACAACGTGTGGACGGCCATGAAACGAAGCTGTATGCCTTTGTCATGGTGTTGGGCTACTCGCGCATGCCCTTTGTACGGTTCACAACCGACATGCGACAGTCAACGCTGCTTGCTTGCCATGCACTCGCCTTCGAATACTTTGGAGGAGTGCCGCATGAGATCCTTTACGACAACATGCGGGCAGCGATATCTTCGATGCGTTTATCACCAATGGGCCAGGCTACGACTATGTGCTCAATCTGTCGGCCCTCAAGCATGTGCGCAGCGAAAAGGATCCGTACACGCTCATGCGCATGGTAGATGTCAATATTTTCAATACAGATAAGACAATGCGCTAGGCAGCGACGATTGGCGCGTGCAAATACTTCTGCGTCTCCACCGACAAAGCCGCAAATCCCGTCAATATGATGGGCGCGTCCAAACGCATCATGGAGTATTTCCTCATGCGCCGGAGTCTCGAAGTGCCGGTTTCGACGGCGCGCTTTGCGAATGTCGCATTCTCCGATGGTAGCCTTCTTTTTGGCTTTAATCGCCGCATGGAAAAAGACCAGCCGCTCTCCGCGCCGAACGATGTGCGCCGCTATTTTGTCACGCCCAAGGAATCAGGCGAGCTCTGCCTTATGTCCGCGCTCCTTGGTGAAAATCGCGACCTCTTTTTCCCCAAGCTCGATCCAAATGAGAATCTTCTCACCTTTAGCGAGATCGCCATGCGCTACCTCGCAAGCCGTGGTTACGAGGCGGTGGAATGCAGTAGCGAAGACGAGGCGCGCTCGCGCGTTGCGGAGCTCAAAGCGCAGCACAAGTGGCCGGTCTATTTCTTTAAAAGCGATACCACCGGCGAAAAAGACTTTGAGGAATTCTACACCGACCGCGAGATGCTCGACATGAATCGCTTTGCGTCGATTGGTATCATCAAGAATAAACCCGAGTACGATGCTGCGGCACTCACCTACTTTGAAGATACCATTCGCGCTATGCGCCACCGCGGCGCATGGACTCGCCAAGAGCTCATCGATCTCTTCAACGCCACCATTCCCGAGTTTGCGCACAAGGAAACCGGCAAATTCCTGGACGGGAGAATGTGAATCGAGGGGTACTAAAATAATCAATCTTCATGTATAAATAAAGCAACAATAATAAAGATCGGTTTAATAAAAATTGTTTAGGGGGTCTTTTTAAAAATGACCATTGAAGCGCAAATGCGTCTGACACGTTTTCTTGATATCGTGTTCAGCTTTGTGTGCATTGTGGTTCTGCTTCCCTTAATGATTCCTATCATGATCATTCTCAAACTGACTGGAGAGCACCACATTTTTTATCGTCAACAAAGAGTTGGCAAAGGTGGCAAGCAGTTTTATGTGCTCAAGTTTGCCACTATGGTGGATAGTCTTGATAAGCCAGGAGAATTGCTCACCCAGAAGGACGACCCACGAGTCACTCCTATTGGTCGTTTTCTTCGCAAAATGAAGATCAACGAACTACCCCAACTTGTCAATATTCTAGTTGGTCAGATGAGTTTTGTAGGTCCTCGGCCTCAGGTAAGAGAGCATTATGAGCTCTATTCACCCGAAGCGCGCGAAGCAATAGATAAATTTCGCCCGGGTCTAACTGGGCTTGCTTCGATGATTTTTCGCAATGAATCAGAGATATTGGACAGGGTAGACGCAGATAGAAACCATTTCCACGACACCGTAATCGCGCCGTACAAGGGCGAACTTGAGCTTTGGTATAGCCATCATTGTGGATGGCGTTCTTACTTTCTTCTCCTTGCGCTAACGGTATGGGAATTATTTAGGCCGGATGATTCGAAAGCCTGGAGGCATTTTTACAACGATATTCCGAAGCCTCCAAAGGAATTGGAGCCTTATCTCTAAAAAAGCAGTAGAATGTTATTATAAAGAAAGCTCTCTGTTTAAGAAGCGGATCATTTGAGTTTTGGAGTGAGTCTGGAGCGAATGATGACAAAGAATAGAATACGTTTGATAGTATCTTGTTTCTATGGGCTAGGTATGGTGCTTAGCCTAACAGCGCAGACTGCGGATCAAGCTTTGCTTACTCAGCAACTTCTGTCAGGCAGTCAGTCAGGAACAGCTAGTGGGCTTACAGGTAACTTACCGACAGTGGCGCCTCAGCAGCCAACGGTCAATCAACTAACCACTTCGCCTGTCACAACAAATACCAGTGGTGCAGCCCAAGCTCAGGGAGCTCAAACTGCTCCAACCCCGACGCCCCAGTTAGAATCTCCCTCGCTCTCAACTATCGAGAATATGTTCGCACTGATGGCCTCTAATCTAGGCACACCAGTGCAGAACCTCACCCAGTTCGGCTATTCGCTCTTTGAAGCGCCAACCGCGCCTTCGCTTGTTTCGATTGGAGATGACTATATCCTTGGTCCAGGCGATAGCCTTGTGCTCTATCTCTGGGGAGACCCTGTCGATATCAAAGAGCTTTCATCGAGTTATTTGCTCACCGTAGATAGAAATGGAGCGATTTTTTTTCCACCTGTGGGGCAAGTATCGGTCTGGGGGCAAGACTTAGGTTCGGTCAAGAGCGTGCTCAAAGCCATGCTCGATCGACGTTACAAAAAGCTTGAGATGAATCTCACGCTTTCTACGCTGCGGCAATTCCCTGTCTTTGTCTCAGGATATGCAGGAAATCCAGGTACAGTGCTCGCCAATGGCGCTGACACAGTGCTCAGCGTGCTCTCGCGGGCAGGTGGGATTCTGAAGACAGGCTCGCTGCGTTCGGTGGTGCTGACGCGTCAGGATAAGAATGCTGCGGTGCAGAAGATCGAGATCGATCTCTACCAGAGTCTCCTTGAGGGCACGCCGCTCGACTTACGCGTGCGCGAGGGTGATTCGATTTTCATCCCAGGGATCGGACCGGTGGTTGCGCTTGCGGGCGAGCTCAAAAGGCCAGGGATTTACGAGCTCAAAGGAGCAAGCACCATGGCACAAGCGCTGTCATTTGCGGGAGGTATGCTTCCTTCATCTCGCTCAAGCAGTGTGACGCTCCTTCGCTTTGATGCGCAGGGTAAGGTTTTGCAGACCGCAGATGTGGCAGACAAGGCATTTGTAGAGGCTGCTGCTGGCGATGGAGACTTTGTCTACTTTGGTAGAGTGAGCGATCTTTTATTGGGGCAGGTACAGGTTTCAGGTGCGATCAAGTATCCTGGCCGCTATGAAGTGCGCTCATTTAGGACACTGAAAGAGCTTTTGGAGAAGGCACAGCTTCTGCCAGAGACCAATCTCTTCTATGGCCGTGTCTATCGCACAGATCAATCGGGCCGCGACAGGTCGTTCGCATTCTCGCCAAGCGAAGTATTAGGGATCGCCACAGCGACAAAGACAAAGGCAGGTGTAGGTACTCCAGGAAGCCAACCCATCGCGGCAAGCGCCTCCTCCGAGGAGAGCATATCTACAGGGAATCTATCAGCGCCCGCGAGCGAGGTGCCACTCTCGGAATTCGACCGTGTGGTGCTCTATCGCTACGACGATACCGCGATCGATGCGGAATTAGATCGTTTTGCGGATACCCTTATGTTTTCAGGTCCGGTGAAGTATCCCGGCTTCTATTTATATAAAGAAGGAATGATGCTCTCGAACCTTCTCGCCGAAAATCCACTACTTCTCGATGCCAATCCTTATTATGCGGAGATTGTGCGGCGCGGTAGGGGAGGGAAGTTTGAATATTATACCTTTTCGCCGGAGGGAGTGCGGGCTGGTGTAAATGATATGGCGCTCGCCCAGCGTGACAGTATTCGCTTTGTGAAAAAGGGCGAGCAGGCAGCGGGGCATGATTTTGATCGATTTCCCGATGTAGTGCAGCTAACAGGTGAGGTAGCGCGTCCTGAAGTTTATGCGTTACGTTCTGGGATGAAGCTTTCAGAGGTGTTGACGAAGGAACAGGTATTATTAGACACGAATTTGAACTATGGGGAGCTTACGAGGCTACGTGAAGATGGGAAGCATGAGTATGTTACATTTAGGCCAGGGGAAGTGTTATCTGGGAGCTATGACATAGAGTTAGGGTCTAGGGATGTAATAAGGCTAGTGAAGGTAGGGTATGTAGCGTCTTCTAATGATGTAGAGAAGTTTAGGGATGTAGTGAGCATAGAGGGGCCAGTAGAGTTTGTTGGTAGCTATGCGTGGCGTGAGGGGATGAGTTTAAGGAGTTTAGTTAGTTTAGCTAAGATTAAGTTAGAGGCGAATGGGGTATATGCGGAGATAGTGCGGCCACTAGGAGGGGGTAAGTACGAGTATGTGACGTTTGCGCCTAGGGAAGTGGTGAGAGGTGAATACGACATAGTTCTTAAGGCTATGGACAAGGTGATGCTGTATAGCACGGGGGTGCAGAGCGCGAGTGAGATTACGCCAGACCTTGGGTTATTTTTGGAAGTAGTGACGGTGAGTGGGGAGGTACGGTACGTAGGGCCGTATGCCAGGACGCCGAGCCTAAGACTTTCCGATGTGGTGACCCCTGACCAGGTGCTTGAGACAACGAATTTGGACTATGCGGAGCTCACAAGGCTCAAAGCGGACGGGAGCTGGGAATATGTGACGTTTGCGCCGAAGGAAGTGCTTGAGGGTAAGTATGATATAGCGCTTAGGGCGAAGGATTCGATAAGGTTTTTGAAGAAGACGAGTTTTGGGGGTGTAGGGGAGGTTCCGAACTTTGAGAAGTTTGCGGATGTGGTACTGTTGCAAGGTGAGGTAGCGCGTCCTGAAGTGTATGCGTTACGGGCAGGTTTGAAGCTCTCCGGTATAGTGACGCGGGAGCAAGTGCTTTTAAGTACGAATTTGAACTATGGTGAAGTGACGCGGTTACGGGAAGACGGGAAGAACGAGTATGTGACGTTCCGGCCGAAGGAAGTGTTAGAAGGCACGTGGGATTTAAGCCTGGGGCCGCGGGATGTGGTGAGGCTTGTGAAGATAGGGTATGCACCGGAAGTGCCTGATTTTGACAAGTTTAGTGATGCGGTGGTGATAAGGGGGCCGGTAGAGTTCAGCGGGTTATACGCGTGGCGTGAAGGGATGAAGCTTTCGGAGCTTTTGAGTTTAGCGAAGCCATTGTTAGACACGAATCAGGTATATGCGGAGATTGAACGGTCGTTAGGAGGGGGGAAGAGCGAGTATGTGACTTTTGCGCCGCGGGAAGTGGTGAGTGGGGAGTATGACGCAGAGTTAAAGGCGCGGGACCGTGTACAGCTGTACTACAAGGCGGCAGTGGCGAAGGGGAATGCGCAGGGTGCAGGAATCGAAGCTACGGCAGCAGCGCCAGTGGTAGGGCAAGCTGGAGCGGTAGGACAAGGGGCATTAAGCGCTAATGGTAGCGTGGCTGCAGTACCGGCAGGGTCTGTAGTGGGTCCAGTGCCGGCTTCGGCCATGCCAAGTGCGGTACCAGCTACACAAGAAGCAGCGAGTGCGACAGGAGTCGTACCCACAACAGTATCGGTGTCAGCACCAGGGCTTCCGACGGCGGAAGGGGCAGATTTAGGGCACTATTTGGAAGTAGTGACTGTGAGTGGGGAGGTACGGTACATAGGGCCGTATGCCAGGACGCCGAGCCTAAGACTTTCCGATGTGGTGACCTCTGACCAGGTGCTTGAGACAACGAATTTGGACTATGCGGAGCTCACAAGGCTCAAAGCGGACGGGAGCTGGGAATATGTGACGTTTGCGCCTAAGGAAGTGCTTGAGGGGAAGTATGACTTAGCGCTTAGGGCGAAGGATTCGATAAGGTTTTTGAAGAAGACGAGTTTTGGGGGTGTAGGGGAGGTTCCGAACTTTGAGAAGTTTGCGGATGTGGTACTGTTGCAAGGTGAGGTAGCGCGTCCGGAAGTGTATGCGTTACGGGCAGGTTTGAAGCTCTCCGGTATAGTGACGCGGGAGCAAGTGCTTTTAAGTACGAATTTGAACTATGGTGAAGTGACGCGGTTACGGGAAGACGGGAAGAACGAGTATGTGACGTTCCGGCCGAAGGAAGTGTTAGAAGGCACGTGGGATTTAAGCCTGGGGCCGCGGGATGTGGTGAGGCTTGTGAAGATAGGGTATGCACCGGAAGTGCCTGATTTTGACAAGTTTAGTGATGCGGTGGTGATAAGGGGGCCGGTAGAGTTCAGCGGGTTATACGCGTGGCGTGAAGGGATGAAGCTTTCGGAGCTTTTGAGTTTAGCGAAGCCATTGTTAGACACGAATCAGGTATATGCGGAGATTGAACGGTCGTTAGGAGGGGGGAAGAGCGAGTATGTGACTTTTGCGCCGAAGGAAGTGCTTGAGGGTAAGTATGATATAGCGCTTAGGGCGAAGGATTCGATAAGGTTTTTGAAGAAGACGAGTTTTGGGGGTATAGGGGAAGAGCCTAATTTTGAGAAGTTCAAGGGTGTAGTGCAGTTAACAGGTGAGGTAGCGCGTCCTGAAGTTTATGCGTTACGTCCTGGGATGAAGCTTTCAGAGGTGTTGACGAAGGAACAGGTATTATTAGGCACGAATTTGAACTATGGGGAGCTTACGAGGCTACGTGAGGATGGGAAGCATGAGTATGTTACATTTAGGCCAGGGGAAGTGTTATCTGGGAGCTATGACATAGAGTTAGGGCCGCGAGATGTAATAAGGCTAGTGAAGGTAGGGTATGTAGCGTCTTCTAATGATGTAGAGAGGTTTAGGGATGTAGTGAGCATAGAGGGGCCAGTAGAGTTTGTTGGTAGTTATGCATGGCGTGAGGGGATGAGTTTAAGGAGTTTAGTTAGTTTAGCTAAGATTAAGTTAGAGGCGAATGGGGTATATGCGGAAGTAGTGAGGCCACTAGGAGGTGGTAAGTACGAATATGTGACATTTGCGCCTAGGGAAGTGGTGAGAGGTGAGTACGACATAGTTCTTAAGGCTATGGACAAGGTGAGGCTGTATAGCACGGTAGTGGCGCAGGTAGCTACGACTAAGCAAGGGGTGACAGCAGAGGCGGTAGGGTTGGCAGGAGAAGTGGTGCCAGGATCTGCGGCAGGGGAGCAGGGAGGGAAGGCACAAGAGGCCACGAGTGGCACAAGTTCTGTGGCAGGGTCAGGTACAGGAGAAGTGCCAGTAGCGCCTAGTGTGGGACAAGGTACGAGTGGTATAAGTCCTGATTTAGGTTTATTTCTAGAGGTAGTTACGGTGACGGGTACGATACGCTACCAGGGGCCGTATGCGCGTACACCATCTTTAAAGTTATCGTCGATAGTGAGTGCGGAGCAGATATTAGAGGAGACTAATTTAGAGTATGCGGAGCTGACGAGGCTAAGGGTAGATGGTACGCCTGAGTACGAGACCTTTGCGCCGAAGGAAGTGCTTGAGGGGAAGTATGACTTATCGCTTAGGGCGAAGGATTCGATAAGGTTTTTGAAGAAGACGAGTTTTGGGGGTATAGGGGAAGAGCCTAATTTTGAGAAGTTCAAGGGTGTAGTGCAGTTAACAGGAGAGGTAGCGCGTCCGGAAGTTTATGCGTTACGTCCTGGGATGAAGCTTTCAGAGGTGTTGACGAAGGAACAGGTATTATTAGACACGAATTTGAACTATGGGGAGCTTACGAGGCTACGAGAGGATGGGAAGCATGAGTATGTTACATTCAGGCCAGGGGAAGTGTTATCTGGGAGCTATGACATAGAGTTAGGGCCGCGAGATGTAATAAGGCTAGTGAAGGTAGGGTATGTAGCGTCTTCTAATGATGTAGAGAGGTTTAGGGATGTAGTGAGCA
>Ga0255340_1004717_pt1 | contig 13001 bp, 24 predicted proteins | sample wastewater_treat_7_FD_192417 | JGI IMG/M metagenome (GOLD analysis project Ga0255340, IMG submission 192417) | Wastewater microbial communities from Lulu Island WWTP, Vancouver, Canada - plant10 | ecosystem: Engineered > WWTP > Wastewater > Unclassified | place: Canada: Vancouver, British... | reverse complement strand
ACCCATTACATTTTGGCAGTTACAGCCATGTGTAATAACTTCAAAGTGTCCTTGCTTTGCTAATTCAATTAAATCTCCTTGGATTATTTTCATCTTCTAATAAATTAAAAATTCAAAATTTATCCCTTTCTTTAAACAAGCATCTCTTTTAAGCAAATTTATCTCTTTTTTCTGGTTAAATGTAAAATTACTTTTTACTTCGAATATAGTATTGATACTTTTAATAAAAATATCTGGGAAATATTTATGGGATTTTCCTTCTTTGCTATACCAGATTTCACCAATTTCTTTCTTTATTTCCTTGACCCCCACAAAAATATCCTCCTCCGAATATTTTTTCAATAATTCATTTAATGCTATGTTTTCGTATCCTTGAATCCTTATTATTCTGCCAGAAGGAAACTTAAAATCCTTATAATTATGTCTTCTTGAAAACATATAATCTGCAAAATTCGAATCCTTCCATTTTTCTGATAAAATTTTAGAAATTCTATTTTTATGCTCTAAATTTTGAAATAGTTTTTTAGTTGATTCAGAACGATTTTCTCTTGCTATCTCATCAAGGGGGTATTCCTTTTCATAATATTCTTTTGTTCTTTCATGAAATTTTTTTAGAAATTCAGGGTTATCCCTTTGAAATTTTTTAGTCCATTCTGATGTTGCTTCTTTAATTTCTTTTTTGCTATGAAATTCCTGAGACCATTTTTGAAATTTTTCTTTTACCTCTGGTCTATTGGCTCTTTCTTTTCTTTCTTTCCGCTGTTTTTCTTTTACCTCTGGTCTATTCTGAGCAATTTTTTGAGCTTCTGAATTTATCCGTTTCCCCTCTTCACTATTTTTATATAGTTTCTGAAAAATTGATTTGTTTTTTTGTACACATTCGTTGGAACAAAATTTTTTTATTTTATTATTTGTTTCGAATTCTTCCCCACATAGTTCGCATTTTTTGATCATACTGTTTTTTACCATATATCTTTGAAAGATGCAAAAACAATTACATTCATGAGTGTTCATCCATAAATTTTGCAAAAGGACCAAGAAATGCTACAACGATAAGCAGCCATCCCATAATTTGAAAAGCAATTCCTGTTCCTTTCAATGGAATAAGTTTTAATACGTCTCCTATTAAAATTACTCCTAATCCTATCAAAACAAAGACGAAGAGAAATTTAATTCGATCTGATGTAGAGTCCAGAGAAAGATTAGTCAATTTATCCCAAAGAGACTTTTTGTCCTTTGATTCCTTTGGAAGATTCGTCTTTTCAAATCTTGTTTCCTTGGAAGTCTTTGATTGTAAGTCTCTTGCATTCATTTTCTTTCGCGTATTATATAGGTTCCTTCCATGATTCCAAAAGAGCTTTCTTCCTGGAATGTATAAGTTACAGCAGAATCTACTTCAGTCATAGGACGGGTAAGATACCAAAGATTGTCATCTTTCCAGGTTGCATTGATAAGTTTCTGATTTGCTGGTAAAGTTATTTCGGCTTTCCCTCCAAAGGATTTTGCCCTTTGATTTTGAGTACAACTATTAAAGAAAAGAAAGAGAAAAATTCCAAAAAGGAAAGTGATAATCACAAGTGGATAATTCTTTTTCATATTAGAATATTTTGGGTAAATGTACAAAAAAAATCCCCGAATAAAAAATATTCAGGGGTTGATATTTGTTAAAATATCGTTAATTAAATAAATTTAAAATTCTCGATCCTAGCCATGCCTTTCGCTCCATCCCAAACGATTGGCCAAATTTTCATATCCTTGATGTATTTATTTGTTGCACTATTTTTAACAACAACTGTATAAAACACAATCCCGAGAATATACAAAATAAAAATAGATAAAAAAGTTTCCATGATAATTTTACTTTAATATAATTATACTCTATAGAAACTAAAAAGTTTTATTCTTCATGTTTTAAGATGAATTTATTGGAAATGACCTTGAAAGAAAGTCTTCCCTGGAATCTGCTAAGATCTGCACTTTTATCAATAAGTTGATCTGCAATGAATACAATACCTTCTCGTGCTGTTTCGTAAAGAGCAGATCTCCCATCCGCATAGAGAAGAAGATCTTCGATTTTTTCGGGAAGAGTCATATCCATTTCTACAACGGGGACGAATTCCAAACCCATTTCTTTTACGGCTTCGATAGATTCTCTATAAGGGAGAAATGAATAAGCTGTTGGATCGAATACACGGAAAAATCTGACGGTATGGCCCTTGAGATGATACTTATTTTTCTGGATACCTTCACCAAGAAGTTCCCCTTGAAGAGTTAAAGCAGAAAGATTATGATCCACCATATACTTTCTCATTTTAGTTTCGACATCAAGAGCCCTCGCAACCTTCCAGAAAGTATTATCTTCGGTTTCTTTGAGCTCAAGATTACGAGAGGATACCCCAAATTCATCATTGACAATAGCATAAGTTGTTGAGGATCCATCTACTTTTTCTGTAGCAATCCAAGTGTATTTGGTACGATATTCCTCATAAAGATCCACAAGATTTTGAACCCTTTCCTCATCAGTCTTGATAGAATGAGATGGGAAAGCTCCTTTTGCAAGACCAGCAAGGCAAGCAGGAATTTGGGGTTCGTATTTTATAACTCCAAGAAGTCCAGTTACATCCGTTCCTTCAGAAAGCTCTATCAATTGTTTCATTTCCAGATAAAATTTTCCATCCTTTTCAATTAAATTTCCCGACGAATTTAAAATATTTAATGAAAAAATTATACCTTGACTATAAGTTCCTCTAAGTTTGATGGTCTTAATCCTAAATCCTCTCGGACGAAGAAATTCAAATTCTGGTCTTTCAGGCATTATTGAATCTATTTCACAATAGACAACAAGCTCTCCTACTTTATGTTCTCCTTTTTTAACAACAACATTCCATCCTCGAATTGTTGCCCTTTCAATTGCGTCAGCATCCGGTATAGGATTTATAGCTGAAATCCTTTCAATTGTTGCTAATTTTCTTGTAATATCTGCCATTTTTTAGAAATTTATTTCTTTGACTTTATTAAAAATCGCCATTCGAATTTTCCCTAGTTTTTTTTGTCTTTCGTCTAATTTTTCTTTCCATATCTCATGGCCACGTTGAAACCCTCTGGCTTCTGCTTTAATCTGACTCGTACTATATTCATCAGGTATAATTCCTTCGTTTAATAACCGATATAATGATTCTAGTTCTGCCAGATTTAATTCATTTAGTTCCTTCATCGTATTTAAGTTTTAATATATTGAATGGGCCTCTAACCCCCGCTGAAAAATATTCAGCAGCTTCAAGTGCTTCCAAAACTTTTTCTTCGGGTTTCATCTTTTTCTTTTTGGATGTAGAATATAAAGATCCAACTGCATAATCTTCCCCGCAACCACAAGCATTAAATTCGTCGTGATGCTCTGCAACCTGAAAATCCCCTTCAATACAATAAAGATTTCCTTTATATCCTACAAGAAAAGTTCCACCACGTTTAACTTTGCTATTCTCTTCCAAGAAACCCCCGGCTTCAAATAATTTCTGAACCGCAGGAACAAAAGCAGAAACCATATATTCATAATCAGTTTCGTTTTGTTTTTGAGATCTTACTTTGAATCTTTCATCGGACATAAGAAGTTGCCCCATTCGAAAAGATGTTGTAAATCCCATAATGAAAGGACCGCGGATAAAAACTTTAGGATCCTTTCTCAATCGAATACTATAATTTCCAACACCAGCGGAGTCACCACCAATATAAACATCCTTGGTTTTCCTATCGATAAGTCCTACAATACAAGTCATTCCTGCTCCTCAATTGGTTCAATTTTATAAACTGAATTCATCGTTTTGAACATATTGAAAGATATAATTTCCTGTACAATGCTGGTTACCCAGCCTCCCCTGTCGGTTATCATAAAAAATCCTTTTCCAACTTTCGGATAGTCCACAAACAATCCTTCCTTAATATATCCTTCTGATATATTTCCTGGATGATGGGCATCTTTTCTTTCTTCAAGTTTGGTTACTCGTATTCTCATTGTATATGCAAGTTTCTTGAGTTCCTTTATTCGGGTAGGGTCAACAAGATATTTCTTTTCAATCTCCATACTAAATTTTTGTCAAATGTAATAAAAAATATCTTAGATTATTGTTAAATATTCGTTAAGTTTTCTTTCTCCGGAGATAAGCTAGGAAATAACTTATAAAATCTTTTCCATGCAGTTTTTCTAACTTTTTTAGGATACCTTACTTTATTTGCATTAGAACATCCATTTCCTCTGTTAAGATAAGTTTTATTATCCTTTCTCTCCGGAGAAACCATTTTTTGATAGCTCCTGTGAGCTTCGGATTGTCTTGCTCTTAAAATATGCCAGTGAAATAAATAGCTTTTTTCGTCTATCCCCGCAGAAGAATATAAATGGTGAATAATTCGGATTTCTTTAAGTTTTTTCTCACATCCTTTACCTGCAGAGTTTTTGGGATTGTTCTTAAGATATTCTTCTTGCCCATCTAATACATGAAGAGGTAGAGGGAAATACTTTTTACATAAAGAAAAAAGCTTTCTTATTTCCCTTTTAGATAATTTTTCCCTTATAACCTCATCAATTTTCATATATTATTTGAGCTAAATGTTCCATTGAATCCCTTCTATCTCTCCAGTTAAATCTATTCATCAAAGCATCCCGAAGAACTCTTTCCAAGACATTTCCTATTTCCTTATCTTTGATTCTTCCCTGGGATATGACTTTAACATCGTCTCCATTTACCATAACATCCTTTAATGATTTAGGTATTTTCCCCAGCCTCATTTGAAGAACTATTGCATCAACTTCTTCTGGAATTATTATTGCATCCATCAGTGCCGGGCTATCCGAAAAAATTTTGGAGAGCATATATTTAAGGTCTTCTTCTTCCCTCATTTTCGGAAGCAAAGAAAACATTTTATCAAGATTTTTAACGTCCTTTTCCAGACGTAATTCTCCTTTTAATCTTTTCTTGACAAATTCTGCGGGATCTACATCTCCAAGAAGCCCAAGAAGATAAAAGAAAGAAATTGCATCCAATTGTTCGAATCCTTCTTCATGAAGCATTTTTTTATCAAATAATGCTTTGTCTACTCCAGTATCATGAATAAGGTTCAAAGCAATTTGGGTATTTCCTTCTTTTTTGATAATTTTCATCAACTCCTCCATTATCCTTTCCCCGGAAATATCCTTGATCAAATGAGAATATTCGATCATCATTTCCAACGTTGATAGATCAATGTCGTATCCGAATCGAGCAGCAAATTGAATACCTCTGAGAATTCTCAACGGATCTTCGATAAAAGCATTTTTATCAGTTGCTCTAAGTTTTTTCCATCGAATATCAACTAATCCATCAAAGGGATCTATAATTCTTCCGGTTTCAACATCAATTGCTATGGAATTAATTGTAAAGTCCCTTCTTTTAAGATCCTCTAATATAGAAACCCCGTCGGTTACAATTTCAAAACCTTTATGCCCATCCCCTATTTTTCTGTCCTTACGAGGAACGGCAATATCAAAATCTTCGCCATCATGTCCTTTAGGACGAAACTTTATAACTGCAAAGCTTTCCCCAACAATATCAACCCGACCAAAAGGAATCAATATAGATTTGATCTGCTCCATTGAAAGCCCCTCGACAATCAAATCTATGTCTTTAATGTTTTCTCCCCTGTAGGCATCACGTACGGACCCCCCAACAATGAATAATTTCCCCTTATGTAAAAGGGAAATTACCCAAGGCTGATCTTGAAGATCTGAAATAATATTTTGGAGTCGTACTGGTAACATTCTATTTTACAAATATAATAAAAGATCCTGATATTAGGAAATTTTTACCACACTTTTTTATATTTTTTATTTCAAGCCCTTAATAGAATAGTTTCTCAATCTCGATTTTCTTTTCTTTAACTAATCGTTCCAGCATCCTGCCTCTCGACCATCTTAATAAATGATCTAAAGAAACTATTTCAAAATTTTCTTTTGCAGCTTCTTTTAACAGCTCTGCATAAAGTTCACTTCCATCGTCATTAGTCCCGAAGTTATAATCTTGCTGGCCAAAAAGCTCATAAGGATCTAAGTAAACATCAGAATTTTCGTTCCAATCATACAGCCATCTTTCAGCTTCTTGATCTCCAAAACAAGGGTCTATATCATTGTAGTAAACTGTATAAGTTATCGGATAGCCGTGAAATTCATCCAATCTTCTTCCCGAAAAATCGCAGATACGATAATCTATTTCTTTTCTTTGTCCTATCTTTTTCCCTGTATCTCGGGAAAACTCATCAATTATTTTGTAAATTGTCATACCAAATATTTTAAAATCCGTCAGATGAAGGAACGGAGGGGTCTCTAAATTTTATATCTACAACTATCATGCCTAATAAATAGACCTCATCTCTTTCACCAATAATAATTGTAGCAAGCACAGAGTCTTTTTTAAATGCGCAAGCTATTTCTGACCCTCCTTTAGGGATGTCTGTCCAATTAGGCCAACGATCATATATTGGCTCACCATAAGCAATTTCAAACAATGAATATACGTCAACAGCAATGGCTTTAATTGTTGGATCATATTCGTACCATTTGTATCTATCACCGCAATAAAAATACAACGCGGAGAGCTGGCCTGCATTGTTGAAATCAGGTATGAATACATAAGGTCGGCCTTTAATCTGAACGTTCACATATTCATTATCTTCAGCCCATGATAATTCGGGTACTGAGTTAATATGCTGGTTAAATTCAATTTGAGACATCCCAGAAGTTATGCCTTTGTAGAGATTGGCCTGAGAGCTCATGGCCGTTGTCAGAATCATTAATACTGCTGCAAAAAAGATTTTTACTTTCATAATTTTATTTTTTTTATGTGAAACAATTCCATTATCATTTCTTTAGCGCATTCAGCACAAAAAAGTTCTTCAGCATTTCCAAACCATTCTTTAAATCTTATATTTTCTTTAATTATTTTCCGACATTTATGACATATGATTGCTCCTCTTCCACCATTAAATTTTATGATGGGGCGAAGCAATCTTTTTGTGCCAGGTTTATATTTCAAAAGACGATACATTCATTTATAGATTTTTAGGATTTGGCCAATTTAAAATTTAGTTCTCCAAATGTACTAAAAATTTCCCAAACAGAAAAATATTTAGAACATTTTTATATCTATTAAAGATCAAAAAGTCCTCTTATTTCTTTTGGTGCTGGTTTCCATCTTGGATGCTTAGCTTCATTTCCATTCCATGTATACTCAATCTCATCAACAGTATCATGATGATATTGGGAATAAGTTTCGAAGAAACGACAATCGCCAGGATTTAATTTGAACTTTTCAACAATTTCTGTTGCAAGTTGTTCCGAAGCATTCGTGACTGAAGTACCATCATCTATATCTTCGAAAAGAATAAAATGATCTCCATCATCTGAGAACATTAGTACTCGGCACGAAGAGGGAATCCGATGGAAACCTAAAAATTCGTGAATGAAATCTTGTGTCATGATTATAGTTTTAAGCTCATATTTGCACCAGCACAATAGATATTTGTAATAAATATCAGCATGGCTTTTGTGGTGTATTTTGTTTTTGAATGCTCCTTGTATTCAGCAATTTTTTCTTTGCTTACGGTTGTTGTAGGATCGTCCAGAATTTTGAAAAACTCTCTTTTAAGTCCTTCGCAATCAAATTTATTCGCATTTCGAATAAGATCTTCTAAACGAAGGCTTACGCTTTTTCCTCCTTCCACCCGAGTTAGATCAGGCATGTGAGGCTGAATTTTCTGTTGTCTCTTATTAATTTTCATAGGTTAAATAATTTCTCTCCTGATTCGAAAGGAAAATGGGCTCCATACATAGAAATATACCGGGCATCCTCTTCTTCATTCACTCCAAGGCCCGTACCAATATAGTATTTTATTTCACCCATCTTATTTTCTACTTTTACTATTCCAATAAGAGGCATACTTCCAGCAGGGGAAAACCATATTTTTCCTTTAATCATATCTTAATATTTAGTAGTCCATTTAGGGTTCGGAAGCCATCCAGCATTTTCGCAATCAATAAGGAATTCATAGATTAATTCCCATTCTTTCTCGGGGTCAAATCCGGCTTTATCTTCAAAAAGAACATTGAAATAGAATTTTTGTTCATAAAATCCAAAGTTACCATTTTTGGAACTTATCCCGGGATTTTCATTTACTGCATCAAAATGAATTTCATCTATTTCAAATTTCTTTAGATATTCCTCTATTTCATGGGGAAAAGATGAAGTCCAAAGAATTAATTTTATATCTGGCCTCTTTGTTAAGAGTTGGAGAACTTTCTTTGCAAAAGGATAGTATTCGGCAGGATACGTTACGTCCTTATAATTAGGTTTGATGATAGTTCCATGGAGATCTATTGCCCAATAAGTTTCATACCACTCCTTCTCAAAGGAATGCTCAAACATTTTCGTTAAGGTTTTTACCATGGACATTATAATATAGGATAAATCATTGCAAATAAAACTAAACTAGTAAGATAGATCAAAAAAAGAAGACCCTTATAATTATCCCATGCTTTTTTAATTTTTTCTTTCATAGCTAATTTTTTCCATTTAAAAATCAAATGTACTAAAATTTTCCAACAATAAAAAATAATTGGAGAATTTTTTCCTCTATTTTAAGATTTCAATTTCATTGTCAGAAAAATATTCGTCAAGTTCTAAACAATAATAAATTATATGTTCCCCTGCCGAATGAGCCTCTCGAACAGTTACAAGAGCCCCGAGATATTTTCTTTTCCAATTTTTTTCTGTTCCATTATCTTTTAAATCTTTTTATATTAAAAGGAGTCTCAAAACATTTTTTAGCCAACGGAATATGAATATCTCTTAATCCATGATGATGCCCCTTTATTCCGTGAACACAATATTCATCGAGTAGAGGACTAATATCAAAAAGTGAATCATCCAAAATACAAATAGCTTTTACTTTTGAATGATTATCTCTTATCCACATCCAAATTTCTTCCCCCCTCGTTGAACTCATTTTTTTAGGAGTTACCCCTATTACTTCGCATTTAGCTCCCCATGAATTAAGGATGTCCTGAAGCTCTTTTATGGACCTTCCCAATCTCCAGGAAGAACAAATAACTACTTTTGCTTCATTCTCCTCGACAATCTTATTAAGATTCTGAATAGCAAATTCATCATGAGGATAATATTCTCCAGAAAGATTAGGCATTTCCCATTTTGGATCCTTTCTTAATTCTTCATAAGCCTTTTGAACCCTTTCCTGCAAATCCGGATTAATTTCGTCCGGGTTACCTTGGCCCCAATATTTAGGATCAAAATCCTCCTCTTTCCATTCAACCCCAACGGCTTCAGAAAATTTCTTATAAACAGATCTTACTGAATTTAAGACATCATCAAAATCCAAGAATAATATATTTTCTTTTTTCATTTTAAAGTTTCTTTCAAATCAAAAAGATCCTTTGCATCCTTCAAAGATTTTTTCAAATCATCCATAGAAAAACAAATATCCCCTTCATTTTCCATAGCAAATTGATACATTAAATCCCATCTTTCGGGTTCTTTATCAAACAAAACAAAACATCTTTTTCCCCTGCCGATCATATAACCTAATTCAAGATGAGCACTTTTTCCCCCAGGCATAAATAATACTCCAATATCTGCTCGATCAATATGGCTCTTATCAAAATTGTAAATATGTTTTGCTGCATAATTGCTAAGAGCTTCTTTATAAGAGCTACCTCTTACCTTTTCAAATTTTCTCCAAAAATCATCTGCTTCGGGGCCAGGGGAAAACCAGTCATCAAAAACTTCAAATCCCAATTCCCGGATTTCCTTAGCAACATGAGGGATTTTTTCATTTCGGAGGCTTCCAATTAAATAAATGACGAGTTTCCTTTTCATATTTTTTCAATTACGAATTTTTCAGTAAGTTCTGGTTCGAGATACCTTAATTTATCAGATGATTCTATCCGTGCTTCACATATAGTTTCGAGAAGGAATCTTACTCCATCTCTTACTTCTTTTTTTTCCGGATTTTTTGGAATCACCTTATATCTTTCCCTGATGAAAGATTCCAATGACTGATAAATCTCGGGATGCTTCTCCCAAAAAATAACATTTTCTAAAAGCTCTATAGTTAAATTTTCTGCCATAATTGCCATATATTACCACATAAAAATGCTAAAGTATTGATAATCAATCGTTAAAGTTTGTTAAAAACTGCCACATACTGCCACATAGCTAAAGAAGTATTTCAAAAGCTTCTTTTATAGCATCCTGAAGCTCCCACCAATCTTCCCAAGATATATTCATGGTTCCATTGGAAGATATTTTTATTTGATCGTGTTTCTTATAATATTCTTTTTCGGCCTCCTTATATTTTTTATATTCTTCTTCATATTGAGGAGTTCCATATTTACGGGACGGATATTCAGGGTAAGGCGGATCATAAGGATTTTTATAAACTATCACCACTAAATTAGCTCCCCCAAATTCCTTTCTTATCTCAATTCTTTCGTCATCCCCTTTAATATGTTTTGCTTTCCATTTGAGCTGATCTTCTTTACTCATATTTGGGACATAAGTTCCAGAAATACCACTATCAGAGGAAAACATTTTATTATGTTCTTCCGTAGAGCGGATTTTTTTTGGTTTATCAAATGAAAGTAATCCCATATTAATGTGCTATTCTTAATACACCTTGTTCTTTGCAATACTTACATCGGCAAGGAGCGGGAGCATCCTCGCTGTAATTTCCGTTTTCATCAGCACCTCTCCATCTCCAACGATCTTCCGCACCCATAAGAGGAATACCTTCCATTTCGGGCTTACCCCTATTCTCATCCTCAATTCGGGAAACATAATCTTCAAAACTCTGAAGAGCTTCTTCATCAGTTTGGCCAATATCAAAAGTTTCATGTTGAAACCAGGTCAAAACCCAGGTATCGTGCTTCTTATATTCGGCTTTAAGATACTGTAATTCCGGGTTTATAATTTTGAATCTTGAATCTTCTTCATTTTTGGAAACAAGAAATCTTTTCCACCAATCTTGAACAAAAGCATCAAGCTGTTCCTGAGTTTGTTCTTCACGGAACATCTTATGGAATCCTGTGCTATTCCACACTCTTCCTTCAGGCAATCCTTCATACCATTTGGGATATTTCGGATCCTGTACTCCGTCTTCCGACCAACGAGCACTAAAAAAATAAATAGGAAATTTTTGTTCTTTCATTTTTCTGATTTTTTCCAAAGAACTAAATCTTTGGGGTTTGTAGCTTCTGACGTTGTTGAAAGTTCCCCCTTATGCCAATACTTAACAAAAACATAAGTATCGTTTTTCGAAGAAACTATTCCTTGTTCGAATTTGTAAAAACTCATTTTTGGATCGAATATTCCTCCTTCATCAATATCTCCTCCGCCGACCCATGTTCTATAGTCATTCAAAGCATGCTGGGGGACATAAAGAACTACATCTCCTGCTTCGAAATAATCTGTGGTATAGTTTGGATTAATCATCCTTCTCCTTTTACAATTGTTAAATTCTGGGGATAAACTTCAACTTCACCTCCATCCTTAACAAAAATGATAGAATCGTGATCAAAATAAAATCTGTTAGCGACTACGGTATAGTTATAAGTAGTCCCCCCTGGATGCATGACTGTTACGGAATATTTTTTCATATTTTTAATTATTAAGGGGTGGAAGATTAAATTTTAAAATCTCCGTATGTACGTATCTGAATTCCTTTTTTAGTTGCTACCCCCATTTTGTTGCTGGTAGAATTATAATCATCCGTGATAAGGAATTGACATTTTTTATCAGAAATTGAAACCTCTTCAAGCATCGGGAACTTAGAGATAAAATCTGCTTTTGTTGCAAATCCAAAAGGTTTTGGGCTTCCAGTCATGCAAACATAAATAGTTCCTGTTGTTGGGCTTGCTTTTGGCTTATCAATAGTAATTCCCAAGCTTTCCAAAGTTAAAACCACCTTTTTAATATAATTGCTAACCTCCGGACTTCTTAATTTGGCTACCAAGGCTCTTTCAAGATTTGCATAATCATAATCAAGTCCTGCATGTTCTCGAGCAAGCTGAGTTGAAATTTTCTCCCCAACGTTATCATATCCGAGCATCTGAATAACCTGGGTATAGGTTAAAGATTTGATATTCATAAATGCCTGGACGAATATTTCATGGGAGCGAGAATTCCATTTGATACCATATTTTTCAATATCTTTTGTAGCAGCTCCTGCACCAAGAACCCAAACCATGAGTTCAAACATATTTTTGAAATCCTTTGCAAAGGGTTCGATAGTTTTTTCTCCAACTCTCTGGATTTCAAGAATTTTTACAGCATAAGAAAGCTGCTTAGCAATTCTTCCGTGACAATTTGGATCGGAACAAATAATATGAACTTCTGAATCATTCCAAACAGCTAATTTTCCACATGCAGGGCAGGTTTCTGGAAGAGGAGCATTTTCCGAGGAAGGAGCAATAACCTTTTGTATTTCAGGAATAATATCTCCGGCTTTTGCTATAGAAACTAAAGCTCCCTTTCCAATTCCTTTTTCGATAACATATTTTGCATTATATCCAGAAGCTCTCGAAACCGTAGAACCATCTAAGAAAACAGGTTTAAGAAGTAAGGTTGGTATAATTTCTCCCCTTTTTGATAGGTTCCATTCAATACCTTCTACTGTTGTTACAACTTCAGCCGGAACAAATTTTATAGCTACTGCCCATTCAGGGTCATGATCATTCTCCCCCAATAATTCCCTATATTCAACAGGGAATGCAAATACAACGCCATCCAATTGATATGGATATTCTTCTCTGAGCATCTCATAAGCTTTCAGAGTCGTAATATAATCATCTGCTGGAACAATTGTATTGAAATTTTTGGAAAAAATCTCATTTTTAGAAAATACGGATGGGGAGGCAAATTTTCCATTAATTAAAAAATTCAGAGGAATAATATCCAGTTCTGACA
>Ga0255340_1004716_pt1 | contig 13004 bp, 18 predicted proteins | sample wastewater_treat_7_FD_192417 | JGI IMG/M metagenome (GOLD analysis project Ga0255340, IMG submission 192417) | Wastewater microbial communities from Lulu Island WWTP, Vancouver, Canada - plant10 | ecosystem: Engineered > WWTP > Wastewater > Unclassified | place: Canada: Vancouver, British... | reverse complement strand
CTGCCCTCTGCTAAAATCATCCCCTTCATCTCATACCTATTCTTTTATCCGTGTTAATTTGTTCCCATCTATCCAACCGTATTCTAATCTTTTATCTGCGTAATCTGCGAAATCTGCGTGAAATATTAATCTGCGAAATCTGCGTGAAATATTTATCTGTGAAATCTGTGTAATCTGTGAGAGGCATCCCCTCAAACGGGTCAAGTTTATTTCAATAACACTAAAGAAAAATATGCGAAAGTAAAAGCGCTCACGGTCTCAATCCCCTCAAACGGGTCAAGTTTATTTCAATTCGTAGGTTGTTTCTTCTGGGAATTCGTCCTGGATATTAAGTCTCAATCCCCTCAAACGGGTCAAGTTTATTTCAATCCTTCCCGACGAGGGGTTAAGTCTGCTGAGTGATAGTGCGTCTCAATCCCCTCAAACGGGTCAAGTTTATTTCAATTCGGAGTTAATGAGAAAGGAAAATTCGTAGATGAGAATGATGTCTCAATCCCCTCAAACGGGTCAAGTTTATTTCAATGGAAATAGTGTATTCTAGAGTGATGAGCACAGACAAGTCTCAATCCCCTCAAACGGGTCAAGTTTATTTCAATCATAATATTACTAAATCCTGTGTATCACCGAGTTGCTAAAGTCTCAATCCCCTCAAACGGGTCAAGTTTATTTCAATATCGATGTGGATGCGATGCACGCTTCCGGGATTAAGTTGTCTCAATCCCCTCAAACGGGTCAAGTTTATTTCAATTGCGTCCGGTGGACGTGGAGGTTATGCATGCCGAAGGATTGTCTCAATCCCCTCAAACGGGTCAAGTTTATTTCAATTTAAGGAGCCGTGATCTTAGAAAGCCTGTCGATGTAAATTGTCTCAATCCCCTCAAACGGGTCAAGTTTATTTCAATTGGTCTCTGAACTTCAAGAGAGTGAAGTGACCAGCTCGTTTAAGGTCTCAATCCCATCAAACGGGTCAAGTTTATTTCAATTTCAAAACTGCTTTGCTTTGTCGATATTAAAAACAAAAAGCGAAGTCTCAATCCCCTCAAACGGGTCAAGTTTATTTCAATTCAGGAAAGCAATAAGACCACCGACTTTGCCTCCCTCGTTGCTGTCTCAATCCCCTCAAACGGGTCAAGTTTATTTCAATTATAGCTGGGATGTAGAGCGGCAGATATCGGAAGCCGCTCTGTCTCAATCCCCTCAAACGGGTCAAGTTTATTTCAATAAAATGAGACCCGATGAATTCAAAGAACTTCTTTCTCAGTGTCTCAATCCCCTCAAACGGGTCAAGTTTATTTCAATTATGGTGAGTATTTCAGTGCTGAGCTGGTCAAGAAAGTCTCAATCCCCTCAAACGGGTCAAGTTTATTTCAATATGAACGTAAACAAAGCGTCTATGATTTTAATGACAAAAGTCTCAATCCCCTCAAACGGGTCAAGTTTATTTCAATAGATGGGAATTGACGTCGATTGCTATATTGAAAGAGATATAGGTCTCAATCCCCTCAAACGGGTCAAGTTTATTTCAATTGGGTGCCGATGGGAACCCTATAGTATCTCAATATGGAAACAGTCTCAATCCCCTCAAACGGGTCAAGTTTATTTCAATCTCCAGCAAGAAGAGAATAATGGGTACGCTGATTGGTCTCAATCCCCTCAAACGGGTCAAGTTTATTTCAATGCTATTCCTTGATGAAAATGAAGGCGCCGCTGTCAAAGTCTCAATCCCCTCAAACGGGTCAAGTTTATTTCAATCATGGCAGTAATAAGATGCTACCGCACCGCAGAGTATGTCTCAATCCCCTCAAACGGGTCAAGTTTATTTCAATTAAGGCTTCAGGATGAGTGATAGTGCGGAGATCGTTTGATCTGTCTCAATCCCCTCAAACGGGTCAAGTTTATTTCAATGGAACAGCTCAATTATCGAATGAGGGATGGTATCTTTGTCTCAATCCCCTCAAACGGGTCAAGTTTATTTCAATAGATGTATTCTCAGACGAAGAGATCAAGTTCTTGGAAAGAGTCTCAATCCCCTCAAACGGGTCAAGTTTATTTCAATAATTTCTATCAAGATGAACTTGCTTGTGCTGATATTGGTCTCAATCCCCTCAAACGGGTCAAGTTTATTTCAATTGAAAAACAAAAAATCAGGAAGGCACAACTATATTTGTGCTTTGTCTCAATCCCCTCAAACGGGTCAAGTTTATTTCAATAGAGTCTTCGCTACGGAAAGTAGCGAGGAAAAGCCTAGTCTCAATCCCCTCAAACGGGTCAAGTTTATTTCAATTCAACTTTGGGTTTATCCTCGTAGAAGGATAGTTTCTAAGTCTCAATCCCCTCAAACGGGTCAAGTTTATTTCAATACTTTACAAGTTTTAATAAACAAATAGTAATCCGTAAACCTGAGTCTCAATCCCCTCAAACGGGTCAAGTTTATTTCAATCCAAGAGGTGATTAAAATGAAGTATTATGAACTGGCACTGTATGTCTCAATCCCCTCAAACGGGTCAAGTTTATTTCAATACACCGCTTGGTTTGATCCGAATTGCTGAAATTGCTGAATTATGTCTCAATCCCCTCAAACGGGTCAAGTTTATTTCAATTACGAGTATTACGGCGATACTCATAGCGACTGTGACTTGTCTCAATCCCCTCAAACGGGTCAAGTTTATTTCAATAGCAGCGGGAATGCTTATAGAGTATCATATTACAGAGAAGAGTCTCAATCCCCTCAAACGGGTCAAGTTTATTTCAATCTTGTCAACTTATAGACGCTATAAACGAGTTTGGTTTGTTTGTCTCAATCCCCTCAAACGGGTCAAGTTTATTTCAATGCATCCGAGAAAAAAATAGCTGGTATTGCTGTCTGGGATTGTCTCAATCCCCTCAAACGGGTCAAGTTTATTTCAATTCGATGCCTTACTTTCTAAAACTGGAGTGCTTAATCCTGTCTCAATCCCCTCAAACGGGTCAAGTTTATTTCAATTGAGGGTTCAGAAACAAATAAGAAAAACCCTCAACAATCGTATGTCTCAATCCCCTCAAACGGGTCAAGTTTATTTCAATCCAATCCCATCACTTCATTAAAAGACAATCCTATAAAGTCTCAATCCCCTCAAACGGGTCAAGTTTATTTCAATTTTAATAAGGAATTAAAGAAAGCTAAAGAAGAATATATTTTGTCTCAATCCCCTCAAACGGGTCAAGTTTATTTCAATTATAATGCTTGCTTTAGATGAATGTGGCTTAAAGAATTCTTGGAGTCTCAATCCCCTCAAACGGGTCAAGTTTATTTCAATATTAAATGATGGTAAATTTATTATTAGCCTGTATGGAAAGTCTCAATCCCCTCAAACGGGTCAAGTTTATTTCAATGCACACTGCACTGTAAAGTGTTACTCTACGAGGGATGGTCTCAATCCCCTCAAACGGGTCAAGTTTATTTCAATTGAACATAGTTATATCTGGGATTCTAAAGATGTTAATAGTCTCAATCCCCTCAAACGGGTCAAGTTTATTTCAATTCAATCCGATTCAGTATCATTATTCTTTCACCGCATATCGTCTCAATCCCCTCAAACGGGTCAAGTTTATTTCAATTTGGCGATATCTTGGACAATATGCGGAAGCCAACTCTAGTCTCAATCCCCTCAAACGGGTCAAGTTTATTTCAATCCCGGATGCTCGGAATGGTGTCCCTGAAGCTGATTTCTAAGTCTCAATCCCCTCAAACGGGTCAAGTTTATTTCAATAGGAAAATGACTACTACACAGATGGAAAAAATGGTCTCTCGTCTCAATCCCCTCAAACGGGTCAAGTTTATTTCAATGAAAGGACAAACATCTGATGAGGTTTTTGAGAAAGTTTAAGTCTCAATCCCCTCAAACGGGTCAAGTTTATTTCAATGAAGTATTATGAATTGGCACTGTATCGGGCAAGTAATCGGTCTCAATCCCCTCAAACGGGTCAAGTTTATTTCAATCCATAGGAGGAATAAAAAAAATGAAAAGAAAAGAATTTCACGCTGTCTCAATCCCCTCAAACGGGTCAAGTTTATTTCAATAACAGCACTCCAAACCCTGATCCTGTAAAGGATAAGGTCTCAATCCCCTCAAACGGGTCAAGTTTATTTCAATACAAATGAAAAAAATGGTCTCTGCACTTCAAGAGAGAGTGACGTCTCAATCCCCTCAAACGGGTCAAGTTTATTTCAATACAGAAGAGTAGATTAAATAGTTATTTAAGGTAAAATAGTCTCAATCCCCTCAAACGGGTCAAGTTTATTTCAATAGTAAAATGTTGGTACATCCTGAGATTGTAGTTGCAGAGCAAGTCTCAATCCCCTCAAACGGGTCAAGTTTATTTCAATATATGGCTACCAAAAAGTATGGAGAACTCGCTATTAGGCGTCTCAATCCCCTCAAACGGGTCAAGTTTATTTCAATGGATCTGACTCCATTGGGTTGGGTTCAGGTTACTCATATTGTCTCAATCCCCTCAAACGGGTCAAGTTTATTTCAATAAAAGTAGAGACCTCGACAGACCTGTCGATGTAGAGAGTCTCAATCCCCTCAAACGGGTCAAGTTTATTTCAATGATAAGGTGCTATGCATCGACAGATCCTACTGAGGAACCTGGTCTCAATCCCCTCAAACGGGTCAAGTTTATTTCAATTCAAGAGTTCGCACAATGAAGCTTGATTATGTTACCGATTTTTGTCTCAATCCCCTCAAACGGGTCAAGTTTATTTCAATCCATCACTTCTCCTGCGTCTCTGGAGATTTTTCGATTTGTATGGTCTCAATCCCCTCAAACGGGTCAAGTTTATTTCAATGTTACTCATGTTCCTAGTGAGTATGGGAATTATCTCTGGGCTGTCTCAATCCCCTCAAACGGGTCAAGTTTATTTCAATTCTATTCCCATCTTTGCCACCACTTGTCTTCCCAGGTCGGGTCTCAATCCCCTCAAACGGGTCAAGTTTATTTCAATACGACCAAATTTTCGAGTAAGGATAAGGTCTAATTTAAGTCTCAATCCCCTCAAACGGGTCAAGTTTATTTCAATGCAGTACGCACCTACTTTAAGTCCTATCGTCCTGGACGCTGTGTCTCAATCCCCTCAAACGGGTCAAGTTTATTTCAATTGGATTCAAATAGCAAGAATCCTCAACAGTCATTCAGTCTCAATCCCCTCAAACGGGTCAAGTTTATTTCAATCTAATTCATAATAGCTTTTCCGCCATGTGGCAACTAAAGTCTCAATCCCCTCAAACGGGTCAAGTTTATTTCAATAAAATGGAAAAAGATAAACAAAAAACCCCAGGAGGGTCTCAATCCCCTCAAACGGGTCAAGTTTATTTCAATATACAGGATATAAAAGACAAAGCATGCAAATTATTGTCTCAATCCCCTCAAACGGGTCAAGTTTATTTCAATAATGTCCCGTTTTATTTAAGTCAATGTTCTTAGTATGTCTCAATCCCCTCAAACGGGTCAAGTTTATTTCAATTGATGTCCGGAAACTGGCAGAAGTTTACTGATTACACGTCTCAATCCCCTCAAACGGGTCAAGTTTATTTCAATTTAGGATTTGACTATGGGGTGATTCCCATAGATAAAAGTCTCAATCCCCTCAAACGGGTCAAGTTTATTTCAATTGAAATCTTTTGCCAACTCAGCTATTCTCTGGGTGTCAATGTCTCAATCCCCTCAAACGGGTCAAGTTTATTTCAATAAAAAAAATAAATCCTTAAGTAGGATAAAATGAAAGACCTAGTCTCAATCCCCTCAAACGGGTCAAGTTTATTTCAATAAAAACCCACAACAAAGCTTTCGTAATATGCTCTCCAGTCTCAATCCCCTCAAACGGGTCAAGTTTATTTCAATTGATCTATTTCTTAGTTTCGATATTGGAATAGGTCTGGTGTCTCAATCCCCTCAAACGGGTCAAGTTTATTTCAATGCAGACATCCAGGAAATTGACTCATTATTGCAGAAAACAGGTCTCAATCCCCTCAAACGGGTCAAGTTTATTTCAATTAAAGCAGTAATGCTTGCACTGGATGAAGCTGGATTGGTCTCAATCCCCTCAAACGGGTCAAGTTTATTTCAATGAAAGGTATCTCGCAGAACATCCCGAAAATAGTTTCAGTGTCTCAATCCCCTCAAACGGGTCAAGTTTATTTCAATGGCAGGTGCAGATTCGCTTCGAATATGAGCGCATCCTAGTCTCAATCCCCTCAAACGGGTCAAGTTTATTTCAATTTCTCCCATCTCCTTCCCAATCAGAAATTGCCAAGCCCAAGTCTCAATCCCCTCAAACGGGTCAAGTTTATTTCAATCACCCTTCCAAATTGACGATAATCTCACCGGTGGCTATTGGTCTCAATCCCCTCAAACGGGTCAAGTTTATTTCAATCGTCTTCACGATGTTAGAAAATATGTAGGAGGATACAGTCTCAATCCCCTCAAACGGGTCAAGTTTATTTCAATATATCTAAACAACAAAACAAAAGAACAAGTAGACGGTTTGTTGTCTCAATCCCCTCAAACGGGTCAAGTTTATTTCAATGGTATCATAAAATAGGAGGAATAATGAAAAAAAGAAATGTCTCAATCCCCTCAAACGGGTCAAGTTTATTTCAATAAAAATAAATCCGAAGGAGGATAAAATGAAAAACCTAAAAGTCTCAATCCCCTCAAACGGGTCAAGTTTATTTCAATTAGAAGAACTGATAACGGTATCTCAAAATCTAAATAAGTCTCAATCCCCTCAAACGGGTCAAGTTTATTTCAATTCTATTTTGAGCAAAATTGGAATGAAACACTGGATAAGTCTCAATCCCCTCAAACGGGTCAAGTTTATTTCAATGGTATCGGCTGACCCCGACAATTCCCAGTTGTCGTTAAGTCTCAATCCCCTCAAACGGGTCAAGTTTATTTCAATAATACCTGGAAGTGTGGGTTAGCCCGGACACTGAACTCAGTCTCAATCCCCTCAAACGGGTCAAGTTTATTTCAATGGAAACATAGGCATTAAATACTTTATTGAGCTCAAATATGTCTCAATCCCCTCAAACGGGTCAAGTTTATTTCAATAGCAGTGGAATATGCCAAAAAACGAAAAATGAGATAGGTCTCAATCCCCTCAAACGGGTCAAGTTTATTTCAATTAAGTAAAATGAACAAAATTTATTTCGATCCGATTGGTTGTCTCAATCCCCTCAAACGGGTCAAGTTTATTTCAATCAAAATCCGTGGTTTGAGTTCATTATGGTGAAGAAAAAGTCTCAATCCCCTCAAACGGGTCAAGTTTATTTCAATCTTGAATTGAAATATCGTGCCTGTGAAATTCTTGCCTACGGTCTCAATCCCCTCAAACGGGTCAAGTTTATTTCAATACAATGCTCCGCAGACCTAATCCGATAGAGAAAAAAAAGTCTCAATCCCCTCAAACGGGTCAAGTTTATTTCAATGTCCAGATTCACCTTCTCTAATGAATGGAGAATGAAATCTAAGTCTCAATCCCCTCAAACGGGTCAAGTTTATTTCAATCGTCAAACGGCTTCTCAAAAGTGATTGCCAGCTCATATGTCTCAATCCCCTCAAACGGGTCAAGTTTATTTCAATATTAAGACGAGCTGGAGTGATGTTCAACGAAACACAGCAGGAAAGTCTCAATCCCCTCAAACGGGTCAAGTTTATTTCAATTGCAACGATCTCTGGTTGGTATAGAGAATGAGCGAAAGTCTCAATCCCCTCAAACGGGTCAAGTTTATTTCAATGTATTTTCGGCACAAGATACTGTTATCTCTGGTTGATTAGTCTCAATCCCCTCAAACGGGTCAAGTTTATTTCAATAAGATTTGTAAGACTTGGTACAAACACAGGTCTCTCATTTGTCTCAATCCCCTCAAACGGGTCAAGTTTATTTCAATAGCACATACATTTAGGTATTGAGCATAAAGTATTCATCGTCATTAAAATTGCAATGGTTGATAGATTTATGATTGGGGGTAGGGGGTATATAGACAAATTTTTTATAATTGTATATATAGCAAGTAATTGTGTTGGGGACAATGATTTTGGGAATAAAGTTTGTAAATATGTTATAATAGAGCAGTTTAGCAAAATTGCGTAGAGAACAGGTAATCGCTGTTCTTAGATAATTATTTTTGGGGCATACATAAAGAATCATAAAATCAGCTCCTTTTTTTGTCTTGCCAAGGTTTATATATGGCTGTAGCTATACATATAGTTTTCCTTGTATAATCAATCACAAAATCAGTCAAGCATAAAATATCTCTTAGCTTTTGAAGAGTTGATATCGGTAATGCATTCATAGCAGGGAGAGTATGATAACTCATTGAGATAAGTGTTTTTAAACGATGATAAGATCTTCAAAGTATGAATATAATCCGATTCCGGAGACATATATGTTCTTTTCGCAATTTGCACAGAGTAGGTAATAGCGAATGCTGTCTATTTCGGGGTTTATATTGTTATCAAGTTTGGATTTCATTTCCAGGAATTGTTTATCGTTTAGGATGCATTCAAAAACGCTTTTTTGTACTCTTTGTCCATAAGAAAGGAGAATTTTAACACAGCGGTAGCGTATTTTATCGGAAACGATATCAAAAGCGACGACATAGAGATGTTTATTTAGTGGCATAAAAGAACTCCTTTTTATAAGCTGAGAGCTGAGGGCTGAAGGCAGAGAACCATTTATTGTTGTTGAGAATCCTCCTTGTCAGATAAATTATAGAGATGGTTAAAGGATATCTCAGCATTGGCAACTCCTAAATTAAAATTCCTTCCGCGGTATAAGTTATAGCCATAGGAAGGGTGAATACTCCTTTTTATTTTCAAAATGGGCAGCAAGTTTCCGAATTTGCATAGTAATGATATCTTTCAAGGTCCATTCTCCGGGCACATCCTGAAAAGAGAATTTACTGTTTATAAATTTACTGAAAGCTGTGATAATAATTTTCATCCCATCTTTAGTAAGGGAAACAGGCAGAACAGAATTATCTTCCTCAAAATTTTCATCATCGGGCAAAGTATTATAAAGAAAGTGTTCCAGGCGAATTTCTTTACGGTTTATCAGTGAGATAACCATATTATCTATCAGAGGTCTGAATTCTTCCATAATATCCAGAACGAGAGATTGTCTTCCATAATCTAAATCATGGAGAGCTCCATAATATGGATCTAAGCCACAGATATAAGCAGCACACATAACTTGATTCATCAGAAAAGTGTATGATAAACTAAGCATAGCATTTACTTCATCTTTGGGCGGTCTTTTATTTCTTCCGGAAAAAGGGAAATCTGGATTGGCAATAAGATCAGGAAAGGCAGCAAAATAATTTTTGGCAGCAATTCCTTCATAGCCAAGTAAAATATCTTTAGGCAGAATTTGAGTTTTCAGTTGAGCCAACAATGCCTTATTTTTTATATAGGCAAGGGTAAGGGATTCAGCTTTATTACGCTTTTTTCTTTTTGCTAAAAGAACCAAGGAATTTTCAATCTTCCCCCGGATAATAAGATTAGCAAGATAAACGCGATTTTCCGTTTCATTAAGGTATTGGAATTGATTAACCCGTAGCATAACATTTTTACCAAATTCACCAACCAAACGACCTTTAAATTTTCCGTAATAGGAAAGGAAGATAGTATCTATTCGGTTTTTAAGGAGATAGGTAACAACCTGTGAAGTTAAACCAATATTGCCAACCAGAATCAGCTGGATAATATCCTTTGTATGAAACCAGCGTAGTAACTGATTTCCTCTATAAACATAAAGACGATCACCTTTTTTACAAAGATGAGAGCCCTGATCGGCAATATAAACAACCGGCATTATTCAATCCTTTTGATATTAACAGCGATAACGGAGTCCTTCTGCTTTTTGGGATCATAACTGCTTTCCGCAATAAAGGATACTTTTGTATCTGGTACAATATATTCCGGGTTAAATAAGCAAGCTGAAACTTTAAAATAGAAGCTTTTATTGCCGGAATTGATAAAACCAGCTTTTTTATGGGGCAGCAAATTAGCAATATAACCAGTTAAACGCTCATTTTCAGCATAAGAGATTTCAGCAAACCAAGGTTTTAGTTCATTTAAAATATCTTTAAAGGGAGGTAGCTTTTCGGGAATTAGATTATATTTTGCTAATTCCTGTTTTAGAGCAGGAGAAATATTCCACCCTTTTTGAGAGCGAATGGCAGCAGAAAGAGAAAGCACCTTCACGGCTTGAGGATAATTTTTAGTTTCCACTAATAGCTGATACAGAAAATCCCAGAGATGGATTTTCATTTCTGCATCTCCAAAAGCAGAAGAAGCAAGCGCAGCATAGCCAAGAGCTTTTTCTGGTTCCTTTTTTTTATAAACAATTTGGCTTAGTTCGTAAAATAAAAACCAGTCCTTCTTTTTCTTAATTATTTGCTTCATAATTTCTTCTGCTTGACCATATTCACCTGAGTAATAAAGTGATAGAGCCAGACGCCTTTTTATCCAGATCAAATTATCAGAAGAAATAAACAAATCTGATTGGTTACTATCAGCATTTACAGTTGCCTTATTTTGAGCGTCATTAAAAGTAGTTTGTCTTTTTGAATTTGAACTTAATTCTAAAGCACGTTTACAGCAAGCTATGCAGCGGGAGTAATTTTTTTCCATATAAAGTGCCTTAGTATAGTAACAAATAAATCGTTCTTTGGGTGAAGGAAGCTTTTTACCGTTTTTCAATTGAACAGGTTTATCATCCAGTAAATCAAACTTTAGCATATCCAGCAAGTGAATAGTTAGTTCCGGGGTAATTTGTTTATTTTGAGAAAGATAGGAAAAGATAGATAAAGAAAGGGGATTTACTTTTTTATTACAATCGGTTATGAGAGCCATTTTATCAAGAATAGGAATTGCTTCTTCGGGAGAAAGGGTAGCGGAATTTTTAAAATAGGCAAAATATAAACTCCAGGCATAGCTTTGTTTGATGGAAGCCCAGCAGTTATCTTTGGAGCACAGTTCTTCTCCCAAAGCTATTGCTTTTTGGTATAAACCAAGCTTATTATAGCAATCAAGTAAAAGAGATGCCAAAAAATAGTTTTGGGATAGGTCTTCATTTAAAGAAGCTTCCAGTAGGGGCAGGGCATCTTTATAATTGCCTTGTTTCATAAGGTTCCAAGCATTGTTTACAGTTTCTGAATTCTGGTTCATAATATCCTTCTAATTTAGCTTTAGGATTAATTTTACGCTATTTTCGGAAGTAATTTTTTTCAAGATTCCATAAGGAGTTATAAATTCTTCCACTCCAATATGTTCAAAAAGTTCTAATATTTGTTTTTCCAGTTGTAAAAGGGTTTTACTTAGTTCATTATCTCTGCGCTTAACATCCAGATATTTATATATGTAATCTTTAAGTATTAATTCATTATTTCCAGAAGGAGAATAATTTGCCGGTGAATAATCCTCCAAATGCACAAGAGGATGATCGTAACTGGACATTTTAGCTGTGAAATCGCAAAAGCAATCATAATCAAAGCCGTTGCAGTTTAAGTAATTGCGTATTTTGTTGCAGCTTATTACATTACTTTTCAGGGGAGATTTTAAGAGATCTGAAGGTTCACAATTACTGCATTTCCTTAGATAGTAGTTTACTATTTCAGGACCTCTATCCAAGTGACCGACACAATGGATAAGCACTTTTTTCTGTTCCTTATTTAAAAGATGGTGTGTTTCAATCTCCTGGCATATAAAAGCAAGAGCAGAACAGTGTTGTTTCAGCCAAAGCCATTGGGGATCAAGTTCCGGAGGAGTATTAGAACCTAATATGGGAACTTCTATCTTGTTTGTTTGCTCTTCATTTATAGAATAATCAGTTTTGCCAAAGGAAAAATCCGGTTGTAATGAACATAATGCAGACATAAAATCATCGGGAGAAATTAAAGGAGGTTCTTTTAAAAGCATAGTAAGAGGTAGTGGCTCCAAAGCACCATCCTTAATAGTAAAAAAAGTACTTTTCAAACCGGAAAAACGATGTATTCCACCGGGGAGTTTTATTAAATTACCAAAATTATTGGCAGAAGTTCTTGTTTGTTTTGGAAAGACCTCAATTTTCAAAGGAAAAGAACTTATATCAATTTGAGAGGCAAGTTTCAAGGCAAAACTTTTGGCAATAGCCGCGCTAGTAAATTCTTGTAAAAATAGCCAAATATGATAACCTTTATAGCCACTGTATTCATAGACGGCTTTTAGATGAAATGTTTGTAAAATATGATCAAAATTACTAAGCACTTGCAGAAAACCGTTATCTATCCATTCGCGAAAATGCGGATCGTGCAAATCATTTAGGTAATCATTAATGATATCAATATCAAAGACAATCCATTTCACTTGATTACTCAAAGTTAATTGATATACCCCCAAGGTCTGAATCCCTTGTAAATGATTACGGATCAATACAGGATTTAGAGGTTCCATAACAGGAGTGTAACCTGTTTTACCTTTATCGGAAACCCATTGTCTGGAATGGCAATTTTCCCTTCCCGCAAAGAGAGTAAGATAGCTGTTTATTAGAATGGGATCGTCTATACATTCCGGTTCAACAATGGAATCAGGATCAGAAATTTCTATATCAGGATTAGCTGGCTCCAAATCTATTCCATAACTTAATGCAAGAGCAACTATATTTTCAGCCAGTTCATTCTGTCCATTTTCAGTATAATAGCTATGTAAAAGTAAATAATACTTCTTTTCTTGAGGATCGCTTTCCAAGCACTGCTGCAAAAAATTTAAATATTGTTCTTTTTGTTCCAGCGATTCCAGCAATTCCAGTTTTAGCATAATGGCGTTCTTGTTATGAGAATCAATTTGAATGGCTTTTTCCAAACAAGCAAGAGTGTTATCTTTATCTCCCAAAAGTTGAAAACAGCGAGCCAATTCTACCAGTTCGGAACTTTGCAGATTTTCAACAGGCAGCATATTTAAAGCGAGGTTATGAGCCG
>Ga0255340_1004703_pt1 | contig 13028 bp, 12 predicted proteins | sample wastewater_treat_7_FD_192417 | JGI IMG/M metagenome (GOLD analysis project Ga0255340, IMG submission 192417) | Wastewater microbial communities from Lulu Island WWTP, Vancouver, Canada - plant10 | ecosystem: Engineered > WWTP > Wastewater > Unclassified | place: Canada: Vancouver, British... | reverse complement strand
AATTAACCCCCATGCCCTCGTAGCTCAGGGGATAGAGCACAGGATTCCTAATCCTGGTGTCGCAGGTTCGATTCCTGCCGGGGGCATTTAAAAATCAGTAAGTTATGACGCTGCCATCAAAGATAAAATGTCTATGAGTACCGCTTTGAGTACCTTTTGATTTTGCAATGATAGGGATTCCATGAAAGAATCAGGAGATATCGTCCTCTTGGGCGAGCTGTATAGCGTTGTTTGATCACCAGCGATGATCAATCAATCATTCTTAGCAAAAATCATAATAGTGAAGATGATCAAGAATGCATCTTTTGAGTACCACAATGAGTACCTTTTTTCAATTTTGCATTTACTGCCCTAACTTGATCATCCAACCATTCAGTATAACGATTCATAGCATCTTGCAGATCTTGATCAGTTGGCTTGATATAGTATAGGTCCATACCCTTTAGGCTATGTCCAAGAATAGTGTCTCTAAGGGCTTTATCAATACCAGCTCGGAGCATATAAGTTTTAACGGATGTCCGTATATCATGAAACCTCAATCCGCCGGGTATATTCATTCCGTACTCGATGCCAACTTTCTTACAGGCCGTTACCATAGATTTCTGGAGACCGGCAGCAATTGGTTTCCCGCGATAACAAACAACGTGGTCAAAGACTGAAGATGGTGTATTACCATCAAATGCCGCTTTGACGTTCTTGTTAATCGGAACGATCTTGGACTGCTTCTCTTTTGTTTCTAGACTTGAAAGCTTTATGAATCCTTTATCAAGGTCAATATTTAGCCATCGAAGATTGAGAATCTCTCCCTTTCTCAACCCTGTATTCATGGCAATTATAAGGATTGTCTTGAGGTGGTTGGGAGCCACATCAAGAAGCTTTACATACTCATCGATTGATAAGAGTCTTTCCCGGGCATTACTGCCCCTTTTGAGCTTTCGTTTTATGGATTTAAAGGCCTTGATTGTTCGGCCGCTCACAAGATCATTATCAAAAGCTTTATTGACCATAGTTTTGGCAATGACTAATTCCATGTCTATAGTTGCCGGAGACGCTTTTTGCTTTTCACGATATGTCTGATATGACTCAAGATCAGTTGGTTTTATTTCTCCAACGAGCTTTTCACCAAAAACCTTGGTGAAATTATTCAAGCAATCTTCTATTCTCTCATAAGATTTAAGGTTTTTGGTTGTGTCAAGATTAAGATACCAATCTCTAAGGCCTTTGAAGGTCATCTTTTTATCAGGGATAATCTCGAATATTTTCCCCTCTCTTTTCTGTGCCCTTCTCTTGCCATCAGCGTCTTTTGCCTCATCAATGGAGGTACCAACAAGCTCCTTGATCTGCTTACCATTGATGCGGTACTTTATATAGAGTTTGACCCGTTGCGCTCTAATAAGGCTTTTCAAGTTCGCCTTGCAACGAGGACACTCCTTGTTTTTTGAGGACTGCTGGAGCCGACATAATGGACATTCTGCTATTATAGCCATTTAATCTATCTCCCATATTCATAAGTTGATGTATTTATTTGGAACATTCTTCTCTTTTTATCTATGGGAATGGCTATTTTAATTTTATTGAGCCATTCGATATTTAATTTTCTTTTTTCCAATTCTTCTATAGAAATATCGAACAAATCAATCTTTAATGGCAGATAAAATCCTGCTGTTATCATGTCATAGGCATCGTCCACAAGCTTGAACCTACGTCCAAAAAATGGTCTTCTTACACTTGCCGCAATTGCTTTATGCTGTCGAAAATATTCTGCTACAGAATAGGTAACAGCAAAAAGATCCTCTGTGTTTCCTTTTAAGTAACTACATTTTTCAGTTATATTTTTTTCAAGCGCTTGCTTCCGTAAAATATCATATATAAGCATGATCTTTACATAGACATTCCCATCACTTAGTGAAATTGCATCGACCCATTTTTTGCTATTTGGAATGTTTATACTGTCTTCGATCGACGCAATAAGATCAGGCCAATCAACCCAAAATAGATCAATTGTAACCTTGTTTTGTATTTTTATATTTTTGTTGATTGCAGCTTCATGAGTTTCGCTCAATGCATTGTATCTCATTGCAACTGAGTCTTGATGAGAGAAGGGACTGTCTTCGTTTTCATTTGCTTTATTGTTTTTATTTATTATTAAGCAAGTAGCGCCAAACACAAAAATTGCCGAGAGTATGTATATGGCTTCCATATTCATTTCCTCCCCTCTGATTTATCTGTTTCAAGGTTGACATCTTCGGCACGAACCTTATGCAAATCCATATATTGATGGACATCTCGCAAGTCGTATCTAATAAGTTTTCTGCCAATACGAATGTACGGAATCATATTGGGATTTTTTGATGACCTTTGATTTCGCAACGTTTGAACAGCGATACCCGTAAGCTCTGATACTTCCCTCTCATTTAAGTACCTCATGCGATGCTCTTTCATTGCTCCCTCCTGTGTTGGTGTGAATTAAATCCCTGTTTTCCGGAGTTGCTCCCTATTGTGTACCCTGGACCAGCACGTCTATAACCAATACACCCAGATATTACAAAGCTAGAGGCAGAGCTGGCTCTAGCCAGCTCTGCCTCTAGCTCTATAAGGAAATTACTATTATTCTATGCTCTTGGATATTCGTTCTTTTGGGTATAACTCAAGAAATTGATTTAGGGAATTTCTAGAAACTTTTACTGCTCAAGGCAGCTCAACGATCATTAATTAATGATCGAGGATATATTATGTAAATTTACTTATCACAAATCTTCCTAATTGTCAAGAGATTATTTTAAAATCCATCGCACATCGGATAAATCGGCATGACAAACCGGATTGAATGCTCCTTAATGGCTCTCCAAATACTCATCTCTGCCAATGATGAAGAATCCTCCATTCTTTTCGCCGGGAACCATAAGGGAGATCCCCTCTCCTTCCCGAAGATTCCGCTCGATCAACTGATCCTCCAAGTCGGTCTCGCCAACCTCTTCTGACGCCTCTTCTCTGGAAAGTTGTTTCCTAGCAAGCAAGGCATAGCCAATCAGGTTCGCCACTGCCACGATGGCGATGCCAACTACGTAAGGACAGGCGGCCCAGAACGTCTCAAGACCGTTGAGCGCGCCTTTGGTCACCAGAATCGATGTGGCGGACAGGTACAGGATGGAGTTACAGACTGACTTTCTGCCACAATCACTGCCTGCTTTATCACCCGAACGATCCCAAAGCCCAGCAGCCTGATCAATGATTGCATCGATCTTGATCATGGCAGCCCTCTTCCCCTGCCGATGCTTCCCGCCTCACCCATGAAAGAGCCGTACTTGACATCCCGACTCTCCCCGGAGGCAGTCCGCTTATTGCGCAGATACCACTGAGCGTGATCCTCCCACATTTCCGAGAATTCATCCCCGGTAACGAGCCCGAATAAGACAAGGAAGAAAAGGGCATCGAGGAATACCGTGACAGCCCGCCTCCCGATTCTTTCGAACCTAGTCATCGGGATACGATGATACGGCTTAGAGTAAGTTGTGAAATACCTGTCCTTGTCTCTCACGGATTACCTCTGCTTTTTAGCTCACCGCCACGCAATCGAACGAGCAGGACACAACAAAACAGCCGGAAAGCCTGGACATACCATGCAACAAAACCTGATAGGAGGTGCCGCTCAGCTCTTCCCAATCCTTTCGAATCCGGACTGACTCTTTGTGGTTTATCCTGTCCATGGTCTTATCCTTCCCGATCAACGGCACCTGATATATACCATAATTTCGGCCATTTGTCAAGCAATTTTATTACAATATCAATGGCTTACAATCCACTTGTTGAACAGGAATGGGATTTGAGTATTGTTTATAAAATCTGTATTCCGTGAGTCATTCAATGCAGACAGAGATCTCCATACTTCATAGCAAGGGATGTTTAGATCTGATGTAACCCCCTTTTAATGTGTATCTCTCAATTCAAGTTGAGCACATGAATCATATCCTCACAGAGAGCAGAATAATACCATATGATCACTACATATAGTGTTTCCTGGCCTTACTAGTACTACATATAGTGCTTATCACTTGACAAATGCTATTATAATAAATATTAATGAATGTATTACATCAAAAAGGAGTGAAAGCATTATGGCAACTAACCCACCAAAGGGAGATGGGCATAGGAATGGAGCAGTAAGAAACAGGTCACAAGTGTATAATCCCAAGACAGATACGTGGACTAAGCGGGACAAGAATACTGGGCAGTTTATGGATCAAAAATCAGATGGAACTCCATTTAAAGGTGTTCGCAAGGAAAAGTAAACTGGGACAAAAGGATATCATCAGTTGTTTTGGGGCATGATATAACTTTTATCTCGTTTGCTGGAAAGTAGCTAGAATTGGAGTCGATATTCACTGCCGATTCCATGTAAAGGGGGATAAAAATGCCAGGAGCATATACACACATATCTATAGCCCGCCTCTTAACTTCGAAAAAAGCCTTAGACAAAATGGATTTACCTGATACTGCCAGAAAGGCCCTTTTATCATATTCAAAATATTGTCATATGGGCGCAATAGGACCGGATTATCCTTACCTAAAGATTCTTGATAATACTGCTGAGGTCTGGGCGAATGCAATGCACCATCAATATGTAACCGGCACAGAGAAAAACATCATTCATGTCGCCATAGATCAGATCAAAAAGCTTACAGGTGATGAGCAGTTAAAATGTCTATCTTGGTTTTTGGGTTATGTCTCACATATCGTTGCCGATGTTACTTGCCACCCAGTGACAAATCTTTTGGTTGGGGATTATGCTCTTGATAACCAAACTGCACATCGTGAATCAGAGCTTCATCAAGATGTTTATGTTTTTGAAGGCAAATTAGGTGGAAATGTAAGAAAATCCGAGCATATAAAAAATGTGATTGGCTCATGCGTGGATGCTAATGGCCAGGTTGACCCTCAAGTAGCAGATTTTTGGAATGTTTTACTTGCAGAAACTTTTCCCGAAATTCACGCTAAATATCCAGTAAACATTAATGAATGGCACGATGCTGTGCAGGTATTTCTTGATGATATTGCTGAAGAGCTTTCGTTTATTCCATCCAGGCATATCAGAAATAAGTTGACGAGTGCTGGAATTGCATATCCTCTTTTTGAAGAAATAGACAAGGCAAGATTTATTGACAAACTAAAGACCCCAAAGGGCTATCTGAGTTACGATGAAGTCTTTGATTTGGCAATAAAAAATGTCACTAATGTTTGGAAACTGATATCTGATGGCGTATATGACGGTGGCAACTCGTTTCAGGAAAAGATCAAGATTTGGAACCTTGATAGCGGCCAAGAAGTTAAGACACCCAAAGTTATGTGGGAAGGAACGTTATGAAAAGAATTAGAGGTAAATACTTGCTTGAGGTTTTAATATTTTTGTTCGTTCTCTCTGGGTGCGCATGTCATGGAATCAAGACTCAACGAATTGAAGAAATCCCCTCGATGCTCAATATATTAACAAACATAGCACAAGTTGCAGTAGAGGAAGGCGCTTATGTTCAAGGCGGGGAGCAAGCTGTTATAGAATATATTGAAAGCAAAGACCCAAGTATACTCAGTTGGTTTAAGGAGCGCAGTTATGAGCTAAGAATAGGAGTTGTCGCTGATACTGCTGTCGTAATGGTATGTGGCCGAGGTAAGCCTATTTACGAGGACACATACTGTGATCCAGGTGCCCCTGACAAAGACCATCGTAATTCTTCTATACAATCATGCGAGATAACAATGTCAGAAACTGAAATTAAAGAAATATGTCATTCTTATACAGAGTAGCAGGTCAAGGAACACATGAGAAAGGACTACTCAGTATCCAGATATTTGATAAGTTATTTACCAGACAGGGATTAATCCCTCAGTATATTGCTGAACCTGTTTGGTGTTGAAGTAAATCAAGGAGAAAGATATGAGACGCACCCTGACACTAATGGCATATTTGGTCTTAGTCAGTGTTAGTATTTTCTCAATAACAGGGTGTGCTGTACTAACGTCCTCGCAGGTCGATGAGATCAAACGATTTTCTCAAGCAACGGATGCCTATACTAATTTGCCCGGCAACCTTACTCGTTTATATGGTGAACTTTTACGTGATAGCCAATTGTTAGACCTTTCGATTGAGGAATTTAATACGGATGATCCCCTAACAGCAGAAAGTGCATGGAATAAAATTGTCGTTGCATATGATTCTGAACAAACATTCAGCCAGTTGGGAAATCGCATGGATACAGCATTACACGTCTTAAAGATATATTCTGATCTCTTGGGCAAGCTTGCTTCTGATGATTATACAGAATCGCTAGATAAAAGCTCGGAGCGTCTTGGTAAATCATTGAGAGAGGCAATTGACACATATAATGATAATTTTAGAAAGGATGACCCACTGCCCTTTATTAATATTAATATTGCTAGGGGTGCACGACTTGCTGGTGGCCTATTTCTACGTTATCGCCAAGCACAGGTCCTAAAAGATGTTATTGAAAAAGCAGACCCGCTTGTACAAGAACTGATGGATGATGTCAGAGAGATATCAAATATAATGGCAGACAACTATAAACACTATGAGGATGACGACCTTAAGGTAAGATTTAAGAATGTGGCAATAGAAATGGGTCGTTTAAATACAGCAACATATACGTTTGTATATAATAACATATCCCGTGCACGTGCTGGACAAAAACTTGCAGAAAAGGTGGGGAAATCTGCTACTACCTATGCTTCTGCCCACCGAGCACTATTAAATAATACCCGTATACGCATGAACATAAGGGGGATGATCGACCAGATTCAAGTGCTTAGGAATGAAATTAAGGCAGCAAAAGATATAGGGAAGAAGCTAGAGAAACTGGACTAGGCTTAAGAGGAGGTTCAAATGACTGGTACTGATGTTTCTAATGCTCTTCGATATATGCGAGATGCACAAAAACAAATCGCATCTGAACTTGATAAACCGGGATTGACTAGGGAGCAGCGAAAGTTGCTTAGAGACACTCATAACTTTTTATTAGAATTAGATAAATTCCTAGTAATTGAAGATCTCAATGAGAAAGTTAATGAACTTGAAGATAGGTCACACAGGCTGAATGAGTTAAATCAGGAGATTCAAAAAAATATATCTCGTCTGAAACAGGTTGCAAAAAAAATGGATGCAGCTGCTAAGGCCATAACTGGCTTGGTAAAATCATTTGGCTTCCCGATCGCTACAACATTGGGATGATAATTTTGTCCTAGCTGCAATCTGATCATACAAGTTGAGGAGATAGGTTCAATACTATCTCACATTATGCCCTTTCTATACTGACCGAAGTGATGGTATCGTGCCACAATCATAAGTCTGATATTTCTTTCAAAAGGTATAACTCGCATCAGGATATGGAAACAAAGAAGACGGGGACAAAAGCCCCGCCTTCTTTGTATTTATATGTGATATTCTCAGTTAGGTTTTATTGTTTCTTTCCCTGTGAACGGCACGCTTCAGCTGCGCGAGGTACGGGCGTCGGCTGGAGCAATGGTTAGACTCTTTCCTTGTCAACGTATTCGACATACAGAGACAAGGGCAGTGATTTAAGATATTTATCATGGCCCGAATAACTCACCAACAATCGATAAACCAAATTATTTATGTGGCCAATAGGTGATATTTTGCAGTTTATTTTTGAATCTATGTTAATCGGACTTGTGTAAGTTGAGATGCCATTAGTTTCTGTTCCTTTTTGCACCAATTTTTCAATTGATTTAGACATCACCTCCTGAGCGCGAACAAATTCATTTTGCAGGTGATCAATCTGGGAATCATTTGGTGCCTTATCCGTATTAATGGAATTCCACAACCGTTTTAGCACCTTCTTTACAGCCATGAACTCTGATTTTTTCAATTCCTGCATGTGAGTTTTTTGTTCAATGATAAACGGAAATTGAACAGGATAATTAGATACGAAACTCTCAAACTTTGCCCAAGGATTATTGATGAAACCATAGTAGTAAGGGATCGATGAACATATTTCTGACCATCTGAAAGAATTGTCAGTTATTATCATTGAACCAGTAGCTTGCGCCAGAAACATTGTCATTTCCATATTTGGAGTCATGCGTAATATTTGCATCTGGCTTGATTCTTTTCCTGGCTTTCCAGGATTTAGATCAACAAACGGATCTTTAGCATTGGTTCGTTTAGCATATTCGATTAAATTAGATATTTCTTCTTCTGAAAGGTCTTTAGATGCATGGCGAATAAAGTCTCGTAGGTTTTCATCGGGTAATGTAAAAATAGTGCGTTTATAGTCTTCGAAGTATAGATCTTCCATTTGTTTGAGTGATTTTTTATCGAAGGTTATCGTGTCTTTCCTCTTTTTTGCCGCATCCATGACTGTCTTCATCAACGCATAATTAAAGTTCCAAGGGTCTGGAAATAAATTAATCAGGCCAATTTCAATCCATGGAATTATTAAAAATAAAAAAAAGAGGTTTTTTATAGTGTCATCTCTATATTTCCCAGGGTTATCTATTGGGCTAAATTCTTTACTCATATTGTTAGCGTTTGCAAAAGGATTTTGAATTAAAATCTCATCTGCATAAAAAGAAAAACAGGCTATGTTCATATACGTAACTCGTGGATCGATTACACCAGTAAACAACGCCCGTAGAACATTGGAGTCTGGTCTTGGAAGCAGTGCAAATAGATCTGTATCTGGAGGCCATATTGCTGCTATTGCTTTATAAATATCTGCAATTTTTTCATCAGTTAAATTTCTACGTAATTCATCCCATTCTAAATTTACACCTTTTTTAATACCCAAGATCCCAGTGACGATGTCGAAAAATAATAGGTTGCGCTCACGAATGCTTAAAACGTTACTGGCAGGCCGCTCATCTTCAGGCTTATCTCTGCAACATTTTTTATATTTTTTACCACTACCGCATGGACATGGATCATTTGCGCCTAATTTCCGATCTCTTTTCTCTTTCTTTAATAATTCCCACTCTGGTCTTGTTCGTCCGTATTGATCTTGGTAGGAGGAGGAACCGTCTTCATATCCAACATATACTTCTCCTCCATATTTATAAAGTTCATCACTGGGAGGCATCAATACTTTCCCGCTATCAGCCCAATCAGCTTGAACCATTTTTTCCGGGAAGAGCCACTCACTTTGTTCAGCGGCTAAATATTGTGAGGCTCGAGACTTTATTATCAAATTGATGTTTGCAACTTCTCCTTCGGATAATTCCCTATTATTGATGATGTTATCATATCTAACCAAGGTATTTCTAAAAGGATTTGGATTCGGTCTGAATTCTTTAAGATCTCGTAGGCTGGGGTTCTTTGCATAATCTAAATTTGTTAAAATCAAGCATCGATTAAGATCTAATGGGAATATTGTTTGGGTTCCCTTCATTTCGATTCTTGGGTCATTAGGATATTTGCACTCAAATGATCCAGGCGGACAAGCAGGATTATATACTGTGACAGGATGGTCAGAAATTATAAACTTCACTTTAGAATTTTTTGCTGAAACTATCTCTTTTACTGTCTCGGCCCAGATCGTACAGTGAAATTTGCGTATGCTTTGCATTTCCATTAATAGCTGATTATGGGTAATCATTGGAAACTTTTGGCTTAACCAAACAAGCCCTTTGGGTGTACGAAGTTTTTGAATATCCATATATTCAAAAAACTTTAAAAAGTAATTATGGAACAAGCGATAGTCCAAGTCCATAAAAGCTTTAATGGCGATCGATCCATCTCTGTCTATTTTACCAAAAAGGTAACGTTCGATTTCGTCGTTTAGATAACCCAGAAAAGAAGTCGTATATAAATCAGTTTGATAAAAACACTGTTTAGGTGAGAATGGCCAACGTATTTGTTTTTTAAGTTTTACTTTGCCGTTAGGTAATTCAATTTTATCCGGATAAAGATTGAGGTAATGGAAGGCCGCTTTCTTTGAAGATAAAAAATTCTTTTGATACCAGATAGGAACGTAATGATTGTTCCTTATTAGATCGTCATTCATAATCCATTTAGCCCCGTTATCCGATTTGTATAATCAGATCGATTAACTCATCTTGTGCGCTTTGGCTTTTTCCTGCTTATCTAAAATTCTCAAACAGCAAAACATGCCATGGCGATAAAAGAGCTCAGTGAGTATTGCCATTTCAAAATGCAACCGATAAACTGAATTTGATAATACTACCAAGATACACCAACGTATAGAAACTATTCAAAGAGAATTCAACTTTAGCCTAACATGTGGATCAGACGCGGCCATAGGCTGCGTTTACGGGTTAGGTCACCTTCTCGCATAAATCCGTTTCTAAAGACATGCGCGCCACCTTTAAAAATGATGTAGCATATTCATCAGATCCTTTGTCCAAAAACAATCGTATTTGTTCCACATAATCCCATAGAACTCGGCGCCATCGGAATGAACTAAGATTCATTGCTTCTTGCAAGATCATTGAATTTGCTAAAATTGAGTTTGAAAGAACACTAATATGGTCAACAAATCTTGGTGCCGGCTCCAATTTTGTTATTGTATGGAAATCCTGGTATCCGTCATCTGCCATAGGATGAACGTGAGAAGATGCAAAATCATAGCCATACTTATATAGAAAATTTAGGTTCATTGATTTTGCCACATCTTCTGCTTTAGGCCGTCGCCACTTAGGTGGATTCGCAGATAAAAATTTCATCCGTGATTTTTTATCATCAGTTAATTCATAAACCCATCCAACAGCTTGTTCTTTAAACAAAGGATCGCTCTTAATCTTATTTTGAGCATTGAATTGTTGATAAAAAGACCAATCATCGAACTCACTAAACTCATTCTTTACGCCCAGATCGTGAAGATGGAAGAGTCGATCAAGTAGTGCCCTGTGAATAATCCATGCATCTTGATAATCTGATATTTCCCAAAGTTTGAATATACCTTTTAACATCATTGCTGATCGAGCAATAAAATTTCTTATTAACAGGTTTCTTTTATCGCTCCCGTGCTTAGCAAAACAAAACAATATTATTCCGCTCACTGAATAAAGTGAGTCGGCACAATCACGGTATTGATCGAATGTTAAATAACTTTTTGGTTCTCCCATAGCTTATCCATAGATCTAACGGTGGCGATTTTACTCAACTCGCCACCGTTGCAGGCGCGCGCAGCGCGCTTGCAACTATATTATACGACTGCAGTATTCATCTGAGGAAAAGGAAAAACAAAAAATACACCCTGAAAATTGTCCGTCGTCCTCTCAAAGTGACCTAACAAAGCATCAAAGTGCAGCTTTTTGCAGTAATTATAGGGATTATACTGTAGAGCAATAATAATGAATAAAAATATTTCCCAGTTCAAATACACCATTCTTAACACAAGGAATTGGGCAGACTCCGTCCGTTGAGGGTGAGTGGGAATAATTTCTGGCCTCCTCTTATCCATCGTGCACATCAACAAATGTCTGGTGTCAGATCACAGCTGCAAATTAATAACTAAGTAAAATATATCATTATTTTGTGTTTCAGTCCATAGGATAATGGTATGATTTCATGAGGCTAATTGGGAACTGCCTGCTTTTACAGATATCATCTGGCAATCGATACCCTAAGAGGGAGACCACAGACTATAGCTTCCTATAAGAAACCATATTTCCCTTATACCATTAAACGATTAGCAGATCACCCTGGTTTTGATTCTCTTCGCCAGGCCTCATCGTCGCCTGTGAATCACGTTGCTGCCCGTTATTGCATCAACACCTCATGAATACTCGTAGCCACCTTGAAGTTAACTCCGAGAGCTTCAAAATGGGCTTTCCCGCAATCAATCTTCTGGTTCTCGATGTTCCGCCTTTCGTCACGGTCATGGGTGCTTTTCGATTCCCGAACCAAGTAGAGCTTCTCGTCATTTTCGGTCACTACTGCCCAGTCAGGATTGTAATTACCCAGGGGCGTCGGAACAACAAACCAGCGAGGAAGCTTGCAGAAGAATTTGACATTCTCGTTGGTATCAAGCTTCTCGGCAATTTCTCGCTCTACTTGGGAATCAAAGGAAATGTAATCATATGGGGTCCTGTCGTCACTGCTCTGGATTTCATAGAGACGGTTGAGGTATTCCTCGACCTCTCCTTCCTCAAAGAGCCTCATTTCATACACCTGACCTTCGATAAGTTCGTACTTGATGCCATCAATCACCATTTCATGCAGGGCACGGTTGATAAGCTTGGCTGCCTCGGTCATAAATGCCTGGGGATTTATTGAAAACTCCTTGATCCGGCCCGAGGCCTTCAAGATCTCCACAAGGGTTCCCCTGGTCAGTTCGGTCTCTCTCTGGAGATAAGCCAGGATATCCGGGAGGAATCTAGGAGCGGGGGCATATTCCACACGGCTTTCACGCACCATGCCTGCTTCTACCCCTGCCTGAGTCAGATCCACCTCTGTCTTGTCAATGAGAATGCTTACAGGATGAATCTTCTCCATCCCCTGGATCTTCTGGGCCGCCGATTCAATGAGCCTGGCAGTCTCAAATTCTACGGAGTAGCGGGTCTTCTTGCTGATCTTCTGCCAGAGAGCCTTGAAATCTTCATTCAGCTCGACACGCTTATTATACTTCAGCTCACGGCGGTCCCTGGCGTTCACAACACGGTTTTTGAAGATATAGCGCCTCATCTCATCTGTTATCGCTGCCCGCAGGTGCTCCATATCTGAAGGCAGATCCAGGATAAAGCCATCCTTCTCCGGCACGAATTTCTCCGTGATGTCTCCGAGCTGATCCAGATAGCCTTTGTCAACGAGTGACTGCCATATGGCTGCCGAGGCTTCCTGGCCGATAGGCTCACCTGTAGCGTCATCGATCAAACGGGCAAAGGCAACCTTTTCCAGCCGCCCGAACTTGAATCCGCCGCCAACATCATTTTCAATGTCTGCCTGAAGCCCTTTGGCATAGTCTTCAAAGATTTCGCCGGCAATAACGGTCAGCTTGTTGATGGTATCGTCATAGATGCGCTCACCATCCTGGTTCACCGGA
>Ga0255340_1004697_pt1 | contig 13045 bp, 14 predicted proteins | sample wastewater_treat_7_FD_192417 | JGI IMG/M metagenome (GOLD analysis project Ga0255340, IMG submission 192417) | Wastewater microbial communities from Lulu Island WWTP, Vancouver, Canada - plant10 | ecosystem: Engineered > WWTP > Wastewater > Unclassified | place: Canada: Vancouver, British... | reverse complement strand
ATGTAAATTTGTAATCAGGTATTCTTACTCCTGTTGTTCCTTGTTTTGATACAACTGGTGGTTTAAGTACTCCACTACTTTGTGAAATTACTGTAATTGGTCCAGGAAGATAATTATTATAAATATTTTCTGCCATTTCATTTAAATGTACATATTTTCTTGCCATATTAATATCACTTACAGCAATTGATATTGGTTTAGATCCTCTAAATGTTTTGTATGCGAGTAATTTAGAGAGTGCTTTAGGATTAGTAGCATCAGCACCAAGTCCATAGCATGTTTCAGTTGGGTAAACTATAAGGCCACCTTCATTTAACACTTTAATTGCTTCTTTTATAACTTCATCCTGATTATTATTAGTCAATTTCAATCTTTTCATATATAATTATACTCTATGAATAGAGATATTTCATTTATATATTTAAATTAATAATATTAATATCATGGAAATACAGGTTAATGATGATAATTTTAAAAAAGAGGTACTTGAGAGTGAAGAGTTAGTACTTGTAGATTTCTGGGCACCATGGTGTATGCCTTGCAGAATGCTTGCTCCTACCATAGAGGAAATAGGAGAAGAAATGGATGGAAAGGTTAAAGTATGTAAAATGAATGTAGATGAGAATGTTCAATATCCTCAGGAGTATGGAATAATGAGTATTCCAACAGTAATGTTGTTCAAGGATGGACAAGTAGTTGAAACTATGATCGGTTTACAACCTAAAGAAGAAATTGTTAAAACAATTCAAGAGCATTTGTAAAATATGGTAGAAGAAGAAGGTAAGATCTCTGGCTATACAATAGAAAGAAACCCTTTTGGTGGTATAGAGCAAAATATTACTCTTAAAGATGAAAATGGTGATACAGTAATGTCTCATGATATATTCATGGTATACTCTCATCCGATTATTTATAGATTCAATAAAAAAGATCCAGGTGTTAATGTTACAAAGTATCCTGAGCTAGAAAAGTATAAGATGTTTGTAGATAGCTTAGGTGCTCCTCCTTTTTATTCAATAGTAAATATTCCTGAACAGTTAAGGAATAGTAAGGTAAGGGATGATTTATTACTTAGAGCAGAGTCCTCTTTTTACAATTCAAGAGAAGAATCATATTTAAGATATATTCATGATTTTGATTTTGATGACTGGTATTGTAAACATATTGATGAATATATAAATAAACTGAGATCAATGGGTATAGATGTTTCTATACTTATTGATGGTGATAGGTCTGGATGGGAGCGTTATGAAGCTATATTACTTTTTAAAAAGGAAGATAATCCTTCTTAAAATTGATATTTTAGGGTACCTTTGATATACTTTATCATATATCTTGGGGTGGTAGCTCAATTGGTTAGAGCTTTGCACTGTCACTGCAAAGGTTGCGGGTCCGAGTCCCGTCCATCCCGCCATTATTTCAAGATTGCAATAAGACTTATCCCCTATAATTTTAAAACCTTTATAGGAATTGAGTTATTTTGACCTTAAAAAGGAGAAATTTCAAAAGTAAGGCCTGGAGTATGAAAAACCTCAAAAAAGAGTGATTTTTAAAACCTCTTGGTTCGAAGGTAGAAGGTTGATGTGATACGATGAATATATTTTTGATATTTTTCTTAATTAGTCTTTACTATCTTCTCGCAATTCTCTCAAAGCCTTTCTCCCCTCTGGGGAAAGCAAATACTCCAGAAATGAATCGTCATACTCTTCCAATGACAATGCATAATCTCTTTGCTGAATCTTACATACCTCCCTAAAATACTCCAAGTCTTCACTCGAAGTTCTTGTAGGATTTAATTTAATAATTTTATCATAACAATCATAATATGCATCCTCTGAGAGTTTCTCTATGGCCTCATCTCTATCGAAGTCTTCTTTAAGGGAGTCTAAATTGATATCTTCTACCTCTGAATCTTGGGCAATATTCTCTTCTACATCTTTTTCCTGACTATTACTCCAAACGATAAAAGCACCTACTCCGACTAAGATCAAGCAAATAATAATTAAAGTCCGTTTCCTGATAACAATAGTATGATTATCCTCCCCCATAGTTTTATAATTTGATATTAAATACCAGATTATATAATACTGTACTAGAAAACACTATAGTAATATTTTTATTCAACAAATTTTCGTTCTTGATTTGGAGATATAATTTTTATGAAAGACAGTTAAGTCAATTAATTTCATTGAATATGTAATCATCCTTTGATATAATTTTATACATCTTTATATATGATGTGATTAACTTTATCTTAATTATTGATGAGAATTAAGAAAAATACCGTTTACTTGTTAATTGGGTTAATTGTCCTAGGTATTTTAGTTTGGGTTGCCTATGATCTTCCAGAGAGACAAAGACAAAACAGATTGGATGATTATAACGATTGTGTCCAAAGACGAACTAAGGAGCTAAATACTATTTTAGTGAGTTGTGGGAATGGTTATCTTAATGGAAATCCCTGCCCCCCCTTTTTAGTTGACAAAACAATAGAAAAAATTGAGGAAGTAAAAAACGAATGTAGAGATATCTATATAAATAACTAGCTTCCTCTTTATCCACATTCACCTTATTTTCTTCTTACCCTATAGTTAATATTAACAAGATGAAACAGAAATAAAATGAAAAATATATCTAAAAAGGTATTAATGTATTCCCTCCTTGCACTCGTATTATCTGTAAGCACATTCCTCGTTTATAAAAACTATTTCTCTGAGAATCAGAACAAAGAGACCTTAATTCAAAATAATGAAGATCTTGATGAGGAAAATATAGAGGAAGATATAATGGGAGATGAAATTGATGAAAATTCAGATATATACATAAGAAATATTCTGTATATGTCTTAGGTGCATATGATTCTGGAGTTCCTAAGGATAAATATACGATTGAAATGCTAGAAGATATCTCTGATGTTGTAAAAAATACGACAGAAGCAATTTGAAGGAAATAACTCCAACTACAGAATTACGAGAGATTGATTTAAGTAAAACAAAAGCCTCTTCATCTTTTATAGACAAGGAATAGAAGATAAAGATTAAAAAATTATGGATTATAACGAAATAAATAAACAAAACTTACCAAAATGGGAGCATGCTCTAAAATACATCTCTAATATTTTGAAAGAGAATGATATTAAATACTATCTTTCAGCATCAGGATTAGAATATATATTGGGTAGTAAAACATATCCATATGATATAGATCTATTCATATCAAGAAAAGATGTCGAAAAAGCTTTCGAATTATTAAGACCACTTTCCATAACAGAAATACATGAGTGGGATAATAGATATTTAGAATTTCAAGGAAAGTGTGATGTTATTCCTTTTGAGATATGCGAATGGGAAGAAGAACCTAAAAAAATAATACAAAAGAAGTTTAAAGATTTTGAAGTTTCAATAATTGGTTAATTTAGAATATATTAATACAAACCATGAGAGAATTTAGGAAAAATATATTCATAAGCGAAGACAACATATTAAAATCTTTTAGTTTGAGAGCAAGTGCAATAATACAAGTAGATGATAGATATCTAATGGTTTTAAATGAAGGAGCCAATAAATATAAACACCCTGGTGGACATATTAATCTAAGCGAATCACTACTAGAGGGACTAAAAAGAGAACTGAAAGAGGAAATAGGTTTAGAAATTAAAGATGCTAATCCAGAGAAAATATTCTTTGATAAAGTATTTAAAGATGGTAATGTTATGATTAATTCTATTTTCCAAATACAAATTGATTTAAAAACTGCAGAGGATATAATCTCTAAATCACCACTTCCCACAAAATTGTTTAAATTAGAAGAATTAAATGAACAAAATACATGGATGTCAGAGATTAATGCAATAAAACATTTTGAAAAAACAAATTAGTTTTTTGTATATAACAACATTATTTCCAATTTCTTGAAATTATTAATAGTCGCAGACATAAAGTTAACACTTCTGTCTTCTTCCCCCAAGATTAATCCCAATGATTCCTGATAGTCTAACCCCCTTGAGTTCTAGAAATCCGTAATTTTAGTTGAGATGTCTTCACAACATTCCGCCTTTAAAAGTTCAGTCATTGTAGAATTTAATTTTTTCCTTAGAGCTTGATTTTATTTTAACCCTAGCACCGTTAGGAACAGTAAAAATAGGATCTGTGTGTCCAAAAGAGGCATCATAAATTAATGGACCTTTAAATCTTGTTGAAATCTCATTAAAAATATTCTCCAAATTATCTTGAGAAACTTGAGAATTCTCCATAAATTTACCAACAACTAAACCCTTAACATCTTTAAAATCCTTAAGCAAAGACAAATGAGTGAAGAACCTATGTATCATTGGTGCTTGTTCATCCTCTGCTTCCTCAACAAACAAGATCTTATTTTTCAAAGAAGGAAAATATTCTGTTCCTGCTAATACCAAAAGCGTTTGCAAGTTAGAAACAACAACTTCTCCGTCACAATTCCCGCCCCTGTAAACCTTTAATCCTTCATTCTTTTTAAATATTCTCCTATCCGAATCTTTTTCTCGAAGAAAATACAAATCATCTGCATACTTTTTAGGTTCTTCTATACTCCACTCACCTCCCTTTATAGCTTTATCAAAATATTCATAACAATATTCCATCAAATCAGGTTTAGAATATGTTATTACTGCTGGGCCATGGTATGTAACAAGATTGGTCTTCTTCGTAATTGCTAACAGTAATGCCGAAGTGTCTGAATATCCAACATATATTTTAGGGTTTCTCTTTATTAGACCATAGTCAACATAAGGTAATAATTGGTTCGTATTCGTACCTCCCCAAAAGGACATAATTACATCAACATCTTTATCAACAACAAAATCATGTAAACTTTTTACTCTTTCCTTTACATTTCTAGGAGAAAGAAATCCTTCGCTTTTCCTGCAGGTAGGGGCTTCTTTAATACTCCAGCCCTTATTTCGAAGATAAGAATATGCTTTTTCTATTTTTTCTTGAGGCAATCTGTCTATTGGGCTTGACGTTGTTATAATACCTATTGTTTTATGTTTATCTTTAATGAGGTTTGATATAACAGTTTATTGCAAATCATTATACAAAAAAAACTTTAGTCATCCAATTCTATATGCAGTATTAATTTTATAAAGGATTAAATAATCTTCAATTCACACCCTCCTCTATTGTAGGAGCAGTATACATATTAATCTGATTCTCAAGATTTCTTTGTAGCTTCTCTATATTCTCTTCACTAGCATACACCTTAAACTCATACTGTCCTAAAGCAGTATAGTTAGACAACCTCCTATTCTTCAAATCCTCTATTAAAATCTCATACAACTGTCCTAGATTAACACTCTGCTTACTCTTAGTTGTAATCTGTATATAACTAGGATTATCATAACTCTGTATAACAACATCCTCTGTGAATACATCGTAATACGTAACTTCCACCTTAACTAAATCTCCTAAAGTGTCATCTACAACATAATCATACATGAGATTGGACAGGTATATATCCTCTTGCATCTGAAATGTTTCTACCTTAACTGAGCTTTTTACATGTACAGGAGCCTCTGATGATATTGTCATCTTACTAAACTCAAATACAGATATTCCTGCTCCTACTCCCAACCCAACTATTGAAACAATGAACACAATAAATAGCTTCTGCCAATTACTTCTATGATTAACAATGAAATTATAGATTATATTAAGTAACCCAACTGCAAAAGCAATAACTGATAGAAGGCAAATAACAATACCTACAAAGAACACTCCATTAAACATTAATACTGTTCCTACAACTACCCCAGCTACTGTACAAAAGAGTAAAAAGATAATTGGAAAAGAGATTAGAAGTACAAAAGATTTAATAAAAAACAAAGCTATTTTACCTAGGTAAGTAAATATCCCAAAATCATACTTCCTTATCTCAACCTTTCTGTCCTGATCTTTCTTAATTTCCTGCTTAACAGAAAGTTCATTCTCCTTTTCAGCTTCTCTGCTCTCTATCTCTTTTGCTTCTTCAAATTTATCTAAAAATCTGATCTTGTATATATAAACAAAGGAGACAACAGCGACTACCACATACACAATCCCTGTAACAAAATGCCATATTGAGATAAATAGCTGTGCTACATCTCCAGGTATATTTATAAGTACCTCATCTCCTAATCTAGATATATAATTAAGTGGTATGTTTAGTAATAAAATAAAAAATAGAAAGAAAAGAAACATTTCAAACAGAAATCTAATGATTGATCTCCTATTCATACTGTCAAACATACGGAAGGTTCTATTCAATATATCTGTAACTTCATCAAGTAAATCGTTGAATGTATAGCTTCTTTTAGCATTCTTCCTTAATTCAGCTATATCTTCGTTCATTAGTTCATCTAGTGTACAATCAAATATCTTACACATGGCTACCATTTTAGCTGTTTCTGGATATGCAGCTCCTGATTCCCATTTTGATACTGCTTGTCTAGAGACTCCTAGTTTAAATGCTAGGTCTTCTTGTGAGATATTTTTCTCTTTTCTTAAATACTCCAAATTTTTATGAAAACTCATTGTAAAAGATTTTTCAATTTAATGGCTAATTATATTGTACCTTAAATGGTTGCAACCACCAACTTACAGTTGTTTCGTGTAAACTTACGGTTGCATTTCGTGTTATTTCACCTCTTTCGCTAGAGAAAAATAAGATATAAACATTCTAGTTTTAGAAATTGCTGATTCTATACTTTAAAATCATTGATGACTACCAATTCCCTATTCTACAGATACAAGTTCAAATTCACCTACCACCTGAATATATGTTGTACCAAGCGCAGCTCCAGTATTCCCTGTCTCATTAAACCTCAAAATAAAGTTCTCTCCTAAAGTTGCTTTCGCAATTTCTGATGCTTTAATTCCATATACTGTACAAGTAGACAGATTATTATCACAAGTTCTAAAACCAACATAGTTAGAATCTGGCTCATATTCAACTGCTTCCACTTCATACTCATACTTAAATTTTGTTTCTTTATTTTCATTAGTTTCTTTATCTTCATTAGATATAGTTAAAGCCTTTAAAGATAAAACCATACTATCCATTTCTCTAAGAATCTTTTCATCAGCATTTTTAGCTAATCTATAAGAAACAGTATTTATAGCAGGGAGTATACTAGAAGAATAAAAATCTGGATTGCCTTCACTCTTTATAAGTTTGCAAATAGTTAAGTTCTCTACATCATCTACTGTTTTTTGTCCTCGTCTATAATTTCCTCCATCAAACTCTTCAAAAGCCTCAAATTTTACTCCACCTTGCATTGCATCTAAGAATTCTTGCTCATACTGTGAATCTGAAAAAATACACATAAAACCGGGACTACATTCTGAACACATTTCCAATGAAAAATAATTGGTCGGATCTTCTATTAAAGATATTACTAATTCATAATTTGTGCATATTTCTGTATTTGTAACAGGATCTGCTTCACATGTGGTATTCTCCTTCGTAATTTCCCAACCATCTGGATATTGTAAGCTAAAACCATGCTTCATCTTGGGATTGTTGTAAGTATATGCAATTAAATTTGTATCATTAGAATCATTTTCTTCATCGTTAGTTATCTGTTTATCATCAGGAAAAGATGGCTCTACATTATCTGTAAGAGATAGGTAAGCTATTACACCTACCAAAACAACTAGAATCAATACTAATATTAAAATTGGTATATTAGTTTTTCTTTTAGGATTAGTTTCTTTTACTTCTTGTTGAAATTCATTAATAGGAGGATTTGATATAGATGCATCAACTATTGGAGATTTAACATTATCCATTTTTTTATTGTTAAATTTTATATATTAAAGTATATATCAAATATATTTCAATACACAATAAAGAATAATAAGAATTAGATGTGTATGTCCCATCTTTCTTTTAATGTTGCAACAAGACCCGTGAACTGTGTTTTAAACTTTTGTGGTTACAGGCATTTGTCAAAATAGAATTAAATAAAAGAAAACTCATTATAATGGCAGAATTCTTTAGTTTACTAATAGGAAAAACTTTTTTAGAATTCAGGGGACACACCAGAATTTCAAGAAGATTTCTACCAACTCGAGTTATTATTTTGGGACCTTAAATTAATAATCCGAATATTAATCTAAATACAATATTCTAAAATAATATATACTTAAACATATGAAAAAAATTGTAATTATCTGTGGAGGCCCATCAAGTGAGTACGAAATATCACTACTCTCTGCTCAATCAATTATTGAAAATATTGATTACAGTAAATACTCCATATCAGTATGCCTAATTGGAAAGAATCGGAAATGTAATATAAAACATATATCTAAACCAGAAAACATATCTAAATGGGAAAATGGAAATATTCCATTCATTAATGTTTTAGAAATATTTAAAGAATTTAACCTAGCACTACTTGCTACCCATGGACAGTTTGGAGAAGATGGAGTACTACAAACATATCTTGAAGAAGCAGAAATACCATTTACTGGCTCTAATTCATATTCAAGTAGGTTATGCATGGATAAATATAGATCTAGCATCTTAGTACAAAGTACTACAGATCTCTCAATTCCCAATACTAAGATTGTAAGATTAAAGGATTTACAATACGAATTAAATAAAATCTCTTTACCAATATTTTTAAAACCAAATAAGAATGGTTCTAGTATATGTTCATATATAATAAAAGACTTAAATGATATAGAAGAAATATTAAATGAGTTCTATTCACATCATCAAGATGAGGATGAAATTCTAATACAAGAATATATTGAAAATAAGATAGAGGTTAGTTGTGGATGTTTAGAAAAGAAAGATCATACCTTTTTACAATTACCACCTATTGAAATAATTCCAAAAAATTCTAAGTTTTTTGATTATAAATCGAAATATGAAAAGGGTGCCTCGATAGAAAGGATTCCTGCGATTGATATTTCATCAAAACAGAGAAAAAGAATCTCAGAATTAACTATTGAGATACACAAAATACTTGGATGTAGATTGTACAGTAGGTCCGATTTTTTAGTTACTAAGGATGAGATATATTACTTAGAAACAAACACTCTCCCTGGAATGACTAAGACTTCTTTAATACCCCAAGAGGCTAAAGCTATTGGTTTAGATTTCAAAGAGCTAATTTCTTTCTTTATTGATAATTCATAATTATGGAAATATTAGATACATACAAAGATATTAAGAATTACTTTTTCAACTCTAAGTTTAATCTAAATACCAAGTAGGAATAGAAAAGATAATTGAATTAGGTTAGATAGATATTAAATCTCTATTTGGTTTTATACTTTGGCTAATTATTTTCCCCTAACAAGAGATATATTACAAGCAAAAGAGATGTATTTTATTTAATCTCTGTCTTTTTTAATCCATCTGGTTTTAATTTGTATACAACATCACACACCTCTTTAAGAAACTTCCTATCATGTGATATTCCAATTATACAACCCTCAAAATCTTTAAGTACTTCTCTAATAACTGGATTTGAGAGAGCACTAAGATTTCTAGTAGGTTCATCTAAAAGCAAAACATTTTTCTTATCAAGCATCATCTTAAGTAATATTACTTTCGCTTTTTGTCCATAACTAAGGTTTTCAATATTACTATTCATCTCATCCCAATTTAGTTTAATCCTTCCAATAAAGGCAGCTATCATATCAAAATCAATTTCATCTAAATCATTAACAAGGTACTCCATTACTACATCCTTATCATTTAAAACCTCTGAGTAATTTTGTGGCATATACCCAACTTTAATATCATCCCTATCAGCTAATCTCTTATTAATTTCTTTGAGAAGTGTTGTCTTTCCTACACCATTGGTTCCTATAATACCAACCTTTGTAGGACCATATACATCTAGTTCAATATTCTTGGCTAATACTTTGTCTCCAATTTTTAGCTCATCTAAATCTAATTCAATAATTCTTTTTCCATTTGGAAGAACAGAATCCTTATCAAAAGAAAAATATATTGGATCCTCTGTTTCTAGTTTTTCAGTTTGTCTTCTTCCCTCTATTACTTTTTCTCTTGCCTTAATAACATGCATCTCTTTGTTTAATCTCCTCCTCACTGCAGAATCTTTAATTCTCTCTTGTGCACTTCTAACTATACTTTTTCTATGTCCTAATTTTTGTTTGGCTTCTAAATACTCTCTTTTCTCTCTTTCAAAATCTTGCTCTCTTTTTTGAATCTCTACTGCCCTTCTATCAACATATGTCTTGTAATCACCTCTAAAGAGAGTATGTCTAGCTTTTTTTTGTGTCTTTACATACTCAATATGCAAAATGAGATTAGCAGTACCCTCAAGTAAAGTTTCATCATGAGATACAAAAATAATGGGAATATTAGAATGGATAATGAAATCTTCCAACCATTCTAGAGTCTCAATATCTAAATCATTAGTTGGTTCATCTAAAAGTAGAATGTCTGGATTATGAGTAAGTAATTTAGCTATCTGAATCTTTACTTTCTCGCCTCCACTTAAGGTTTCAACCACTCTTTCACTCTCTAATATCTCTGGAGATACTCCAATTTTAGCTAACTCCCTAGCAATATCATTTAGTTTCTCATATCTTTCTATATTAATATATTCTTCTGGAGAATCTTTTAAGAAATATTCATAGACATAACTCTTATCCCAATTAGTATTTAATGATTGTTCAAGATACCCTATTATCAAATCATTCTTTAAAACTTCTCCTGATAGATAACAGTACTTCTCAATCTCCTTACTGTTATATATAGCTTTAAGTAAGGTACTTTTACCATTACCCTCTTCACCAATGACAGCCATTTTATCACCTTCATTCAGGACTAAATCTAGATTTGAAACAAGTGGCTTTCCATTAATTGTTTTTATTGTTAAATCTCGTAGCTCCAACATAATATATTTAAATATATATTAGAATATTTAATGGTGCAAAGGATATATCTTTAGAATATACTTAATATCTGGATAATGATTAATATACCCATATTATTAATAGATGACATATATACAGATGCCATACCTATTATGGATATCTTCTGCTTTTGTATTATAATTAACTATTACTGAATTAAATTGGGATACTGATAGATTAAGAAAAGCTAATTTAAATAAATAAACTTATGCTTAAGAAAAATGATTTAATACCTTTTATTATAATATTTATCATAGTTGCTATAGTAGGTTCCTTATCTTATAAATCAGGAGATCCTACTATTTTAGACGGTAATATTAGTTATGGTTTTCCATTCACATACTGGGAAACGAATTCTTTTACAGGTGGAAGTGCGATTACTAAACCTTCTTTTTTGATCCTTAATCTTATTATTTGGATAATATTTTCATTACTGATTACTAAGATTGTATTAAGAATTCGAAAAAAGAAGTAGTTTCACTAGATTAAATATACAGATACCTTACCTATTATGGATATCTTCTGTTTTTGTATTGCAATTTTAGATAACTAGTAGGAATTGGGATGGAGAGTAATTAAGAAGGTTCTTCAGTTTCTGATACCCATCTGGGATTTAACTCAATCACTGTTCTTTTAAGATGAAAACCATCGTCTTCTAAGTCCCATAAGCTATATATACCATTTATATTGTTGTACATACCCATTGTAGGCTCGTAAAAGAAAGTTACTAATGCTTCATTTCCATCCATCATTTTGTCATAGATACCATATCTTTCCACACCCAAGAAATCAAAACCTGCTTCTGATATTGTATAACTAGTATCACTAAAATATTCCCCTTTATACTCATATTTAAAAGGTAATAAGGTTACTTTTCCATTCTCTAGCCTATATGCATACAACTTGTTATGTATATCTCCATTTTTAGAAATTAAGAATAGATACTCTACACTGCCTGCACTATAAGGATTTGAATACAGTAAAATACCTACCCTATCAGTACAACTTTTACTAGATTCCCAGAAGCAAAAAGCGTCATGTCTGACATCACTTGATATAAATTTGCCATTGTATGAGATAGAACATTTATATGATTCACTTATTGGTACATTCCTAAAGTCTATAGGATCACATTTTAAATCTAAATCATAGTTATTTTTTAACTTCCAATTCTTTTCTAAAGAGTAGTTCTTCTTAGGAATGTAATAACTAGGAGAATTAATATATGCTTCCTGCATATAATATCCATAATTAGAGATATCAAAATCCCATGTATATTCATCAGGAATATATTCATACTCTCCTATTAATTTAGGTTCTAATATATGCTCCTCTTCTTGAGTATTGTCTCCGTATTTATATCCTTGTGAGGTTTCTCTTATATATCTATCGTTGTTACATTCATTTCTTATACTATCTTCAATATTTTCAACAAAATCCATATAGAGAAAAGATCCTAAATAGAAAAGAATAACAGGACATATTAATCCAAATAGAATTATATTTCCTATTAATTTTCTTTTCTTGCTTACTTTGTTATTAATAAATTTACTACCTTTATCCTTACTCTTTATTAACATGTATATTCCTATACCAAGAAATATTGGAGATACAAGGAGTAGGTATGTAAAGATATCTTCTAATACTGGGTTTCGTTTACCAGTATTTTCAAAAATTAAAGTGATAACTAACAGTATAAAGAATATTAATGGGGAAATTATTAAAGAGAAAGCAATTGTTTTTTTCTTCATTAATACAATATATATTATAATACATATCTATGCAAGCGGATTCTTCCTAACATACTCAATATATAAATAGAGTTTACTTTTGTATTGCTATCTATGGTTACTAAGAACACTTAGGGGAAGAAGAAAACATATTAAAGGCAAAGATTAATATGATATAATTGCATATTAATATCAATACTTCTTTAGAAAATGGCACAAACACATCCAAAGTTGTCGCCAATAAAAGAGATATACTGTATTAATTGCCATGAAGAATTAATTCTTGACTTAGCTGAAAGAAGAGGAGAAAAACAAATTATTTGTCCTAAATGTAAAACTTCTTTCTCAATCAAGAAAGCAGAAAAGTTCATGAGTAATATTTCTCCAATAACAGAAGGC
>Ga0255340_1004691_pt1 | contig 13075 bp, 14 predicted proteins | sample wastewater_treat_7_FD_192417 | JGI IMG/M metagenome (GOLD analysis project Ga0255340, IMG submission 192417) | Wastewater microbial communities from Lulu Island WWTP, Vancouver, Canada - plant10 | ecosystem: Engineered > WWTP > Wastewater > Unclassified | place: Canada: Vancouver, British... | reverse complement strand
CCAGCTTCTCCTCCCAGAACCACGCCGCCGCCTCCAGCACCGGAACGTGCACCCGCAGCACCTCCTCGCGCGGACTCTGGCTGTCAACCTCGAGCGTGATCGTCGGTATCTGCATCTCCGCCCCCGAGTACGTCCCGAACGAGCCCGGGCAGGGGTACCCGATATCGTCCGTCACCGGGTATCCGCACACCCCGGCCAGCCGCTCGGACCACTCCTGCGCCGGGCCGTTGCAGTTTATCTGGTAGCGCTTCATCGAGTGGATGGAGATGACTGCGCGGGGAGCATACCGCTCCATCAGCCCGAGCAGCGCCTGCGTTTCCGGCTCGCTTGCCGGCGACGGCCCCGGGTTGTTCGAATCGTCCTCGAACGCGGGCTTCCAGTCACGCGTGGGCAGGTTGCGGTTCAGGTCCACCCCGTTCGCATTCAGCCGCTGGTCTCGCGCCAGCCCGTCGGGGTTCATTGGCCCGGCGAGCGCCACGCCCAGCCGCCGCCACGGAAACTCGGCGGCCCATTTCCCGCGGACGGCCTCCATCAGCCAGGTTCCCTGCGGCTCGTCGCCGTGCACGGAAGAAAGGATCACCAGCCAGGCTTCGGGCGCCTCGGCTTCGCCGCAGTGAAGGGAAGAGACCGGGATCGGACGGCCTTCCACCGACCGCCCGGCCTCGAAGGACTCAGTGTCAGGCAGACGCATATGGGTCACCACAAGACCATGTCATCCAGAGGCCTCCGGGCCGAAGAATCCCTCTGTCGCGCGCACCGGTGCGGCCGCAAAAGGGAACCCTCGCTACACTCGGAATGACAGGAATGAGACTAGCTTCCGCTCTTCTTCGGCGCCGGAGTCGGCGGCATGGGCGGCGGTCCCGGAGCCTTCTTCGCGTCTCCCGTCTTGGAAGCCTCGGACGGGGCCATGCGCACGGTCTTCATCTTGTCTCCCACCTTGAGCTGCCTCACGACCTCCATGCCCTCGACCACCTCGCCGAACAGCGCATACTGGTTATTCAGCCAATCCGCGGGCTGGGTGACGATGTAGAACTGGCTGGAAGCGCTGTTCGGGTCCTGGCTGCGCGCCATCCCGACCAGCCCCGCCTTGTTCCACGTCTGCTTCTTGTTGATCTCGAGCTTGATCGTCTTCTCGGAGCCGCCCGTGCCGTTTCCCTTCGGGTCGCCGCCCTGAACAACCCAGTCCTCCACGCGGTGGAAGCTCAGGCCGTCGTAGAACTTCCTGCCGACCAGTTCGATGAAGTTCTTCGTCGTCACGGGCATGTCTTCGGTGAACAGCTTGATCTTGATCGTTCCCTTCTCGGTCTCGATGATCGTCATGGCGGTCTTTACGGTTCCTTTCGGTGTCGTCTTCGGTTTCTCCACGGGAGGCGGCGGCGTCTCGGGCTTCGCCTCCTGACTCTCAGCGGCAGCGTGATCGTGACCCTCGTGCTCGCCGGGCACGGTCGGCGCCAGGAACTTGTTCAGGCCTGTCAGCACGACGATAGCCGCAACTATGCCGAGAATGAGTATGATGCTGGGTGGACGTTTCTGCACTTGCTGATATTCCTTTCGAGTTTGCGGTGTTGCCTCGATGCCTACAGGATACACGATTTCCCGCAGGAAGAGAAACCCGGGGCCCGGCGTCTACAGGCGTTTGAGGAAGCTGTCGATGAGGCGCGCCACCCGCTTCGCGTCGGTATAGGGCGCGAGATGGTCCACGCCCGACAGCCAGTGCAGCCGGGATTGGGGCAGAAGGCGCTGCAGCTCGAGCGCGTGGAATGGCCTGACGATTCTGTCGTGCGTACCATGCACGACCAGGCAAGGCGTATCGTGCAGCGCGCGCGTCACGCGCTCCGGGTCCAGCCTGCTTGCGCTCTGAACCAGCCCGATGGTTGCCCGCCTGTCCGCGGATGCCGCTCCGCTGAGAAGCACCCTCAGCAGGCCGTTGCGGCGGAGCAGCACCCTGCCGGCCATCTCGCCCGCGCGGATGCCGGCGGCCATCGCTATTCCGGTGGGATGGCAGAAGACCGGCGATGCGAGACCGCGCGCCCACAACGGAATGCGGTCTGGAACGGCGGGGCCCGCAATGAGAATCAGACTGTTCAGAAGTTCCGGCTCCGAGCCTGCCAGCCTCAGCGCGACCACGCAGCCCATCGAGTAGCCGATGAGGGCTTTGATGGGAGGGTCGCAACGTGCGCGTATGAACAGCGATGCGGCGCGGGCGGCTTCCTCGATACTCGCCTCGGCCGGGAATGCCCCGGAACCCCCGTGCCCGGGCAGGTCCGGCGCCCAGATGCGGTGTCTCGCCGAAAGCTGGTCCGCCAGAGGCAGCCCGGCGGTCGCGCTCGAGTAGAGCCCGTGGATGAAGACAAGATCGTCCTGACCGCGGCCGGACACCGAGTAAGCAAGACGGAAGCCGTCCTGCTGAAACTCGCCGGTGAGAATCTCTGCGCCCGCCCCGCCCGCGGATGATGGCGGTCTGGCACTTTCTGTTGTTGCGCTGCCAGGCACCATGGCTGATACACGCACTCACAAACCGCGCCTTTGGACGCGGCGTCTCGTTGACCACTCCGGCGCGAGAGATTCCGGCGCCGATATACCTGACCTCATGAAGGTCCGGCGCAAAGCCCGCACCTCCACCCGATTATATATCAGTTGCATCTGCTGCCGCCTGCAGGGCGTGGCGGCGTCCGTCACTTCTTTATCGCGTACGGAGCGCACAGAGGGTCGCCGATTACGACATCCTTCCAGCACATAAACGGACTTGCCATGTAGAAAGCCTCGGCAAGGTTGTACCCGAGCGTGTATCTGTCAAAAAGAATGGCCGCTTTCGCCATGGATGTGCCGTACGGTTCGGTAGTGTAACCCTTCACGCCCGTGATGCCGTTCCTGATCAGGTCGCCGATCTGCGACTGTCCCGTTGTTTCGGGAGTGAAAGAGCGCGCGCTCGTCGAGACGATCGTTTCGCCGATTGCGCCGGGGACGAAGCGGTTGGACAGGTAGTTCTTGCGGCTGAAATGCATGTCGTTCGACCCCCACGAGTAGTAGCCCATCAGCCCCGTGTGCCCACCCGCGAACAGGCTTGTTGACTCGAATATGTAAGGGATCCCACGCTCCATCAGCCGCAGCACGCCCGCCCTGATGTCCTGGTTCAGGTTCACATAGCCCGCGCGGTTGTCCTGGCCCGGGTCGAGGTCGAGCAGGAACTTCCCTCTCTTTCCGCCAGCCTTCAGCGACCTGTCCACCAGCGCTTTCGCATCGGCCGTTGTGTAGCCGTCGAGACGCGTGACCAGATACATATGGAACCGCCCGCTGTCAAATCGCTCCGATCGCCCGAAGTAGGGGTTCATCATCTGAGTGTCCGTTCCGAACGCCAGCCGCGTCAGCAGGCTGTCCACCGAGAATCCCCGGTCGTCCATCAGCGGAACGCCCCGCGTCGTCAAGATGTAGTCCACCTTTGTCAGCTTCCTCTTCTTGATGCAGTCGAGGACAGGCTTGCGGATCTTCGAGTGATAGTCCGCCCGGGCGATCTTTCGTGCGGGGTCAACGCTGATGCGGCAGATGTTGGCGGACGGAACCGCGCGCTTCGCCGCGTAGTACGCGCCGATTGTGCGCGATGCCTCGCTCTGCGTGTTGATCACGACGAGCACCTGTTCGGCTCCCGCAAGCGCGCCGGAGGGCGCGAGGGCAAGCGCGGCGAGAAGTAAAATGAACGAACGTGTGGTCATATCATTATCATACGCGTGTTCTGCGCCGGCCGTTTCGCGGGGGCGCGAAGCGGTGGGCGCGGCCGGTCAAAATGATGTGAAATAACTCACGAAAAGCCAGCCTCGCCCTTTACAGCCGCTTTTGCGGTTCTGTACAATGTGATGGCCCGAGGGCCCGAACAACACTCTCTTACCATTGAGGCAAACGCCCGGCAATGCTCCTTAAAGACCTGGTTACACTTCTCAAAGCAGTCCCTATGACGTCAAGGAACGGCGCGGATACGGTCATTGACAACGCGGGAGCGAGCGATCTGATGAGCGACGTGCTCGCGTTCACCAAGCCCGGCAGCGCCCTTCTGACCGGGCTCTGCTCGTCCCAGGTGATCCGGACGGCTGAGATGCTCGATCTGAAAGCTATCTTCTTCGTGCGCAACAAGAAGCCCGACGCGGGCGCCATTGCTCTGGCCGAAGAGATGGGCCTGCCGCTGTTCTCATCCCCCTATCCGTTGTACGAGGCGTGCGGAATCCTGTACAAGGCCGGCATTCCCGGCTGCCTGGACGCCCGCGATCCGCACGACCACTGGGCCATTGCCGGCAACGACCTTCTCACGCCAGACCATGCGTCCGGGAAAGACAAGGATCAGGTTAAGGTCTGATGCACGGCCCGTCGCCGGCGAAACTGCTCTACCATTTTCACATTGTCGGGCAGGACTTCACGATTGCCGGAGAGGTCTCCAGCAAGATCCGGCGCATCCTGCAGCAGATCGGCGCGTCCCCGGACACGATACGGCGAATCAGCGTCGCCACCTATGAGGCGGAGATGAACGTCGTCATCCACGCCGACGAGGCTGACGTCACGCTCGAAGCTGATGCGGGCATCATCCGGATCACCATCGCCGACCACGGCCCGGGCATTCCCGACGTTGAAAAGGCGAAGCAGCCCGGCTTCTCGACCGCAAGCGAGGAGATCAGAGAGATGGGATTCGGCGCGGGCATGGGGCTTCCCAACATCCTGCGGTGCGCCGATGACGTCTCCATTGATACCGTTGTCGGCGAGGGTACCAGAATCACAATGGAGTTTCTGAACTCCCCGGAGGCGTGATGGCAGAGCGAACCAACACCTTCCATGCAGTTCGCCTGATTCAGGACGAGTGCAAGGGATGCGTCAACTGCATCAAGCATTGCCCGACGGAGGCCATCCGCGTGCGCGGCGGAAAGGCCGAGATACTCGAACTTCGCTGCATTGACTGCGGTGAGTGCATCAGAGTCTGCCCGAACCACGCCAAGACGGCGGTCACCGACAGCATGGAGATGCTCAAGGACTTCCGTGTGCGCATCGCGCTGCCCGCGCCTGCCCTCTACGGGCAGTTCGAGGAGAAGATCACCCCGCAGGACGTGCTGGACGGGCTGATTGACATCGGCTTTGACGACGTTTTCGAGGTGGCGCTGGCCGCCGACCTCATTACCGTTCAGGTGCGCAGGGAACTCGAAAAGAGCGGTGTCGTCCGCCCCCTCATCTCATCGTCCTGCCCGGCGGTTGTGCGCCTCATTCAGGTCCGGTTCCCGAATCTGATTGACAATATCGTCCCTGTCGTGGCCCCAGTGCGCCTTGCGGCGCTGCTCGCCCGCAAGGAAGCCGCCCGGCGGTTCAAGGTCGCCGAGGACGAAGTCGGGATCTTCTTCCTGAGTCCCTGCCCGGCCAAGGTGGCGGCAATCCGCGAGCCCGTCGGGTTCCACAGCCGCGCCACCGACGGCGTCATACCGATTTCGGAGGTTTTCGGGTTGCTCGGAAAGGCCATTCGCCGCAACCGCCGCAGCAATCGTCCCCGGGTGAGGCCGCGGGCGTCGCCTCTGGGCATCGGGTGGGCGCGCGCGGGGGGCGAGAACCAGGCCGTCGCTCTCGGGCGTCAGATAAGTGTGGATGGCGTGCACAACGTCATCAAGGTGTTCGAGGACATAGAGCGGGGCAAGCTGTCGAACGTGGACTACGTCGAGGCGCTCGCGTGCGTGGGCGGCTGCGTCGGCGGGGTGCTGGCCGTCGAAAACCCCTTCATCGCCCGCCGGCGCATACGCATGCTGACCGAGCCTTCGCCCGGCGAGAAGAGCGGGAATCGTCAGTCACCGGAAAGTATGGTGGACTCGCTGGACGACAGTCTGTTCCGGCACGAAGAGCCCATACAGCCTCGTCCCGCCATGGCGCTGTCCGATGACATGGAAGAGGCCATCCAGAGGATGGAGCGCATGGAGGCCATACTTGAGACACTCCCGGGTCTCGACTGCGGGTCGTGCGGCGCGCCGACCTGCCAGGCGATGGCGGAAGATATCGTGCGGGGGCTGGGCGTGGAGACGGACTGCGTGTTCGTGCTGCGCGAACGGCTTCAAGAGCTTGCGCAGGAGCTCGGGGAACTCAGCTCGAAGCTGCCACCCGCGATGAAGCGCTCCGAAAGCCACGAGCAGGACGAGCTCGAACGGATGCTTGGCTGGTCCGGACGCGCCCCGCGCAAATGATGCACAAAACAAAGAGAGTCGCAGTTCAGTAAACAGTGAAAAAAGTAACGAACTCTGATATAATCCGCCTGGGGCAGGTGGTGGCGGATATCGATCTCGCGGACGCGGGCGCGGCAGCGCCTGGCGATCGCGAGGTGTCGGGTGTGTACTGCTCGGATCTTCTCAGCGACGTGATGGGGGGAGCGCGTCCGGGCGAAGTCTGGGTCACGGTCCAGAGCCATCTGAATGTTGTTGCGGTGGCCGCCCTCAAGGAACTTGCGGCGGTGGTCATATGCGGCGGCAGGTCCGTGGATGTTTCCATCCTGAAGAAGGCCTCCGAAGAAGGCGTCGTCATCCTGCTCGCGAAGCAGAGCGCTTTCGAGGTCTGCGGGAGACTCTGGGAACTGGGCCTGCGGCACGAGGACTAGCCGCTGATGCCGCGCGCTTCCGCCCCGGTCCGGAAGTGCAGGGTTGACCTGCACATTCACACGGCTCTTTCGCCGTGCGCGGAACTCGAGATGCTGCCGGACCTGATTGTGATGAAGGCCGCCGCCGAGGGGCTCGACCTGATCGCGATCTGCGACCATAACTCGGCGGAAAACACCGCCGCGTGCATCGAGGCCGCCCGGGGGACACCCGTCAGGGTTCTCGCCGGCATCGAATGCGAGAGCCGCGAAGGGGTCCACGTGCTGGGGCTGTTCGACGGCGCGGAGTCCGCGGGCGCGCTGCAGGGCTTCCTCTGGGAGCGCCTGCCGGACGAGGCGAACCGGCCCGAGTTCTTCGGGGCGCAGATGGTGGTGTCGGCGCAGGGCGAGTTCGTCCGCTACAACGAGCGGCTGCTGGCGACCGGGGCCGACGCCTCTGTCGAGGAGTTGATCGCGAAGATTCGCAGTCTCGGAGGGCTGGCGTTGCCCGCGCATGTTGACAAGACGTACGCGGGTCTGCTGGGAGTTCTGGGGCTCGTGCCGGAGGGGGTACGGCTGGAGGGCGTGGAGATTTCGGGGCGGGCGGATGCCCGCGATGTCAGGGAGCGGTTTCCGCAAATCGCGAAGCTGCCTTTCCTGAGAGCGTCCGATGCGCACAGGCTTTCGGAGATCGGTCAGGCCCACACGCGGGTCTGGCTGGAGCATCGGACGGTGGGAGAACTGAAACTTGCGCTGTCTGGCCTGGACGGCCGCCATTTGGAGGACAACTAGCAGACTATGGCTTGTGAGTGTCGTGAAGTAGAACGCACGGCGGAGCAGACTCGGGTGGAAGAGATTGTGGCCCGTCATCGTGGACGTCCGGGTCCGCTCATTCCTATCCTCGACGAGGTGCAGACCGAACTGGGGTGGCTGCCCAGGTGGGCAATGATTGCTGTCGCGCGCGGGCTTGACGTGCCCGTCGCCGACGTTTACGGGGTGGCCAGCTTCTACAGCTTTTTCCGGCTCTCGCCTCCGGGGCGCACCCGGGTGCAGGTCTGCATGGGAACGGCGTGCTACGTTCGCGGCTCGCAGCAGATTCTCGACGCTCTCGAGCGTAAGCTTGGCATCAAGGCGGGCGATACGACCGCCGACAGACGATTCTCGCTTGAGAGCGTGCGCTGCGTCGGTGCGTGCAGCCTGGCCCCGGTCATCGTGACCGGGGAAGACTGCCACGCGAAAATGACGACGGCGAAGCTTGACAAGATGCTGGACGCCTGCGACCCTTGAGGCCATGGGCCGGCGCAGCCCTCGATCAGTATGCGTGAGATATCACTCCACATTCTGGACATCGCCGAGAACAGCATCAGGGCCGGCGCGCCGGATGTTGAGATCGGGGTGAGGGTGGACGAGCCAGCGGACCGGCTGGTTGTGACCGTTCGCGACAACGGACGGGGCATGCCCGAAGAGATGGCCGCGGTTGTGGCGGACCCGTTCGTGACGTCCAGAACCGAGCGCAGGGTGGGGCTGGGACTGCCGCTTCTTGCGGCGGCGTGCGAGAGGACCGGGGGCGGTCTGAAGGTGCGGAGCCGGCCGGGCGAGGGTACGGAGGTCGAGGCAACGTTCGGCCTGAGCAGCGTGGACCGGGCGCCGATGGGCGCGCTGGCGGAGACGATTGCGAACATCGCGTCGGGCTATCCGGATGTGCGGATCGCCCTGGCGTTTTCGAGTGGCGGCGAGCAGTTCGAGTTCGATTCGGCGCTCGTTAGAGAGGCCCTGGATGGGGTGCCGCTTTCCAGTCCGCAGGTAGCTGCGTGGATGCGGGAGCATATCCAGGAAGGGATCGCCGGAGTGAGCAGCCTCGAGTAGGCGGCGCCGGCGAACGGAGTTCTAGGGAGACACCTGACACATGAAGACACTGGAGGATCTGAAGCGCATTCGTGAAGAAGCGCTGAAGGCTATGAAGGTTCGCGAGGGCGAACAGGGCACCAAGATCACCGTGGCGATGGGCACCTGCGGCATAGCCGCCGGAGCGAGAGAGACCATGAGCGCGCTGCTTGATGAGCTCAACAAGCGCGGCATTACCGACGTCACCGTCACTCAGACGGGGTGCAAGGGGCTGTGCGAGCAGGAGCCGATGATCGAGGTCACAAGGGCCGGAGAGGCGGCCGTGACATACGGTCATGTTGATGCCGAGAGAGCCCGGAGGATCGTGGCCGAGCATATCGTCAACGGCAACCTGGTGGGTGAGTACATCGTCAGCAAGTAGTTGCAGGCGCCACGGATTGTGGCACGCTGGGATTCCAGCGGATTCTGAGGGTGCAGACAAGGACCGGTAGTTTTGTCAGAGGTAGCACAGGAAAAGCAGGACCTGCCCGCGATTGAGCGGTGCCATGTATTGATCTGCGCGGGAGCCGCTTGCGTAGCTTCGGGAGCTATGGAAGTCGAAGCCGCCATGAAGTCGAAGATATCAGCCCTGAACCTCGAAGCAGAGGTCTCGCTGTTCGACACCGGCTGCGTTGGAACCTGCGATCTGGGGCCAGTCGTTATCGTTTACCCCGAAGGCACCTTCTATGTGAAGCTGAAGCCGGCGGATGCGGAGGAGATAGTCACCGAGCACCTGCTCAAAGGGCGCGTCGTGCAGCGTCTGCTTTCAAAAGACGCAGACCACGTCGAAGTGCCCAGCATCTTCGAGCATCCGTTCTTCGCGAAGCAGAAGCGAATCGCGCTGCGCAACCTCGGCGTCATCAACCCCGAGTCCATTGACGAGTATATCGCGGTGGGCGGTTACGCTTCCCTTGGCAAAGTCCTCGAAATGACCCAGGACGAGGTCATCAAGCTCGTCCTTGACTCGGGACTGCGGGGCCGCGGCGGCGCGGGCTTCCCGACCGGGCGCAAGTGGGCGTTCGCCAAGGCCGTTGAGGCCGACCAGAAATACGTGATCATCAACGGCGACGAGGGCGACCCGGGCGCGTTTATGGATCGCTCCGTCCTCGAAGGCGACCCGCACAGTGTCATCGAGGGGCTGGCGATCGCCGGCTACGCGATCGGGGCGACGCAGGGCTACGCCTATGTCCGCGCCGAGTATCCGCTTGCCATCAAGCGCCTTCAGATTGCGATTGACCAGGCGCGCGAGTACGGGTTGCTCGGGAAGGGCATCTTCGGCAAGTTCGATTTCGACCTCGAAATCCGAAAGGGCGCCGGGGCATTCGTCTGCGGCGAAGAGACCGCGCTCATGCGCTCCATCGAGGGCATGCGGGGTCAGCCGCGTCCCAAGCCGCCGTTCCCGGCCGTGTCCGGGCTCTGGGGCAAGCCGACGATCATCAACAACGTGGAGACGCTGGCGAACGTCCCCGCGATCATTCAGAACGGCCCGTTCTGGTATTCGAGTTTCGGCACCGAGACAAGCAAGGGCACCAAGGTGTTCGCGCTTGCCGGAAACATCAACAACACCGGTCTCATCGAGGTGCCCTTCGGGACGACGCTCCGGGAGGTTGTCTTCGAAATCGGCGGCGGAATCCCGAACGGCAAGGAGTTCAAGGCAGTGCAGGCAGGCGGGCCTTCGGGCGGCTGCATTCCCGCGTCGCTGCTCGATATCCCGCTCGATTACGAGTCGCTGCAGAAGGCGGGCGCCATTGTCGGGTCCGGCGGTCTCATCGTGATGGACTCGGACACCTGCATGGTGGACGTCGCGCGGTTCTTCCTCGAGTTCACCGTTGACGAGTCCTGCGGGCAGTGCACCCCCTGCCGCGAGGGCACCAAGCGCATGCTCGAGATCCTGACGAAGATCACGAAGGGGCGCGGCACACTCGAGGACATCACGAAGCTCGAGACGCTCGCGAAGGCGATCACCCAGACGTCTCTATGTCAGCTTGGCATCACCGCGCCGAACCCTGTTCTGAGCACTTTGCGCTACTTCCGCGACGAGTATCTGGCACACGTTGTTGACAAGACCTGCCCGGCGAAAGTCTGCAGGGAGCTTATCACGTTCGACATCCTCCCCGACAAGTGCACGGGGTGCACCATATGCGCCCGCAACTGCCCGACCCACGCCATATCCGGGGAGCGCAAGCAGGCTCATGTCATTGATCAGAGCGCGTGCATCAAGTGTGGCGAGTGTCTGGTTCGCTGCAAGTTCGATGCCGTGGTGAAAGTTTAGTCCCGGGAGGGCGGCGCCCGGTTGCCGCCTCCCGGCAGAAGTTTCGGGACTGGCCGAAAGCGCCGCCCGGGATGAGAGGAACGAGAAGCATGGCGATAAACGAGAGTTGCTGTTGCTCCGCCGAGGAGGAGGCTGCCGTTCAGGCCGCCATCAATGACTTCGAGCCGATCCGGACCAATCTGATCCCGATCCTGCATCGCATTCAGGACGAACTGGGTCAGATTCCCGGATGGGCCATGGAAGCCGTTGCTGATAAACTGGACATTCCGCTCGCCGATGTCTGGGGAACGGCGTCGTTTTACACGATGTTCGACCTCAAGGGGAGGGCGAAGCACATCATCCGGCTCTGCGAGAGCCCGCCCTGCCATATCACCGGGGCGAAGAAGGTTCTCGAGGCGCTGAAGGATGAGCTGGGCATCGAACCCGGTGAGGTGACCGAAGACGGCCTGTTCGGGCTCGAGCTTGTAAGCTGCTTCGGGGTGTGCGGCGTCGCGCCGGCCATGATCGTTGACCATCAGGTGTACGGCAACCTTACGCCCGAGATGGTGCCGGATGTTATCGCGAAGTACAGGGAGGGGTAGAGAGATGCCGTTCTACAGAGCGCATGTTCTGGTCTGCTGCGGTAACACCTGCGCCGTACGCGGCGGCAGGGCTCTGCTGCAGCTTCTGGCAAAAGAGGTGGAGCAGAAGGGGCTCGCCCACGAGATCCGCGTCGTCGAGACCGGATGCCTGGGTATCTCCGAGCATGGGCCGGCGATGGTGGTGTATCCCGAAGGGGTCGTCTATGCCGGCGTGAAGGCATCGGACGTTCCCGATATCGTTGAGGAGCACCTGCTGAAAGGCCGCATCGTCGAGCGGCTGGTCTATCGCGGCCAGCAGGCCGCCCCGCTCGAGCCGGCGGCCAAGCTGACGTATTTCGGGAAACAGCAGAAAATCATTCTGCAGAACTGCGGCGTCATTGACCCGCGTTCCATAGAGGAGTACATCGCGGTCGGCGGGTACGAGGGTCTCGGTAAAGCCCTGACGCAGATGACACCGATGCAGGTCGTGGAGGAGGTCAAGAACTCCGGCCTGCGCGGGCGGGGCGGGGCGGCGTTTCCCGCCGGGCTCAAATGGGAAGGCGTCGCGGACGCCCCCGGGCTGAACAAAGTTGTCATCTGCAACGCCGACGAAGGCGAGCCGGGCAACTTCAAGGACAGGCTGATTCTTGAAGGCGACCCGCATCTCGTGCTCGAGGCCATGGTGATCGCCGGATACGCCGTGGGCGCAAACAAGGGCTACGTGTACATCCGCGGGGAGTACCGCCAGTCCGTTGACAATTTCGAGCACGCGATCGCCGAAGCGCGGAAAATCGGGCTGCTGGGGACAAATATCTTTGACTCTGGCTTCGATTTTGACGTTTTTGTATATAAGGGCGCCGGCGCTTATGTCTGCGGCGAGGAGACGGCCTTGATCGAGTCGCTGGAAGGCCAGCGGGGCGAACCCAGGCTGAAGCCGCCGTTCCCGACCGCCCACGGACTGTGGGGGTTGCCGACGCTGGTGAACAACGTCGAGACGCTTGCGAACGTCCCGCACATCATCAGCCAGGGGGCGTACTGGTTCTCGGGCATCGGCACCGAGCGCAGCAAGGGAACCAAGATATTCTCGCCCTGCGGCGACGTTCTGACCCCGGGGGTTATCGAGGTGCCCTTCGGGATCTCCGTCCGGGAGGTGCTGTACGACATCGCCGGCGGGCCGAAGGGGGCGGATATTAAGGCTGTCCTCATCGGCGGACCGAGCGGCGTGGTCATCGGGCAGGAGAGCTTCGACAGGAAGTTCGCCTTCGAAGATCTGTCGCCCGGCGCCGGAGCGATGATCGTCATTGACGAGACAAAGTGCATGGTGGACATTGCGGCCAACTGCCTGAAGTTCTTCGCCGACGAATCGTGCGGGCAGTGCGTGCCGTGCCGGGAGGGCTGCAAGCGCATGCTTGACGTCCTCGAAGGGTGGACAAGAGGACTTGGGGATAGCGGCGAGCTTGAGATGATCAAGCGGCTGGGCCGTGGAATGCAGCTCGCGTCGCGCTGCGGGCTGGGGCAGTTCGCGCCTGTCGCGCTGCTCTCGAGCATGGAGCTGTTCGAAGAGGAGTTCCGTGCGCATGTTGTCGATCACGTTTGCCCCGCCGGGGTGTGCGATATGCACGAAACGGCCGTTGAAATAGAGGAGCAACTGACTTGGCCAAAGTAACACTGACAATTGATGGGCGGCCGGTTCAGGCTGAATCCGGACAGACAGTTCTGGAGGCAGCCAACGCCGCCGGTATCTATATTCCGACACTCTGCTACCATCCGGATCTGAAG
>Ga0255340_1004680_pt1 | contig 13111 bp, 13 predicted proteins | sample wastewater_treat_7_FD_192417 | JGI IMG/M metagenome (GOLD analysis project Ga0255340, IMG submission 192417) | Wastewater microbial communities from Lulu Island WWTP, Vancouver, Canada - plant10 | ecosystem: Engineered > WWTP > Wastewater > Unclassified | place: Canada: Vancouver, British... | reverse complement strand
TCATGAAGATGCGCGAGGAATTGCAACAGCATTAATGACCGAAAAACAACAAGAAGAGTTCTTAAAAAATAAAGAAATAGATTTTTCGTATAGTTTCTTGGAGCATAGGTTTAGGGTAAATGTTTTTACGCAGATGGGAAATGTTTCTTGCGCCTTGAGGCTAGTCTCCACAAGAATAAAAACAATAGAAGAGCTTAATTTGCCAAGCAAGTTAATTGAATTAACTGAGCACAGCCAAGGTCTTATTCTTGTTACTGGACCATCATCTCATGGAAAGTCTACTACTCTAGCAGCGATGATTGATCAAATTAATAGAAATCAATTTAAAAGAATTATTACTATTGAAGATCCCGTAGAATATATTTTCCAAGACGATAAATCAATTATTGATCAGCGAGAAGTTTATCATGACACTGATTCTTTTGCAAAAGCACTAAAGTCTGTGTTTCGGCAAGATCCTGATATTATTATGGTCGGAGAGATGAGAGATCCCGAGACGATTTCTACAGTTATCACATCGGCTGAAACAGGACATTTAGTTTTCTCTACATTGCATACCAATTCAGCCAGTGAAACTATTCATAGGATTATAGATACATTTCCAGGTGAACAGCAAAGCCAAATAAGAACACAATTAGCATCAGCTTTATTAGGTATTATCTCTCAGAGATTAATTCCAAGAAAGGGCGGTGGAATTATTCCCGCTTGTGAAATTATGACATCTACTCCAGCCACAGCTAACATTATCCGAGAAAATAGAGTTCACGAATTAGACTTTGTTATTGAAACTTCTGCAGAAAAAGGTATGATAAGTTTAAATAAATCTTTAGCTGATTTAATTCAGCGAGGCGAAATATCAATTGATGATGCTTTAGTTTATTCAAGAAGGCCTAGCGAATTACAAGAATTTGTTAGCTAATTAAACAAAATGAAATTTGAATACCAAGGGAGATCAGAAAATGGACAAATGCAATCGGGCATTGTAGAGGCCTCTTCTAGGGAGGATGCTATTAATGTTTTGAAGAAAAACAAGATATACGTTACATTTTTAGAAGAAAAGAAAGATAATATTTATTCTGCCGAGATTACATTTCTTCAGTTTATTTCGAGTAAAGATATGGTTCTTTTTTCTAGGCAATTAGCAATTATGTTTCAATCAGGAGTTCCCATTGTTGAGTCCTTGAGATCAATATCTAAACAGACAAATAAAAAGAAGTTTAAAGATCAAATTGAAGAATTAGCTATAAAAGTAGAAAGCGGTGAATCTTTATCTCAGGCTTTGGCTGCTTTTCCAAAAACATTTAACCCTTTTTATGTCGGTATGGTAAGATCAGGCGAGGCTTCTGGTCGTTTAGCTGAAACGCTTGAGTACTTAGCCGATCACCTAGAGCAAGAGCATAACTTTAACAGTAAGATTATATCATCTATGATTTATCCTGCCTTTATTCTGGTAGTCATGGTCGGTATTTTGATATTATTAGTTGTGTTTGTTTTGCCAGGGCTTGAAGATGTTTTTGCTGACATGGATCTACCATGGAACACTAGGCTAATTCTTAATTCAGGTGATATATTTAAACAATGGTGGTGGGTTTTAGCATTGTCAATATTTGTAATAGCATTTTTATTTCGAACTTTTAGTAAAACGCCTGATGGCGAAAAGCTAATTGATAATATTGTTTTAAAAATACCAGTTATTGGAGAGTTTGTTAAAAAGATTAACCTTGTACGTATAGCTGAAAACATATCTACTCTAGTAGCTGGAGGTTTACCAATTGTGCAAGCACTGGAAGTTACGGCTGGAGTTTTGAGTAGTAATTCTTATAAAGAAATTATGTATGAAGCAAGAGATAATGTGAGGCGTGGAGAAATGATAAGTGGCACATTAATTAAGTATCCCAAGCACTTCCCTGTTTTGTTTATTCAAATGATAGTTGTCGGAGAAAAGACTGGTAATGTTGACAGTTCACTTAAAAATGTAGTATCATTTTATCAGGGAGATGTTGATCGATCATTAGATGCTATAGTGAAGATGATGGAGCCAGCAATGATTGCTTTAGTTGGAGGGTTAGTAGGGTTTGTGGTAATGTCGGTTTTGACTCCGATATATCAAATTAGCGCAGTTTAAATTAAAGGTCGTTTATTTTTTAAAAACAAAAAAATGAAACAAAAAGGTTTTACATTAATTGAATTGTTAGTTGTAGTGGCAGTTATTGGTATTCTTGCTTCCGCTGTAGTTGTTAACTTTAGTGGTGCTCAAGAAAGAGCTAGAGACTCAAGAATAATTTCGGCAATGGGTCAAGTAAGACCAGTGGCAGAGATTATTTATAGTAAATACAATTATAGTTATGCTAATGTTTGTAGCGGTGGTACATTAAATACAATAGAGGGCTTACAAGCATTAAAGGATGATATAAATAGTCAAAAAAAACCAACAGCAGCTATTAGTTGTGTAGCTAATAGCACTAAATATTGTGTTTCTATAGAATTGTCTAAAGCGGGAGATTACTACTGTGTAACATCAGAAGGAAAGGCAGGAATGGCTTCAACTGCTTGTAACACAACATCATATACTTGTACTTGGACAACACAATTATAGCTATTAGTCTCTAACCCCCGCTTTTAAGCGGGGGTTTTTGTTATTGAGTATTTTCTCTTTTTAAAGTATAATCGATTTATGATTTACGATTATACTATTTTATTGTTCTTATTCTTATTCGGTGCTGCTATTGGCTCTTTTCTTAATTGTGTCATATATCGATTAGAGATTGGCAAAAGCTTTATTAGTGGAAGATCTTTTTGTCCAAAGTGCAAAAAAGAAATTAAAGCGATAGACTTAATACCGATATTAAGTTTTGTTTTATTAAAAGGAAAGTGTCGTTATTGTGCTTCTAAAATATCTTTGCAATATCCATTAGTGGAGCTTTTAGTTGCAATAGTCTTTGTTGTTGTTTTCTTGTATACAGACAATATGATAGATTTGGTTTTTTTGTTGCCAATATTTTCTTTAATGGTGTTAATTTTTATATATGACCTTAAGCATTATTTGATACCAGATCAAGCAATATTATTGGCATCACTCTTGGCTATTTCTTGGCATCTTGTCTTAGATGCAGAGATTGTTATGTTTATTTTATCTGCAATAGGAGCTTCGGCTTTCTTTGGTTTAATTTATTTTATCTCAAAAGGAGAATGGATTGGTTTTGGTGATGTCAAGCTAGCTTTGTTTATGGGGTTGTTTTTAGGTTTCCCTAATATTCTTACTGCTCTTTTCTTGTCTTTCGTAATTGGTTCAGTCGTTGGGATAATAGCGATATTACTTAAGAAGAAAGAAGTAAAAAGCGAAATACCTTTTGCTCCATTTTTAATTACGGGGACGGTTTTGTCTTTCTTCTACGGATCTAATATTTTAAATTGGTATTTTGATTTAATAAACATTAATGCGATATTCTAAAGGTTTTACTTTAATAGAGATGTTGGTGACTATGTCTTTGATTGTAATTATTACAAGCGTTACTTTGTTGAGTTTTAGATCAGTGGGAGATGCTTTTGACCTAGATCGCGAAGCTCAAATGGTTGCGCAGGATATTAGAAATGCTATAAATATGACAATGGCTTCAGAAGAACATACTGGTGTTGTTCCGGTGGGTTGTGTTGTTGCATATGGTGTTCGCTTTGAAGAAAACAAGGACTATTACGAACGAAAAGTTTATTTTGTAAATCCAGATACTAGTAATTATACAAGCGAATTATTGGAAAAGGTTGAATTAGGAGAAGTTGAAATAATAGATATATCTTCGGATTTTTATGTAGATATCATTTTTTACCCTCCTCACCCTACCACTTTTATTGGAGGCATTAAAATTGATTGGACTTCTAGGTATGATGATGTTGACATAGAAATAGGGTTAAAGGAAGATGTCACCAACAAAAGAACAATAAATGTTAATAAATTTGGTCGTATAGAAATACAATGAAAAACAAACTGCAAAAAGGTATGACTTTTTTAGAGCTATTAGTAGCGATGTTTGTTTTAATAGTTGGAATTTCGGGAGTTGCGGCTATGTTATCTAATACAATGTCTGCAAGCAATTCTAATGTTTCGAGACTGCAAGCGGCTTATCTAGCAGGTGAAGGGGTTGAGATTGTGAGAAATATTAGGGATAATAATATATTAAATTATAATGGTTGGCATAATGGTATTTCTCCTGGTTCATGGGAAGTTGTTTATGATAGTATGACATTAAGTGGTGTTGATCCGGCAAATCCAAATTTTTTAAAAATAGACAATAATGGTTTTTATAACTACGATGTGGGGAGTGATTCTACTTTCAAAAGAGTTGTTGATATTAATATTAATGGAGATGTTTTAGAGATAACATCTAGGGTTTCTTGGCAAGAAAAGGGTGTTGATCAGGAATTGGAAGTGATTAGTCATTTGTATAATTGGAGATAATATGAATATAAAAAATAACAAAAGAGGATTTACTTTAATGGAGCTGTTAATTACTTTTGCTATATTTGCAGTTGTTGTGACAGGGATGATTAATGTTCTTGTTTCTGCTGTTAAAGTTCAAAGACAAATGCTTGCCGATCAAAAAATGGTAGAAGAGGTTAGCTATGCTTTTGAATATATGACCAGGGCCATTAGAATGGCAAAGAAAGATATGGAAGGTACTTGTGTTGCTCGATACGCGAATTATAATTATACTAATGGAGTTTTTAGTTTTTTAAATTCAGAGGGTAATTGTCAACAGTTTAAGTTAAATAATTCTGCAATAGAGGCGAGGATTTCTGCAAATTCAAGTACACCTACGGGATCTTTTTTTCCAATAACATCAGACGCTGTTACTGTCACAGGGTTATTGTTTAATAATGGCGGTAGTTCCTGGGCATCTGGTGGCGCTCAGTCTAAGGTGACAATATTAGTTGAAGCTCAGAGTTTGGTTGGTTCAAGTAGTATTAATTTCCAAACAACAGTTTCTCAAAGAAGATTAAACACAAGTTATGAATAAAAACAAAGGTTCGGTATTATATTTTAGTGTAATGATATTAACTATAATACTTAGTATTGTTTTAGGAATGTCGGCGATGTTAATAACGCAGATAAAAATGATTAGGGGCACAGAATTTTCAGTAATGGCTTTTTATTTAGCCGATTCTGGAATTGAAGAAGCCCTTTATTGTTTGTATAAAGGGGGTTGTTCGTCTGACGAGGGGGATATAATTCCAAATAATCGTCTTACTTCTATTCTTAATTATGGTGAGTATAGATATGAGTTGGTTTCTGGAGAATTTTGTCGTCCAATAAGGAACTTTTATTGCATAATATCAACTGGTATATTCCAAGGTACTCGTCGTTCAATAGAAGTTGGTAATTAATATGCAAAAAGAGCAAGCTAAAAAAAGAATAGAACAACTTAGAAAACTAATAGATCATCATAGATATCTATATCATGTTTTAGATAAACAAGAAATTTCAGAATCAGCACTAGATTCTCTTAAAAAAGAATTGTTTGATTTAGAAATAGCTTTCCCTGATCTTATTACTCCTGATTCTCCCACTCAAAAAGTAGGGGGCAAGCCATTAAAGGGTTTTAAGAAATTTAATAGAGAAAAACCAATGCTTTCTCTAAATGACGCTTTTTCTAAAGAAGATGTTCTAGGTTGGCTAGAAAGACTAAAAAAAATATTAGATATTGATTTATTTGAATTTTATTGTGAACAAAAAATAGATGGCTTGGCGTTTGAAGCTATTTATGAAAAAGGGTTGTTATCTGTTGGTGCCACTAGGGGCGATGGGCTAGTTGGAGAAGATGTTACCGAAAATATTAAAACGATTGATTCAATACCTCTAAAACTAAGAGACATTAAACTTGTTTTAAATGATGCTCCCAAAGAAATGTATAGTATTATTAATAACATTTATAACAGTAAGCTGATTGTTCGAGGGGAGATTTTTATGTCCAAGAAAAACTTTAAAGAGTTAAACAAAGATGGTAGTAGTTTTGCCAATCCAAGAAATGCGGCTGCTGGATCAATTAGACAATTAGATTCCAAAATAGCCGCGGCTAGAAAATTAGATTCTTTTGCTTACGATATTATTATTGACGAAATTAAATATCACTCTCAAAAGCACGAATTATTGAGATTATTAGGATTTAAAACTGATCCGGCAAGTAGGGTTTGCGAAACAATAGCTGATGTTTTTTCTTTTTACGAAAGCATTAAAAAAAGAAGAGAGTCTATCCCCTATGAGATAGATGGCATTATTGTTATGGTTAATGATAATAATTTATTCAAAAAGGCAGGAGTTGCTGGTAAGGCTCCCAGAGGCGCAGTAGCTTATAAATTTGAATTAAAACAAGCAATAACAATAGTTGAAGACATTAATGTTCAGGTTGGAAGAACGGGAGTCCTAACTCCAGTTGCAATTTTAAAGCCAGTTAATATCGCTGGAGTAACAGTTTCTAGGGCAACACTTCATAATTACGACGAAATTAATGATATGCATCTTATGATTGGTGATACTGTAATTGTTGGAAGAGCTGGCGATGTAATACCTGATATTATTGAGGTGATGCCAGAGTTAAGGAGTGGTAAAGAAAAAAAGATAAAAATGCCATTAGTTTGTCCAGTTTGTAAAACTAGGGTTGTTAAAGAAAAAAAAGGGTCTTTGATATTAAGGTGTCCTAATTTTGATTGTTCTCAGAGAAAAAAAAGAAGAATAGTTCATTTTATTTCCAGAAAAGGTTTTAATTTTATTGGATTAGGAGAAAAGGTAATTGATAAACTAGTAGATTTAGGTAAAATTAATGATCTGGCAGATATTTTCTTTTTAAAAAAAGATGATTTTCTAGAGATAGAGGGCTTTAAAGATAAAATGGCTTCTAATGCCGTTAAATCTATTGAAGATGGTAAAAGAATAGAGATCACAAAGTTTATCTTTGCGCTAGGAATTGAAAATGTTGGAGAAGAAATAGCATCGCTATTAGCCGATAAAGGCATTGATGGAATTAGGCGCATGTCTTACAATGATTTAGTTGATATAAAGGATATTGGTGAAATTACAGCATTGAGTATATTTAATTGGTTTAGAGATGATAGAAATATTAAACTATTAGAGAGGTTTAAAGAGGCGGGAGTAGTTATTTTTAAGAAAAAGAAATCGGGCAAATTTAGCGGGAAGAAGTTTGTTATCACCGGAACTCTTTCTTGTAGTCGAGAGGTTATGAAAGATAAAATATCTTCTTTAGGTGGTAAAGTATTAGAGGGCGTAAGCAAAGACACTGATTTTATTATCGTGGGTAATAATCCTGGATCAAAATTGCAAAAAGCTAAAAAGTTAGGAATAAAAGAATTAAAAGAGGCTGAGTTATGGAAAAAGTTATAGATCATATCAAAAGGCTTGATTGGGTTATTGTCTTTGTAGCGATAACACTATCTTTGATTGGGATATTATCCATTTATGGTTTTAATGAATCTAACCTAGCTATGGCTCAAAAACAAGTATTTTTTCTCTGCCTGGGTGTATTTTTAATGATTCTAGTTAGTTTTTTTGACTGGAGAATTCTTAAAGAAAACCCTTATTTAATTTTATCGCTATATTTTGTTGGAATAATACTTTTGTTGGGCTTGTTTGTTTTTGCTCCAGCGGTAAGAGATGTGAGAAGATGGTATTTAATAGGTCCATTTTCTTTTGATCCAGTAGAGTTTGTCAAGTTAGTTTTAATTGTTCTTTTAGCTAAGTATTTTTCATCTCGTCATATTGAGATGTATAAAATTCGTCATATTTTTTTATCTGGACTATACATTGCTATACCATCGTTTATTACTTTCTTTCAACCAGATTTAGGGTCATCAATTATTCTTGTTTTTTTATGGGTTGGCATTTTAGTTTTATCGGGGATAAAAATAAAGCATTTTTTAATATTGGTTTTAATTGGCTCTTTATTACTTGTTGTTGGGTGGAGCTTTTTGCTAAAAGATTATCAAAAATCAAGAATTATTGGATTTTTAGAGCCAGCTGCCGATATTCAAGGTTCGGGTTGGAATCTAGAACAAGCTAAAATAGCAATTGGTAGTGGCGGAATTTGGGGGGCGGGTATAGGAAGTGGCTCTCAAACAAGATATGGTTTTTTACCCGAGGCTAAAACAGATTTCATTTTTGCTGCCATTGCAGAAGAGATGGGTTTTGTTGGTGTTTCTATTCTCTTTTTGCTATTCTTTATTTTGGTTTGGCGTATTCTAAGAATAATATTTCAATCAACAGATAATTTTTCAAGAATTATTTGTTCAGGTTTTTTAATTATGGTTATCTCTCAAGTGTTTATAAATATAGGAATGAATCAAGGTCTTTTGCCCATTGTTGGGATCCCACTTCCTCTTGTTAGTTATGGTGGAAGTAGCCTGATATTTACATTTATTGGATTAGGACTAATTCAGAGTATTTATTCTAAAGCTTGACTTATTTGCCCTTTATATAGTACAATTGATTAATTACAAAAATATATGAAATTTAATAAAGAATTAGCTAAAAAAATATTGATCTGGACTTTCGCAGTTTTAATTTGTGGCTATGTTGCCTGGGATGTTTCTCTAAAGGTTGTGAATTATTTTAGAACGCAGGGGTATGAGTATGCTATTGTTGAAATAGTTAATCAGGCGGAAAATGAAGATTGTGGGTACTTTCCTATTTTTATAGGAGATAAAGAAATTAATCTTATTAATGTTGAATGTTTGCAGTCTAGTGAAGAAGAAATTAATAATTAAATAAAAATATGAAAAAAATATTGTTTTCGTTTTTAGCCCTTAGTCTTCTTTTTGGAGTTACGGGTGGTGTTGGCGCAACAGACACAGACAATGTTTATGGTTATGCCTGGTCTGATAGTATTGGTTGGATAAGCTTTAATAATACAAATCATACAGGTGCAGTAACTTATGGTGTTAAAATTGAAGAAAATGGAAATCTTACTGGTTATGCTTGGTCTAGTAATATTGGATGGATTAATTTTGATGCAACAGAGACTGGAAAAACTTCAGCAAATGTTAATTTAGAAACAAAAGCGCTTAGTGGTTGGGCTAGGGCTTGTTCGGTTTTTAGCTCAGGATGTAGTGGAGTATTAAGTGCAAATACTGGAGGTTGGGATGGATGGATTAATTTAGGTGCCGAAGGAACATCTCCAGGGGTTTGGATAGATGATGATGGAAATTTTCAAGGTTATGCTTGGGGTGGTGGCACGGTAATTGGTTGGATAAGTTTTAGTGGGCCTACTTTAAATGGTAATTCTTACGGAGTAACAACAGACTTTCCTTTTATTTCTAAGCCGGTGATTAACAATGTAATAATTTCTCTTTCAGAAGGGGAAGCTTGCAGTCAATCCAGAATACCTCATCGTATATCATGGACTAATTCGGCTGATAGTGTAGATGCAGCTGCTTATGATTATGAATATGAAATTAAGTTTATAGGAGATGGTGGTCTTGAGTTAACAGGATTAAAGGGTTCCAATGAATCAATCACATGGAATTATACAGAGCTAAATCCTGTTTGTTCTAATAAATGTTGTGACAATTATCAATCAAGTATTAAATTTGGAAAAACCTATACTGTGAGTGTTCGTGGAAGGAATGTAGATAAATCAACTGGAAGAAAGGGTCCGTGGTCTGAGCCTAAAACATCTTCATTTACTACTAAAAATCATTGTTATCCGTATGTCGGTGGAATTAAAAATGAACCTAGCACAATAGAAGTTAATGAAGTAATATCGTTTGAACCAATTAATGCGGGCGTCTATTCTGGAAGTATTAGATATAATTGGCAATTTAGTGATGCAAATCCAGCAAATTCATCACTAGAGAAGCCAACAACTACATTTATTAATGCTGGATCTAAAAATGTTAAGCTTACTGTGGACGATGGGACTTATTCTTGTTTTGTAACAAAATCAGTTAATGCTCAACACCCTCTTCCTGATTGGCAAGAAACAACTCCTTTTGGAAAAGTAAGAATGTTTTTTGGAAGCGTTGTGAGTGGACTGTTTAACAAAATAGCAGGATTCTAGTAAGGCGCTTATAGCACCTTAAACAACAGCTCCTCTGATTGAGGGGCTGTTTTAATATAAGCTGTTCAAGCTATGGAATATAATTAACAGCGCAAAGCTCTTGCCTTTTTTCTTTTTAATTGGTAGAATAAAGTCAGTTATTAATTAAAGAATTGAATCTTAGTATTTTGGCGCAAGAGTCTCCTTCAAGAAAGAAATGATCATAATTAAAAACAATTTATACAATAATTATTTCCTTATTAAAATGATAGGCAGTTTTTCTATGATTGAGGCGAATGTGTTTAAGTGCTAAGTTTTGACAAAAAAATATGACAGACCTTATGTTTTTTGTAGTAGGATTTGGTTTGTTAGTTCTTGGTTGTATATTGGGTTATTTTACTAGACAATCTATTGCAACTAGAAATTACAAAACAATAGAGTCTAAGACACTAAAGAAGATTGAAAAAGCAGAACAAGAAGCTACTGCTATTCTTAACAAAGCTCAAGAAGAAGCTTTTCAGATAATTCAAAGCGCTAAGAAAGAAAACGATGAAAGGGGCCACGAGATATTAAAAAGAGAACAACTTCTTTTAAAGAGAGAAAATACACTAGACCAGAAATTTCTAGATTATGAGTCTAAGGAAAATGATTTTAAAAAGAAAGTTAATCAGTTAAAGTTAGTTAAAGAAAAAATAGAATCTCTTAAAAAAGAAGCTGATAAAAAGTTAGAATCGGTAGCTGGGTTGAGCAAGGCAGATGCTCAAAAGCAAATATTAGAAGGGGTAAAAAAAGAAAATGCAGATGATATTTTAGAGAAGATAAGAGTAATTGAAAAAGAAGGTTGGGAGAGTTATGAGAATAAAGCTCGAGAAATATTATCATTAGTTATTCAGAAATGTTCAGTAGATCAAGCTCAAGAATTAACTACTACATCTGTATCTTTGCCTAACGATGAAGTTAAAGGTAGGATAATTGGCAAAGAGGGTCGCAATATTAGAACATTAGAAAAGTTAACTGGGGTTGAGATTATTGTTGATGATACTCCTGAGGTTGTAGTAATATCTGGTTTTGATCCTGTAAGGAGACATACTGCTAAAATTGCTTTAGAGAAGTTAATGAAAGATGGAAGAATACAGCCAGCTAGAATAGAAGATACTGTAAAATGGGCTGAAGAAGAAATAGCAAAGCAAATTAAAGAAGCAGGAGAGCTTGCAGTTTATGAGACTGGTGTTGTGGGTCTAGATCCTAAGTTAGTTCAATTAATTGGAAGATTAAGATTTAGAACAAGTTACGGTCAAAATATTCTTTTACATTCAGTTGAAGCCAGTTTTTTAGCAGCAGCGCTAGCAGCTGAAATAGGGGCAAAGGTTGCCATAGCCAAGAAGGCAGGGTTGTTGCATGATATTGGAAAAGCGCTAGATCATCAAATAGAAGGATCTCATACTGAAATAGGGGCAAAGGTTTTAGAGAAGTTTGGTGTAGAAAAAGAAGTTATTAGCGCCGTTAAATCACATCACGAAGAACATCCATATGAGAGCATTGAGGCAGTATTGGTCCAAACAGCTGATGCGATATCTAGTTCAAGACCTGGAGCTAGAAAAGGAGACTTAGATAGTTATCTTAAAAGATTATCTGAACTAGAAGATATAGCAAATTCTTTTAGGGGTGTTGATAAATCATATGCCATAGCAGCTGGAAGAGAAATTAGAGTTTTTGTAAAACCGAACGAAATAGATGATCTTCAGGCAAGAGGATTGGCTAAGGAAATTGCTTCAAGAATTCACAAAGAATTAAAATACCCTGGCGAGATAAAAGTTAATGTTATCCGAGAAAATAGAATTATTGAATATGCAAGATAATAATTAAATAAAAAATTTATGATAAAAAAAATATCTTTGTCGTATATCATTGAAATTCTTTTTGTTTTAATTTTAGTTTTAAGTATTTCTATTTGTTTTTTCTCTATTAAGCGGCAAGAGGCAAAAACTATAGATGCTGTTATCCAAGAAAAGATATCTATTGCCCAGGTAATAAATGAAGTTGTTCTCTCTCCTTTTACGGCCATAGAAGATGATTTTATAGATCGTGTTGGTCGTAGCTTTGTTAATGAGCTTGCCAATTCTCAAGATATAATGTTTATTACGATTATTGATTCTGATAATAATGTTGTTTTAAATAATCGTTCTGATCCTCAATATTTATTATCTATTCTAGATTCTTCAATTAAAGAATCTTTGACTTTTAGAAGAACAATTACAAAAGATGTAGTTTATCTGGGAGAAAATGTTAAAACCATAATATATCCTGGATATGATAATAATGTTGTAATTATTGGAACATCGGTTGCTGGAATTCAAGAAGATACTAAAATATGGACAACAATTATATTAGGCACTAGCGCTACTTTATTAATTTTGATGTTAGTTTTTATCTACTTTATTCTAGATTTTCTTATCATTGATCCAATTAAAAAAATATCTCAAGGATATATTGCAGTCGGAGCGGGAGACTTAAGTGTTAAGATAGATTCAAGTGGACCATTAGAAATTAAAGATCTAGGAGACTCTTTTAACAAAATGACAGAGAGCATTAAAGATTATCAGGCACAGTTAGAACAATCCAACGATATTTTAGAAGAGAAGGTAGCTCAGAGAACCAAAGAATTAGCTAAGCTTAACGATTCTTTAGAAGACAAGATTAAGGAAAGAACAGCTGATTTAGAAAAGAATATTGAGGAATTAGAAAGATTTCACAAGCTTACCACTGGACGAGAATTAAGAATGATAGAGCTTAAGAAAGAGATAGAGTTGTTGAAAAAGAAACTAGAAGATAAGAAAAAAACCCTTTAATGAGGGTTTTTAGCCTGAGCGGGATACGGGAGTCGAACCCGTTTCTTCACCTTGGAAGGGTGATGTTAAGCCGATCAACTAATCCCGCTTTGAATTCGCAATTACTGAACGAAGCTCGAACCTTTTTTGAACGGAAAATGCTGGAATAGCTCCGCTCCGCGTTTCCGCCCGCCGAACTTCGGCGAGCAAAGCAAAACAATTTTCTTTCAATTTTTTAACGCC
>Ga0255340_1004678_pt1 | contig 13116 bp, 14 predicted proteins | sample wastewater_treat_7_FD_192417 | JGI IMG/M metagenome (GOLD analysis project Ga0255340, IMG submission 192417) | Wastewater microbial communities from Lulu Island WWTP, Vancouver, Canada - plant10 | ecosystem: Engineered > WWTP > Wastewater > Unclassified | place: Canada: Vancouver, British... | reverse complement strand
CTTGAATCTGACATATCAACTAGCTCATCATCTGTATATACCCACGTTTGAAGATATAAAATATAAGCAATTTGATCTAAATCACTATTTAGAGTGCTCATTTTACAATTTTCGCCTTGACAGGTTCTTTAATCGGTTCTTTCAAGAATAAATCATCCGACAAAATGTGTTTCGCGTTATCCACCGTAACATTAATCGTCTTATTAAACAAAGTCTCTAAAAAGATTTTATCCGAATCCGAGAGTTCCATTTTGGGAATATTTAGAACTGGCTCAACCTTTATAGCCGGAATTTCCTGCTTAATAATTTCTGTTTTGACTACTTTTGGCTCATTTTTGATTTGATAAACTAAATAAGAGCTAAAAACTGAGCTTAGACAGGATAGGATGATTAGAGCTTTATAAAAGTTCATATTTGTGCTTGATTACGCGGTCATCTTGTAGATTCTCTTCTGATAAAAACTTGCGATATTGTTTAAATCCACAAAAATTACCAAAATATTCACTTGAGTCTAGGCATTGCGCGACATGCTCTGTTGGAGATAAATGTTTTGGAACTGAGCCAAAAAGTCTATCACAAAGTTTAATATCGGCTTCGTAATCATCTTTTCCTTCGTATGTTAAATAGCTAATTCTCGCACAGCGGGCAACACTTATCTTCATTTTTAATGAATTGATATTGTCTGCATTATTATTTGTGTTATAGATTTTATTCTCAAGAGTTAATAATCTGCTGTTATCAAAAATATCACCCATTGGAATATGCCATTCTCCCGGAATTAACTTTTTTGGAGTAGATTTATTATATTCAGTGAGCATTTCTTTTGCCAAAGCACAAATCTCAGGTTGAGCATCTTCATGGAATCGAAGGGAAAAGAAATTATCATAATCGGTGGCGGAGCAGATAACTCTTATATTAAACCAAGGCTCTAGAATTCGATTTGAAATTTGTTTATGAAGCCCAAGCTCATTTAATATTTTAACTTGCTCTACAGCAGCATCTCTCGCCATTAACCATTGAATCTTTACTTCTTCTAGTTTGGTTAAATCATAGATATAATACTTATATTTTTTTGTATCTCCAGCGAGATAGAAACTTTCTTCCCTTACAAGGAATTTATCGTTTTCAGGGGGGAGTTTGCAACAATACTCAACTGGAAAACGAACAACATTATCAACTTCTTCTTTCGCCTGCATTCCGCTTTGATTTTTCCCCCACCACACAGGAATTGCTGGATTGTCAATAACCTGCTGAATCATTTTCTCAATAGGAATAGCTCTAGAACTAGCTGCGTTCTTAGAGAACATCCTGTGGGTCAAAAATTCGGAGTGAACATATCTGGGAAATTCAAGAATAAATGTTGTTAATCTCTTGCCTTGCGGATTTATTGAGTCCGCCGCGATTTTTGCTTGAATAGACATTAGATATTTGCTTGTGCTCGTTCCGAAGCGTCATAAACTAGAGAAGTTACTTCACCTTTTCGGATTGAATTAATCTTACTTGATAACATCATTGTCGTAGCTCCAATTCCAGCCTTAGAATAAGCAATAGAATTATCATAACTAAATCCAGTTTGAATGCCCGAATTTTGAACATCTAATCCCTGACCTAAGAAAGTGAATTGCCATGAGTATTTATCCCCCTGATGTTTAATCATTTCTTTGACTTGGTTTTGTGTGAATTCTTTCGAACTATTTTCTTGACCGTCTGTTAGAACGCATAGGACCACTAAATCTGGCCTGTCTTTCTTATTAGTTTTGGATAATCGTGCCCCGACTTCATTAATCGCCCCGCCGACCGCATCATATAGTGCAGTATTTCCGCTAGGAACAATTGTAATTTCGCCGACTTTATTAACATCTACATTCTCAAAAACCTTCTTTAGTTTATCGGAGAAGTTGTATTGTGTAATATTACAAACGCCGGATTCTTCGCGTTGTTTTTCGAGGAAGGTTTTTAGTCCGCCCTCCATATCGGTTTTTGTATTCCACATCGAGCCAGAGTTGTCGATAATCAATACAATCTCTGTTTTTTTATTAGTAACCATCTTTTTCTTGTTTGTTGTTTTTCTTAATATTAATTAATGTATCGGGCGAATCGTCTTCAATCTCAAAAAATGTTATATTTTCTGGTGTCGTCTCGACATACTCATCGCGCTGTGTAATATACCATCCCCAGAGCCGGTTGTCAAGCATTTTTATTCGTCCGAAGGAAATATTTTTACAATCTCGGATGAAAACGGCAGTTTCGTTGTGGTGGAATACGCAATCGCGGACCAAAACATCGTTAAAATTCCAGTCGAAACTCAGGGCGGCGGCGCGATTACTATGAATCCGGCAGTTTCTAATCTCACATTCTGTGCTGTCATACCCCGCAATCCCGTCAAAATAATTATAATAAATCTCGCAATTTTCAATTAAGATATTTTTGCAACCTTTTTCAATAACTATACCAGCACTACGACAATGCCGAATAATACAATTTCTAATTATTACGTTTTCGGCTTTTCTTATTACTATCCCCGAGTTTCTGATTCCGTCTTTTTTATCTCCGTTTATTTCATGAGATTGATTTTTGAAATTCCCGTCAAGAGTCAACCCTTCGACAAGAACATCTGAGACTGTAAATCGCGGGTTCGTTTCTGTATCACCAACAATAACTAATGGCAAGTTAGTTTCATCGGCTAAATATAGACTTTTATTCTTTAGTTCTGTGTTGGAATTTAGAATAATTGTTTCTTTAGTTTCTTTTTCAGAGAAAACCGCATAAAGAAAAAAGAACAGGGGGATTAGTAATAAGAGTTTGTAGGTAGTATTAATTTTCATTATTTAAGATTTTTGAAATTTCTAGTATTTTTTCGACTCTTTTATGCTTTAATTTTGTTTCATCGCTATATACAACTAGGTATTTATATCCACTATTTAATGCGAAATTTTTCTTATTTGTGTCGTAGTTAATTGCGTCTTCGTATGTTCTACCAAACGCGCTAATCCAATCAGTATCTCCAATTTTTGGATGATATGCTACCCCGTGAAATTCAATTAAAGTATTAGTCAGGGGATCAAAGCAGTCAAAATAATACTTTTTCATATTCGCTTCGTCAAATAATTGATGCTCTTCTTTTTTGCTTCCATAAATTAGTGGTCGGTTTAAAAAATCGCTCAACTCTTTGAAAAATGAATCAGACTCTTTTGACACGCATCCGCAAGACATCTTAGAGAATCTAGAGGCTTTCTTTTTATTAATACATATCTTATTAAGACCATGATTTTCTACAATAAGCCTTTTATCTTGGTAATTTTGATATATTTCTAAAGCTTCGATTTCTCCATACTTCTTTTTTAGTTGCTGAAAGATAGGTGATATGCTTATCCTTCTTTTATTATATCTCTTAATCCCTTCTCCTTCGCCGAATCTTTTAATATAACCACTTTTGGTTGACGATTGTGACTTAGCAAAATTAAGCTCTTTATACTTTAAATTTCCAATTTCTTCTCCATATTTCAAAATAAGATTTTTAAGAGTTCCTGATTTTTTTGATTCTATGATCTTGTCATATCCATCCTGTCCAAATTTTAATATCAAGGCTTCTTTTGTGGCGGATGCCTTTCTTTTCTTGCTGCGCTCTTCAAATTTTTTGAGACCCTCTTCCTCTCCGTATTTAGCGATAAGTTCTTTTTTGCCCCAAGCTTTAGAATTCCTATATTCATCCCATTTAACCTCCCAGTCTTCTCCATATCTTATTTTATATTTTTCTTTGGTATGACTAGATTTCTCTGAAAATATTTTAAATTTTTTCGGACCTTCTTCTGATCCGTGTCTTCTTATAAAATTTTCAAGAGTTCCCGATGTTTTAGATTTCAACTCTTCGATTCTCTTAATCGCATCATCTTCCGATAAAGAGTATTTTAGCATAACGTCTTCAATATTATATAGATTGTATCTTTTTTTCATATATGTTGCACCTACAACATCTTTTACACTAAAAAGATAAAAAAATCTATAAAATCTTAATCTAACTGTAAAGAACTGTAATCATCTTCTGTCACATCACCATTAATTGAATTTAGTTTATAACTTGTGATTGTATTCGATTCCTGCGGGGCAACCTGTAACTTAACCTCGTTACCCTCCCCATCTGTCCCGAAAAATGGATTAATCCAACTTCCCAACGGATTTTTCCTTTGATTAAATATTTTCTTATAACCAAGCGAGGTCAATCTGTTATTAGCGATCCATTCGATATAGCCATTTAACGTTTCTTCATTAAGACCGACTAAATCACCTTTAGAAAAGATATATTTTGACCACTCTTTCTCGGATTTTACCGCAATTTCAAACGCAGTATATACTTTTTGATGAAATTCGTCGTTATTAATCAAATCATAAAATCCTTCTTCTGGATCGTCGCGCAAAATCTTGAAAATATTTAAGAAATTCGCACAATGCAGGTTTTCATCACGAGCAATCTCTTTAACAATATCCGCCGCTTTGAATCCTAATTTTGCCCCAAAATAGAAACTTGTCACAAAACTAGTGTAAAACATTACACCTTCTGTGATATAATTCTGAATAATCGTATTAAGAATATTAGATTTAATATCTGCTTCTGGAGCATCGAATAGAGAATCGTAGGCTTCAACGATTGTCTTGGCTCTTGTAGTAATATTATCGTCTAACAAAATAGAATCAAAGAATTCGGACATATTCTTTTCCATCAAAGAACGTAGAATATGCGTATATGAGAAGCTATGGATAGATGTTTCCACCATAGAGTGAACAGACAATGTATTTTCTAGCTCTTCGTTTGTAACATTACTCTTGAGTAAATCAAGCCCGCGCATTAATAGAGAATCAATTAATGTCTGAACGCGAAGATTCGTATCAAAAATAAACTTCTCTGTATCTGTTAGATTTCTATATTTAGCGCGATCTTCCAAAAGAGAAATTCTCTCCGGCATCCAAATAAATTGGAGTTGTTTTCGTGCCAAATCAGAAAAAATAGGATATTTGGGCTTATCAAAGCGTTGAATTCCTAATGGATCACCAAGAAATAAAATGTTCTTAGTGCGTGGCTCAAAATTAAATACTGTTTTTTTCATTTTTAAATGCTACATGCTCCACTTTGGCATGACTCTTGCTTACTATCGCTTAAATTATGATTGTTTCCGTCCTCTGAATTTCTATAATAAATCGTTTTTAATCCGTAACGATAGGCATCAAAAATATCTTTATTCAAGACCTTTAGAGGGATTTGACCGTCTTCGTAATGATTATAATTATAATAAAAATTAGTAGAAATCGACATATCACAATATTTTTGGATAATTGCCATCATTTTAATATGATCTTCGTTAGAAGGATTATCAAAGGCATATTCATACGTCCATTTCTTGAAGTTAGGAACAATTGTTGGCAAATCCTTACTTTTATTACCTTTACTAACAAATTTAGATCGCGGTCTTTCAATTCCATTTGTAGAATTGGTCACAAGCGATGAGGCTTCGCAGGGCATTTTGGCCACCAATGTCGCATTTCTAATACCATATTTTATCAAATCTTCTCTTAGAGTTTCCCAATCCATTAGTAATTTAGGATTCACAATCGTATCTACTGATTTAGCGTAATTATCAATAGGTAAGATGCCTTTTCCATACTTGGTTCTGCTTAACCATTCGCACGGACCTTTTTCTTTAGCTAATTGAACAGACGCTTGAATAAGATAAAATAGATTTTTTTCAAATAATTGATTCGCATACTCACGAGCCTCTTGCGAGGAATATTGAAGACCTTTTTTAGCTAAAAGCGCCGCGAAATTTGTCATCCCGATACCAAGACTACGGAATTTTGTAGCGAAATTTTCAGCAGGTAAACAGAAATAATCTTGATAATCAATTAGTTTATCTAAAATTCTAACAGATAACTCACAAACTCGTTGATGTTTTTCATCGGACTTTAAATTAACAGCATTTGAGGCTAATAGGATACAAATTCCAAGTAATCCGTCTGGATCGTTTAATGACTGCATCGGGAATGTAGGATGGGTCACTTCGACGCAGTTGCCTGTTAAGATTCCATTAAAAACAGCTTTATGTTCAATAGGTTCGTTAACACAATATGTATCATCTATTCTTTGAATATCAATGATATTATTAATTCTACTCATTAAAGTTTTCGGCCCATATTCAGACAAATATACTACCTTAATTTTGTCTCCAGTTTTTAAATCAACTGCACGAGTCTCTATCTCGGAACTTGGCTTTGAATAAAATCCGTCTGATCCATACCCAGTTTCCCAGTCATCTTGATCTACATAGAATTTATGATACTCGGTGCAGTCTAAATTATGTCCGCTATCTAACACAACTTTTAAAAGTTTTTGATTTTCTCCTGTCCTTTCGCATCTAGCTAAAGACCATTCTTTGCCATTCCAAACTTCAATATCTTGTCCCTGTAAATCTTTAATTACTTTGTAGCCATCTTTTGTTAGTAATAAAGTTTCACCTGCTACACACAGGTTTGCCATTCCAATTTTATCAGTAAATGATCCGTGAGAATTTGCGTGGTCAATATTAAGTAAGTAGTATCTGCCTGACTCAATCCCATTTTTCTGGAACAAGTCTCCGATTTCACGCATATTAACTACTTTGCGAAACTTTAATTTTGTATTAGCTTCTGCTTTCAGATAAAGTTCATCAAATTCAGGTAGTCCAAATGACTGCTCTAACTCGGGAACCTCATGTGCATTAAATAATGTAATTGTCTCATTTCTTGCCCAACGACCATAGAATAATTTACTAATTGAAATTAAATAATCAATATCACCAACACGATTTTCTGGCAGGCGCATCGGGTCTTTAAGTTGAAGAATTTCCTCAATTTCATAATCCCAAATTGGAACTGTAACGGTTGCAGCTCCAGAACGCGTGGAAGATTGAAGCCATGTCTTAATTGTGTCTTGGATTGTTCTTAAAAACCCAATTTTTCCAGTATGGATATTCTCTCCACCGCGAATAGGTGCTCCAATTGGGCGCATTTTTGTCATATTAACACCAATACCAAATCGTTTCGATGTAGCTTTGGCAATAACCTCAAATCCTGTGCAAATTTCATCTACAGAATCACCCATATCTAAAAGAAGGCAGGATGCGAATGACTTCAAGTTAGTTCTAACCCCTGCAAAAATTGGAGTTGGTAACGAAATATCAAAATTAGAAATAGAATCATAAATTTCTTTAACATACCCTTTTTCATCGTGAAATAGAACCATTGCAATAAGCATATAAGCAATTTGCGGAGTTTCATAGACCTTTTTATCTGGTAAAGTTTTAATTAAATATTTGTCAATTACTTGTGAAAGCCCTGAATACTTAAAATTAAAATCTCTATCATGCTTAATATACTTACCGAAATCATCAATCTCTTCTTTCGAATACCATTGTAGAATTTCGTCTGTATATCGCTTGTTTTTCGTGTTTTCTACGATAAAACTATAGAAATCGGGCGCATCTTTACCCTTCCATACACGTTTGCGTAGTTCATAATTAAGTAAATTCGCAGCCGCGATTTCATAATTAGGATTTGTCTCATTAATTAGTCCTACAGCCGCGTCAATCAGTCCTTTGTGAATCTCTTTTGTAGAAATTCCATTACGAATATTTGTATGAAACGCTCCGGCAATCTCATTTTCTACAACCCCCTGAACTCCCTCGCAAGCCCATTTAATGACTTTATTTGTCTTGTCTGCACTAAATAGTTCTGATTTACCATTCCTTTTTTTAACTAAAATTTCACTCATTCCTTATTTTTTATAAATTTAAATTACAATCTCCTTTTTTACTTCCGAAATATGTCTCTTGCCGCCGCGCTCTTTAGAATAATCCGCTAAAGCCTTTTCTTTTATAACGTCCTTACCCTCTTTGTCCGCTCGTTTCGCGCTCATTTCAGCCGAAGCATCCCACAATTCACCAATTGTTCCTTTTTTACCGCAAATCTTCTCCTTAAAATCTTTGCTTGAAAATGGATCAACTTGGGTATCAATCGACGCCTGCGGCACGGTGAACACTCTTTTAAATTTTACGTTTTCTTCTTCATATTGATGAACATCATTCATCCCTTGAAAAACCTCTTTGATTTCCCCCGTTTCGGGGTGCGAATATAAATAAATTGGCATAAGCACTACTATTACAGCGCCAAATTAATCTTGTGAAAGAGAATTACTTAATTCTGAAAAGATTTCTTTTGCGTAATTTTCTGAATCTGTTTCCATCTTTTCCGCATTATCTAATACGATTTGATCTACAACCGAAATTGCATCTAAAAATCCTTTTCGATAATCCTCTGTTCCGTTGTCAAGCGCATTGTCGCGAACAATTTCCAATAATTTTCTAACTAGGTTTGAATCTACTGACATGGGATAATATACCACATCCCTGCGACTTGTCAAGGCAGAATTTCGACTTTTGTGTTCGTCGTGACTTCAACCGTAAATCGCGGCGAGGCTACAACCCCCAACCCAAGCGTCTCAGCCTCTTTTGCGGTCACGAAAACATCCGCCCCGCCGTCCCTATACACCAAATTCTTCATAAATCCTTTTTTCTTTTTCAGGTGTTTATCAATTTTTTCGTAAAAGATATTTCCGATAACGTCAACATGATCTGCATTTGCTTTAACCTCTTTTATTTTCCCTTCAATTCCAAGACTGGCTGAGTGAAACATTAAAGTTGCATTTTCTCCTAAAAATCTAAGATTCGCATCGCCATAACAAAATAAATCCGCGCCGCAACTCATTGCGTAAGAATTACAGATAGTTGAAATCTTTAACCCTTGTTTCCGCGCCCTGTCAATTTGAGATACAAGATAATTTAGTGTATAAACTTCTCCGCCGAAACTTTCGATATAAATTGGAAATACAACCTGTTCTAAATCGAGAGCTTTGTTTATCGCCTGCGTAAATGGTTCGATAATTTCATCGCTGAAAGAGTGAACTAAGAAATAAGAAGGTTCTTCTGTTTTTCTTACTAGCGCCGGGCAGTTTACGATCCACTTCATAAATTCAGTCTTTCTTTGGTGATATTAAAATATTTTTCTTCTTTCTCGATACCAATAAATTGACGATTTAGATTTTTAGCGGCAACTAAAGTTGATCCAGAACCAAAACAGTTGTCCAAAACTAGGTCGTTTTCTTGGGTGTAAGTTTTAATTAAATATTCACACAATTCAATTGGCTTTTGTGTTGGATGTAAAGATTTAGAATTGCCATTTTGAGCCTGTAGAATAATTCCTCTAGGAAAGTTTGTAAATTCTTGATTATAACTATTATCACCTATATCTTGTGAGTTTGAAATATGTCCATGAAACGATTGGTCGCCGTTTTCTTTTTGCGCTCCATGTCTATTTTTCGTTCCTGTGTTTTTAACTTTTTTATTTACGGCGAGAAGTCCTTGGGGATTGTAAGTTGGCTGTTTTTTATAAAAAACAAGAATATCCTCAAACCCTCTCAAGGGCATTCTTTTCGATTGTAGAAAATTGGTAGGTTTCGTTTTCTCCCAAACCCAAGAATATTTCAGGTCATTGATATTACTAGCTCCTAAGATACTTGTGAAGGGTTGGCAGCAAAATAAAACTACTGCGGCATTTTCCTTACAAATTCTATCATAACATTCCCAAAGGTGTTCAAACGAAATTACTGTATCCCATTTACAAGCCGTAGTTCCGTAAGGTAAATCACAGAGTATCAAATCCACAGATTTATCATCGATCTCCCTCATCTTTTCGAGACAATCACCCAAATATATTTGATTAGACTTTAGCATCTCTATCTTAATTTACAGGTCATTACACTATTTTAACTTTTTTAAAGTGCAGATAATAATGTATCTACAGTTTTTGTTACACTAAATTTTTCAGGAATTGTAGATGTTAATGAAACTTTTTTCCAATTGACGCTATTTTTAATCCTTTGAATTACATTCTCTTCATTCCAAGTGAACATGTTTCCTTGATTGAATTCCGCACCCTCGAAAAAGAATGAGTTGTCGTAGATTGGATGCATCTCACTTGATTCAACTGGAACAGAGTTGCCATAATCAATAAAATCTCTGTGAGCGTGCTGATTTAAAACCACTGACTTCTTTCCTAGTCCAAGGCAATTCATCGTCACCAAATTACATCCCTCTGCCCCGCTTAAACCGGTCAAATCAATATCAATAAAGTTAAGTAGCTTGTTATAATCCGAGTTTTTCTCAATATGACCAATAAAATTAATATTCCACGGGACATTTCCTCTAAAGATTTTTTGAACATTGTCGTAAATCTTGTTTGAATCTAAAAACGGATTACTAATTGCGCAATTTAGGCGGTATTTCCCGTTGTTAGCGAAACACTTAGCCCAAGCAAGCATGATTTCGGCGGTTTTCTTTCTCTTTTCAAACTTCCCGCCCAAAAAGAATTCAATAACATCTTCTTTTTTCCCTGTCGGATTTTCAATCTTGAAAAAATGATGAGAATCAAAGTAATTATGACAAACCTCGGCCTCGATTCCCTGCCCAGAAAATACATCTTTAGAATAACGAGAAGTAACGAAAACCTTATCTTGGTTTCTCAGAATATTAGCTTCGGTATCAGTCAATCTATCAGTTTCGTGGACAGTCCACAAAATTGATCTATCAGAGATTCTCTTTTCGCCGCCATTAATGTGCCAAATCTTAATAGTTGGGTCTTTTCTTGAGAAATCCTTCTTAAAACGATTGATATTCTCATTCAACCATTCTGCAAATTCCTCTTCAAAATCAAAAGAAGAAACATCTACAGGACCAGCAGGTAAAATGCAAGGATTTAATCCTCGTTGCCAGATTTCTCTTAAAACCCCGAAAGATACTTGTCCCAAACTTAGGGGATTAATTGGACATTCAATATTAAACTGCATAGGAAATAAATTCTACTAATTTTTCTGATTCAGACTCCTCATCAACAAGAGACACTTCAAGCATTTTAGTTTTCTCAAAATTATTAATAAAGTCAATGATTTCCGCCTCGGCACGCTCTAAATCTACAAAAACTAACGAAGTTGTTGAATTTACAAAACCTAATTTCTCAGACTTAATACTTTTAAAGACTTTATAATAAGCTTTTCCATATTCATCAGCAACAACAGATAAAATTACTAGGAAATTATATAGCCGCCCGGTGCTTTTGTGCTTTACGAATTCTTTTTCTGGTTTTCGGGCGGAGATGAGTTTTTGGTGAGTGAAAGGGTCCATAGGATTACTTTGTATAATATAAGCGATAACCCTGATAAAGTCAAGCAATAAATTACAGAAATATTAAAAATTATAGAACCAACCAAAATCATCCAGAATGTTCTACATAGGACGCAGCCAATAAGGAAGAGCAGCTTTTTACTGAGCCAGAAACGCACTGTAGCGGGCGCGGAGCGCGAAAGTGATATGGAGAGCCATTTTTTCAGAAAGCTAACGATACAGCTAAAGTCTGTAGCTTCTAGCAATACATTAGCAAATGCTACAGAGCAAAGTAAGTTCGCCGCCCTAATTAACTCGTCCATTCCAATTAATACACTTTACACGCGCCAGCGAGAACCTATTTTACGCGCCACTATTGAAACTTTGGTTGCTTGGCACCGAATCAAAAATTCCGCTTATCAAAAACTCGTTTTTGGCGGTTTTGAATATGCTCGGCTTCGCCCTCGCAATTAGGAATTTAATCAGAATGTATATTGCAACTTGTTGCTCTTATCCGTCCTTACTAAATCCATTGTCGCTACGCTGGAACTTAATTCTGTGTGCCCCTAACCCCTAAAGGTGAACTGCTTGCCGCAGAGGCAAATAAGAAGCGTCAAAGCCCGCTCCTTATTTTAAGGATAAAGTTCTATAGAGAGAGTAACAATAGCTTCTTACGGACTAGATTCTTCGTAAGATTCCGAATAGTAATGGTCCTAATAAATAATCAACTTATAAATTAAGACCACTGCAACAAATCACTTCTTTCCGGTGAGTTCATGTTGAGTTCGTCATTTAACAGAGGCATATAAACGGAAATTTTCGATTCTGTATCGTAAACGCTTCAAGAAACCTCTTTTATTTCTCTTATTCTCTGCAACAGCCTGCCTTACGGGCAAATCTTCTTAAACCCCAATCGGACCAAAAGTTATTAGGGAAATTTTTGCATAACAACACCATCAGATTTTTAAATCATCCTATAGGGTATTTCGCGATAGTCTTAACAGATTCTCTTAGCTCTGTCCAGCTTTCCGGTCCGCCTCTTCCAAACGTTGACTTTAAAACAAAGAGAAAGTCAATATTTTCGAGAATTGTATAATTTTCAAGCGTAATTTACACCCGATCTGCCCTCCTGTCAACAACTTTTTCACTTTTCTTGAAATTTTTCTGATTTGACAAGTCGCGCTTTTTGGGTTATAGTTTCCCATGTCACAAAAATACAGTGTAAATTCTAAAATGCAAGCAAAAAATTCGATTATTCTTGCCCTAATGATGTCTCTCTGCTCGTGTTCTTCGATTAAAACAACAAAAGTGGAAGAGAAAAAAGAAAAAGAAATTCTTGTTCGGGTTACGACATACTCTCGTTTAGACGATAAATGGACTAGGCGTGGGAAAACCTCAACCAATACAAAACTAATAAATAAAGGCTCTGTCGCCGTTGACCCAGCTATTATTCCTTATTTCTCTACAGTAAAAATTCCAGAAGCGGGTATTGAAGCTGTTGCAAATGATACTGGTTCTGCTGTAGTTTCTAGAAAAGCATCTAGGGAAAATGGAAAGGATTTCCCTGTTGTAGATTTGTATTTTGATAAAAGAAAAGATGCGGAGTATTTTGCTTCCAATAATCCTATATTTATGCGGGCAATTATCAGCCTATAACAATCTGTGTTTGTCCGTTATCGGGAATAAATGCTTTAGCTACTAAAATATGAGAAACACCAACTATTGGATAGGGGGAAAATGTCAATCTTTCTTCTATATAATTAGAGCCACCGTCATCTGGAGGATACGTCTGAACAGGTTTAAAAGATTTACTTTCTAAATTAAAGTCTACAGAAGAATCTACAAGTGGTTTATATAAAGAATCTAAATATATATT
>Ga0255340_1004667_pt1 | contig 13149 bp, 10 predicted proteins | sample wastewater_treat_7_FD_192417 | JGI IMG/M metagenome (GOLD analysis project Ga0255340, IMG submission 192417) | Wastewater microbial communities from Lulu Island WWTP, Vancouver, Canada - plant10 | ecosystem: Engineered > WWTP > Wastewater > Unclassified | place: Canada: Vancouver, British... | reverse complement strand
AGCCTGTCCAAGTAATTCAAGGCAACCTGGAATAATAGGTTCCCATTCATTACTTCTGACAAGTGTTTGTGCAACAGTGCTGACTGCACTTAGAATCCGGTCTTTTCTTTCAAGTTCTTCTCTTGCCTGAATAAGATCCGTTATCTCCAGAGAGGTGCCAACAAGTCCGGTGACAGCTCCTGATTGATCATGGGTAGGAATTTTTGACGATACAAACCACTTTTTATTTCCGTCTGCATCAAACACTTCTTCTTCAAGATTGTATATTGGTTTATTTTCTGTCAGGACCTTTTTATCTGTCTCTTCCCTGATTTCAGCTACAGGTCCTGGAAAAAAGTCATGATCAGTCTTTCCTAGGAGGGATTTTGTATCACATTTAATAAAGGAAAGGAACGGCTCATTTCCCATCAGGTAAAGAAGATCCCGATTCTTCATATAAATCTGCGCTGTTGATGATGCCAGAATTGCTTTTATCTGTTCATAATACTCATGAAGACTTCGTTCAGCCTCTAATCGTTCTGTTATCTCCCTGGATACACAAAAAAGTACTTTACGATCTCCCCACGTGCCTAAACTGCCTCTGGTCTCAACAGGGATTTCAACTCCATGCCGACTGATGAGTGGGTAAGTATTATGCATTATTCCCCCTGAATCGGTCAGATTCATAAACTGGAAAATTATTTCGTCACTTATCTTTGGGGAGTATAAGGTCTGTATGGGCATACCAGTAAGTTCCTCTTCAGTATAACCCAAAATTCTTGTACCAGCAGGGTTTATGTTCAGAATGGTACCGTCCATATCAATGACAATGACAAGCTCCAGCATTGCATTATAAAGTTCTGAAAGTTCATTCTCACGCTGATGTACCAGTTCTTCTGAACGAATCCGGACAAGTGTATTTCCAAGCTGACCGGTAACAAGCTCCATGGTGTCAAGGAGTTCCTGATGGATCTTACCAGGATTGTCAAGAATGAAAGATATAACCCCTATCAAATCAGTTCCTGTAATAATCGGGATCTGACCTCCGATAAAATCTTCAGTATTATCAGGTTTGCCTGTAACAGACAGATAAACAGGTTTTTTTGTATATATCACCCGATGGAGATCGCCAAAGATAAACCTTTTTATTAGCTCATCTGACAGATTATGTGATATTGCCAGTTCTATCTTCCTTGTTTTTTTATTGATAAGATGTACTGCACCGGTTGTACATCCGGCAAGAAACCGGATCGTGATAAGGGTAGCATCCAGGGCCTGTTTCGTTGTTGAACTCTCAGAAAGTCTTGCCATAAGATCTCTCTGGGCTCGAATCAACATCTCCCTGATCTGCCTGCCTTCTTCATATTTTTTCTTTGCACGATAATTTTTTACAGAGTTTGTAATTTTCAGGGCAATCTCAGGGAAAAATTCTGATGGATTATCATCTTTTATCTGGATAAAATCCACACCGGCATTGTTTGCCTTCAGGATTATGTCTATGTCATCAGAGGCAGTCAGAAGGACAACTGGAATATCAGGAAAATATGATTTAACTTTGATTGCAAGTGATATTCCATCCATCTCTTCCATGTAGTAATCGGTTATTATGGCATCAGCCTCTTCAGCCAGAATTTTTTCAAAAGCCTCATTTGGAGAAGAATATACGGAAATATCAAAATCTCCAAGTTCCTCCATGTAGACACGGAGCATCTCACCAAAAGATGGCTCATCATCTACGGCAATGATCTTTATCATCAGCTCTTCCTGATGAAGAGTAATTTTTTTAAGACATGAAAAATGTGTTGATACGTTCCTGGCAATTATCTCTTCTGACCGTTCAGATACTTCAAAAGCCATGGAATACCGTCAGGAGAAGGATGAACCTCGACAAAACGGTCAAACTCTTCAATCTTTATATCACTGTTCATCATCCATCCAAGATAGGCCATGGCAACAGAAGCTGCAGGAGATGCTTCAGCAAGGCCGGTTATCAACCCATCCTGGTCAAACTCGACCGTTGAAGAGCCGGTATGATGACTGGTAACATCCCAGAATGTACCAGGACCGGCAGGCCCGGGGATTGAAAGCCCTTTCCAGGGCTCACCAGGTTTTCTGCAATATGCAAGATCATGCTTTAACTTGATAGCCTGCGGGATGGCAACCGGGTCTGGTTCAAAAGGGTTTCCAAGAATTGCATCAGCAGCCTTTCTCCCCTGGTGCCTTGCAATCGGTGTTAAAAACCCTGTACCAGTCACATCACCAGCAGCATAAATTCCTGAAGCAGAAGTCTCCATCCGATCATTTACGAGAAGAGAGCCGTCAGAACTGGTTTTTATACCCGAAATAAAACCAGTATTTGGTATCATTCCTGTTGCAAGTAAAACTGCGTCGGCTGCAATCGTCATAGTCCCATTAGCATCTGTTACTTTGACACCCGATACACTGCCATTACCGGTGATCTCTTCTATCCTGACACCTTCTTTGATGTTAACTCTTCTCAGATCTTTTCTGGCTTCCACTACAAGCTGGCCTGGAAAAGTCCGCAGTAAGGAGCTGCGTGCAAGGATAGTTACTTCTGACCCGAATAAGCTGAAGATATAGGCAAATTCAGCAGCAATGACACCACTCCCGATAATTACCATCTTCTTTGGAAGTTCCGGCATTGAAAGGATAGAATGGGCAGTATACACACCTGAAAGAGAGCAGCCGGGAATTTCCGGGATCCTTGGACTTGCCCCGGAAGCTACAACAACCGCTTCATAAGAGGTGTTTACACCATCAATATGAAGAGCAGAACCCTGAATCTCTGCATGACCCTGAACAATCTCTACCCCGGCCTGTTTTGTCTCCTGCTCAAGAACACCGGTGATTATCCTGATTGTCTCCTGCATCCTCCTGACCAAAACCGGATAAGAAACCCTTACAGGCGGATTAAGAAATCCGTGATTCTGAAAAGTTTCTGCAAGGTCAATGAACCGTGCAACATCATTTAATGCACAAATGATCATGCATCCCTGGTGCAGGCATTGTCCGCCGACACCGGCAGATCTCTTTTCAACCAGGCGAACTCTCCTTCCTCCCCTGGAAAGCCGCATGGCTGCGAACCGCCCGGCAGGCCCGCCCCCTATAACGACAATCATGAATAGATATCAGCGAGGCTGGATAATATACCAATTGAAATAAACTTTAAAAAGAAAAAAAAGAGAGACAGCTTAAAAAAATTCTGTTCCAGGTATAAAATCAGAATCTATATCTTCAGGCTCTTCGGACTGTTTTTTCAATGCCAAATCAAGCACTCCGTTACAAAATGTCCATGAAGAGGACTCAGGGATGATGGAGAACTGAAGATCAATAGATCCTGAAAGACCATTTGTGCTGATGCTGCACCTTCGCTCATAAAATTCAACACAAGGTTCAGTGCACAGATGTGGAGGAAGCTGAACGGTAAGGTAAGCGGTCATTCCTGCATCAACCATCTCATAGGTAAGACCAGCCTTCTGTTCTCGTCTGCACCTGAAGATTTCAGGATTCTGGTGTAAAGCTCCTCCTGTAAAGATTGCGCACCCAATGATACCAGGCTTTGCCTGGGGAGGGTCCTGCATCTTTCTCATATTCTGTTCTAATGATGTAATCTGCTCAAGTAGTTTTACCAGGCTTTTAAGCAGATCATCGTATGGATTATTTGGCATAAGTACCTCTGAGTTCAAATGATGTTCCTTTCCTGCATACGATACCTTCCTCTGCCAACTGGCGGAGAGTACTTTCGATAGTTCTCAGAGGAAGATCGGTCAGTTCACGAATCTCAATGGTATTCTTTGCCCCATGTGCAAGAGCAACCGATACCAGCATGGTCTCTTCACCACAACCGGAACGTTTGCCATCATGGAGAACCTCGCTTATCTGATGATCAATCTCAAGTTCCTTCTCTTCCAGTTTTCTGGCAAGTTCATCACGCTCATGAATCATCTGCCTTAGCTTTTGCAAAGATATGAGGAGACGCTGTTCACCAGAGAGGATGACCGGGATCAGATCATGGCTCTGGGCATCCAGATGTACCTGGATACTGATGTCATGCTCAAGGTAGTAATACTTTCTTCTCCTGGCATCATTTCGAAATCCCAGAATACGTGCATCCTCAAGCATCTGGAGATGATCAATAACGGCTTTAGGGGATATCGTCAGCCGCTCTGAGATCTCCGTTACAAAACAGGGCTTTTCCCGAAGAAGTTCGATAATCCTTCTTCGATTACGATTTCCAAGAATATCAAGTAGTCGGGACAGCTCTGCCTGTTCCAGCGTCACTAACTCTATGTTAGTGAGTGGTAGTATTTATTAGATTCGGTAATTGGGAGCTTCATCGGTGATGGTAATATTGTGAGGATGACTTTCATGATAACCTGCCTGGGTGATCTTTATAAACCGGGTTTTTTCATGCATCTCCCTGATATCATGCGCTCCGGTATATCCCATCGCAGACTTAAGTCCTCCAATTATCTGGTAAATAACATCGGCAACAGGACCAACATATGGAGTGACCCCCTCCACACCTTCAGGAACAAATTTAGTCTTTCCAATATCCTTTTTCTGGAAGTACCTGTCAGATGATACGCCCGAGCTCATCACACCAAGTGAACCCATACCCCGGTATTGCTTATGTTTCCTGCTCTGGATTGTTACTATCTGTCCTGGGGACTCGTCTGTTCCTGCAAAAAGGTTGCCCATCATGACAGAGTCTGCACCTGCTGCAATAGCCTTTGCCACATCCCCTGAGAACCTTATTCCACCGTCTGCGATGACCGGGACATCGGCATCCTTTGCAACCTCGGCGACCGAGGCAATTGCCGTAACCTGGGGAACACCAACACCGGCAACCACTCTTGTTGTGCAGATGGAGCCCGGACCAATCCCGACTTTTAGGCCATCCACGCTATCAATAAGTGCATTTGCCGCCTCTTTTGTTGCAATATTGCCGGCAACAACATCCACGGGGACGCTCCCCTTAATATCCCTGACACTTTTCACAACATTCAGGTTATGACCGTGGGCACAGTCAACGACGATGGCATCAACTCCTGCTTCGACGAGTAGCATTGCCCGGTCATGATCAAAAGGTCCAACCGCTGCTGCAACGCGCAGGTTGCCATAATTGTCCCTTATTGCATTGGGAAACTGGCGCTTTTCAAGGAGATCCTGCATAGAGATGATACCGGTAAGTCTTCCTTTGCCATCTACAACAGGAAGTCTCTCAACTTTCCTTGAGTACATCAGGTCAAATGCATCATCTACAGATATCCCTTCGTCAGCAACGATCGGTTCATGAGTCATGATCGATTTGACCGGTTTATTCCCCATTCTGATAACCATGGCACGAAGATCGCGCTTGCTCACGATACCAATTACCTTGTCATCTTCCACAACCGGGACACCACCGATCCCATGAGCGGTCATCATCCGATCAACATCAGCGATGAGGGAGTCAGGTGTAACAGTCAGAACTTCACGCTCAATTATTTCAGACTCATGCTTGACTTTACTGACCTCTTCCGCCTCTTCTTCAGGAGACATATTCCGGTGTATGACCGTTATCCCTCCGGCACGTGCAAGCGCAACAGCCATTGAGGCAGTGCTGACAGTATCCATAGCTGCACTGACCAATGGAATATTCAACGGTATATTCCGTGAAAAACGGGTGGTGACATCTGCCTGATCAGGTTCCACGTCTGAAGCGGCCGGGATGAGCAGGATGTCATCAAAGGTAAGTCCGGTTTCTGCCTGTAATTTCTCGATATACATTTTTAATGAACCATACTGACTGCCTTTAAAACAAGTTCTTCCTGTACCATTGCCCTGCGGTCTCCACCACAAACCATACCTCTCACCCCGATGATATCAGGATTTATCTGCTTTAGGATCCCGATATCTTCAAACTTTAATGATCCGGCAAGGGCGGTTTTTATCCCAAGTTTCTGATTTAATGCTGTAAAATCACAAAGGCAGGTCTCATCCATGAATTCAAAGGTGGATTTTCCATCCTTGATTCCGGTGTCAACCATCGATATATCAGCACCTGCTTTTTTTGCAAGGGGTGCCATATCAAAGGGTGAGATGGTGTCAAGGCGTTCCCAGTCGGAATATGCTGCAATAACAACAGATTTTTCCGGATAGGTCTCCTTCACTGCACGCGTGACGGATTTTATGAGCATCTCAGCTTCTTCAATCCCATCAAACATCAGCCCGACCTTAATAAAGTCTGCTCCGGCTGCAGCAGCTCCGAGGGCAGTAAGGGCTGCTCCTCCGGGTTTATAATCAAAATCTCCTATAGCTGCACTCACGGGTTTATGGGACAGTTCTTTTATTGCCCTGATTATCCAGGGAAAAGAGGCTCCAAGAGATCCTTCTTCTGGGCGTTTCACATCAACAATATCAGCAGAAAGTGCTTTCTTTGCTTCTTCTAATGTTGCTGGGCTGACAAGCAACTGCATACATTTTATGGAACCGGTATCTAAATAGTGATTACGTTTGTAATATGGACCTATATCTTGCCACAGACCTGAAATACGGTCAGGTAGTTCATGGAAAGAGCGGCATGAGGGATTATTACGTTCCTGTGACCTCACTGCACGCAGACACGACTGAGCCGGTCGGGTTTATTGAACAGATTAAACCCAGGAATTTATACATAGCAGACCTTGACAGAATCAGTAAAACAGGGGATCATGATGCCATTATTCCTGTTCTTGCACAAAAAACAGAACGCATACTATTGGACCGTGGCTGCCGTGGGCCGGATGACATGCTGTATATCGACAAAGTCAGCAATATTGTCGGGACAGAAACCGCCGCAGATACCCTGGAACAGTTCACCGGCGGCGTCCTCTCGGTGGATATAAAACAAGACCTGGTGATTCCATGGAATACCGACCCGGTCCTTTTTCTCTCGTCTTGTAACAGGTTCAGGTTTGAGACCATAATTCTCCTTGACATCGGGGGTGTTGGAACCGGGCAGGGTCTGAATAAAGAGAGACTTATTGTATTCAGGTCAGCATATGCCGGCCCGCTTCTCTGGGGCGGCGGGGTATCATCTGAGGCAGACCTGGTTTTACTGGACAATGCCGGATTTGACGGGGCGATCATCGCAACCGCCGTTCATAACGGTAATATACCGGTTGAGTACATCAGGAGGGGGACATTCTGCTCGTCACCATAGAAGGCATAGACGGGAGCGGAAAGACAACACTTCACAAGGCCCTTGGACCCTGCCTTTCAGACCTTGACCCCGTCATTACCTGTGAACCTGGTTCGACATGGATCGGGGAAGCAGTCCGTCGTGCCATAAGGGAACAGTCTGATCCCATAGCCGAGGCCCTTCTTTTTGTTGCCGACCATGCAGCCCATCTGAGGGAAGTAGTAAAACCAGCCCTTGCAGAAGGCCGTCTTGTAATTTCTGACAGGTATATTGACAGCAGGCTTGTTTATCAGCAGGTCACCCTGGATGGCATAATCCTGGATCCCCTTTCCTGGCTTCGTTCAGTCCACAATGGATGGACCATCATGCCTGACCTTACCATCCTGCTTGCAGTTCCGGTCTCTGTAGCACTTGAACGGACAGGCAGGAGAGAGAGCGGGGAACACTTTGAACAGGAGCCAGTACTGACAAGGGTTTATGAATATTACATGCAGCTGGTGGAAGAGGATAAGGCCCGTTTCCTCATCCTGGACGGAACATTACCTCCCGAACATATTCTCAAAGTTGCAGCCGGGGCAATCAGGTACCGGCATAGTGAACTGAAAAAGGGGAGATCCCGCAAGGTAAGTGTCTAAAAAAATCCGCGAAAAAGTAAGTACCAGGTGATTACCTGGTGATTACTGGTTGATCGTAATTACCAGGCTGTCACTGACCGGGATCAGGTCAACACTTGCCCCTGCAACGGTATAGGAGAGCTCTGGAAGGATCGATCCATCCGGGACAGCGATCTCTTCCCCATCGACAGTTACCGTTGACGGGATATTTATGAGATTCTCTTTTGGTAAAGCCTCAACTGCCTGCATGAACCCTTTTGCCTTCCCCCGAAGTGCAGGACCTATGATACCCATGTCAAATTTGACCCCGCTTACTACCTGCATCAGTTCAGGCATTCCTGTCTTCCAGGTAAGGGTGCAGTTTGTGGCAAAACCGGCATCTCCTGCATCATTAACAGGAACCGGTGTATAAACCGTCACCTCACCAAGCGGCGCATTGAGGGCAAGCCCCTTGTCATGCTTGTACCTTCTTATCTCGGATATAACCTTCACCAGTATCTCACCAGTCAAGACAGCCTCTTCGTCCTCGTAAGAGAATGATACCCAGGGTTCATGGTGAACCGAGCCCTCTTCCATGAACGACCAGACTTCTTCTGCAAAGTACGGGGTATACGGCGCCAGCATCCGGCAGATGGCATTAAGGGATGTCCGGATTGCAACACATGCCCCGTCACGATCTGCAGAGTCAGAGTAAAGCCTGCCTTTTACGATCTCAATATAATTATCTGCAAGGATATCCCAGGCAAACTCACGGATTGCTTTCAGACCCCTGTCAAACTGGTACGCTTCAAGGGACTCTGAAACCTCCCTGACAGTAAGTGCTAATTTTGTAAGAAGCCACCTGTCTGCAAGTGCAGTAACCTTCGCATCAGCCCTGTACGGGGCACGGTCAAGCTGCATCAGGGCAAACCTTGATATATTCCACATCTTGGTCAGGAACCGGTTTGCTGCAACCACGTCATTCCAGTTAAACTGAATATCAGACCCGGTTGATGCACCAAGGGCAGCCCACTGGCGAAGGGAGTCTGCACCGTACTGCTCAAGGATCTCTTCAGGGACTGTCACATTGCCCCTGCTCTTGCTCATCTTAAACCCGTCTTCTCCAAGCACCATACCATTTACCAGGATCTGTTCCCATGGTCTGCCACCGGTAAGGGATACTGCCCGAAGAATCGTGTAAAATGCCCATGTCCTGATGATGTCATGCCCCTGTGGCCTTATCTGTGCAGGGAAGAGTGGGGGCACTCTCTCCTTTCCTTCCCAGCCAGTTACATGCATTACGGATATGGATGAATCCATCCATGTATCAAGGACATCAGTCTCAGGAACAAACTCAGAGCTGCCACATTTTGGACAGGAATGTTTTGGTACATCAACCGTCGGGTCAATAGGGAGTTCATCCTCCTCTGGCAGGATAACCTCTCCACAATCCCTGCATAACCAGACAGGTATCGGTGTTGCAAAGATTCTCTGCCTTGAGATGCACCAGTCCCACTCCATCTGCGTTATCCAGTTCTCCATCCGCAGGAACATGTGTTCAGGATACCACCTGACTTCCTTTGCTGCTTTTAATGCTGCTTCATGTGGTATTCTCACAAACCACTGATGCTCAGAGAGGATCTCAATTGGTGTCTTACACCTCCAGCAGGTTCCAACCCGCTGCATAAGAGGCTCCTGCCGGTTTAGTATACCAGAAGACTTCATGTCTGACAGGATCGCTTCCCTGCATACAGCTGTATCCATACCCTGGTATTTTCCGGCAATCTCTGTCATGTGACCGGTCTTGTCGATAGCCTTTCTGAGCGGGAGATTATGTGTTTTCCACCAGATGACATCCTGCTTATCACCAAAGGTACAGATCATGACTGCACCTGAACCAAAAGATGGATCGACTGCATTGTCACTGATGACCGGAACCTCATGGCCAAACAGGGGAACCTTCAGTTTCTCCCCTTTCAGTCCCTGGTATCTTTCGTCATCAGGATGAACGGCGACAGCCACGCATGCGGCAAGCAGCTCTGGTCTTGAAGTTGCTATCTCAAGCCCGGAGAAGTTAAAATAATTCAGCTTTGTTGTTCGGTCACTGTAATTTACCTCGGCAAATGCGATGGCAGTCTCACAACGCGGACAGAAGTTTACCGGGTGATCAGACTGGTATATCTGCCCGGCATTATACATCCGGAGAAATGAAAGCTGGGTCTTGGCAAAGTACTCCGGATTCATTGTGATGTATTCGTGGCTCCAGTCGATGGAAAAAGCCATCCGACGCATGGATGCCTGCATCTTTTTGATGTTTCCCTTTGTCAGTTCACGACACATCTCGCGAAACTTATGTCGGTCAACATCATTTTTTGTTATTTTATGAATCTCTTCAACCTTGACTTCGGTTGGAAGGCCATGACAGTCCCAACCCTGCGGGAACATGACATTGAACCCTTTCATCCGTTTATACCTGGCTAAAAAATCAATATAACACCAGTTATATGCGTTTCCGATATGAAATTCCCCGGTGGGATAAGGTGGAGGGGTATCAATGATGAATTGTGGCTTTTCAGAATTTTCTTTAAAGAAGAAATCCTCGTCTATCCACGTCTGCAGCCATCGTGTTTCTACTTCACGATAATCATAGGTTTTGGGAAGCTCCCGCAGGACCCGAGACATTGCCCATACTTTTGGGGGTAAAAGGTAAAGTAGATGATGGGACCTTTAGCTGATGAGGATACCTGGGTCTTGCGTCAGCAGAGTGAGCCGATGCCGCATGAAGGAATACTGTTTCCAGAGTATGACAGGGATGAAGGGAGGGGAGTATACGAGTTCATCGCCTGTTCTTTAGCTCTTTGCGCTTCATCCTTCTTTCCTAGCTTTTGCAGAACCCTGGAGTAACTGTTCCATGTATCTGAGCCTGACATCCCCAACGAAATGGCATGCCCATAAGCTTCGGCTGCTTCACTGTATCTGCCGATGGATGCAAGAAGATCTGCATAATCAGACCATAACCTGGGCTGCGTATCAAAAAGCCGGAATGACTGGCCGTACGCGTCAAGAGCCTCTGTAGTTTTTCCAGCCTTCTTAAGAAATGAAGCGTATGATGCATATGCCCCGGCATCATCTGTTGAAAGGGACAGTGTCCTGTTCATGGTCTCAATGGCTTTTTCAGTTTTACCAAGTGAGAAGAGGACCTCTGCCAGTTTTTTAAGAACCACTGGTGATTCATTCATGGATAGTGCTTCAGAATAGACCGTTTCCGCTTCTGCCAGCCTTCCAAGCTCTGCCAGAACATCCCCATAAGAAGTGAGGGTTTCATAGCCCGGGACAGTCAGTGTTTTTAACTCAGAATAGGCATCTGCTGCGTACCTCGCCTGGCCGATAGCCCAAAGACCCTCGGCCTGTTTTTGCAGGGAGTCTGCACTCATACCTTCAGACGTCCTGTTCACTACGGTCTTTTCGGGTTTTCCACCATAAAGACTGTCCCTGATGCTGGAGGACCATGGAATGACATAAACGTAGTCATAGGTGTAGGAGATATTGGCACCTGGAAGTTCACAATAACAGGAAGGGTAGTACATACCAAGTGAGTAGTAGGTATGATCCGTGGTAATTTCTGTTGATGAATTACCATCCCCGAATGTCCATATGACAGAATCGCACTCCTCTCCACCAGGGAAAGTGAAGTAAACGGTAAGGGGGTTTTTGCCTTCTGTTGGTGAATAGACAGGGCCCGCTGTAACAAAAGGGATTAAACAGAAAATAATAGTAATTATGTGAAGGGGTCGGATATTTTTCAGATAGATAATGGCATTCTGCATTTAAAAGTGTCACCTTCGTACAAATCACTGCCTGATGTTATAGGGTTTTGGGATTTTTCTGGAGAGATTATATTCGGTTAATGACTAAATACATACCCTATGTTGAATACAGAGAGATGGATTGCATTTGCACTGGCGGTTCTTCTCCTGATAATATCGCCCGGCCTTCCAGCCATGGTCCCCGGGTTCCTTTTAGTCATCGCAGCCATTCCACTGTGGTTTAAGACCGATGAAAAGTGGCTGTCCATCGCACTTGGTGCGATTGGGGTACTAAACCTTATTGGAATCCTCCCGGTTTTTGTTCTATATGCTGCCTTAATCATAATAACCACAAAAGAACTGGTCTTTGCACTGACTGGTGGAAAAACCATAGAATATGCATTGACTTTCTTTTGTGGTCTTCTGCTCATGGCATTTGTTATGCAGTACCTGGGTGTTCAGTCCTGGCTATCGGCGGTTGTGGGAGCTACAGTCTGCGTCCTGCTTCATTCAATTCTTGGCTCGCAGAAGAATGCCGTAGCTATTGAGCTTGTAGTAGTTGCACTTGTCATGCTCCTTATCGAGGATCTGGAATATGAGGCAGCACCCCCTCTTGTCTGGACCGCCGTGGTAATAGCATTCGGGTTTAGTTATTTTGCATACCGGCTGAAAACCGCCGACATCCCCGGCCTCTTCTCGGCGGCTCTTGTGGGTATTCTTCTCATAGTTTTTGCAGGCATTTCATGGTTCCTGATAATGCTCTCTTTTTTCGTCCTTGGGGCAGCCGCCACAAGGTACAAGATGGAATATAAAAAATCCATCAGGGTTGAGGAAGAGAAGGGAGGGGTCAGAGGATATATAAATGTCTTTGCCAATGGCCTTGTATCGGTCTGTGCCGCAGTGGGGTTTGGTCTGACACAAAACCCGGTCTTTATTGCTGCTTACCTGGGCAGCGTGGCAACTGCCGCGGCAGATACTGTTGCAGGTGAGATAGGAGTATGTTCAGGAAAACCACTCCTGATAACTACACTTCAGCCAGTCCCTGAAGGGACAAACGGGGGAGTCACCTTTACCGGTGAGGTGGCAGGACTCTTTGGTGCGATATTTATCGGAGCATGTGCTGTGCTGCTTGGGGTTGCAGACTTTTCACTATTCGTTGCAGCCATGATTGGCGGGTTTATTGGTACAAATCTTGACAGCCTTCTTGGAGAGCTGTTCGAAAATAAGCATATGTGGGGTAATGCAGGAACCAATTTCCTCGCAACCCTTGGAGGAGGGGTTGTAACTGCCTTTATCTGGGCAATTCTAACATACTTCTCCTGAAAAATAATGAATAATTAACCCGTTTCTTTTCTTATTTTGAATCGAATGATATGTTCCAGACGGTAGCGTAACGAAAGTTCTGTAAAATTGAATTGGCCCTGGATCCAACCTAGATTTGGACAAAGGAGAAACAGGGCCATGGATCCCTTAGCGTTCATCGAAGATTATCTTTCCGATCAGGAGAACGGCATGAAGACGCTCATCACCTGGTTCCTCAACCAGGTGATGCTCCAGGAAGCTCTCCAGCAGGCAGGAGCCGCCC
>Ga0255340_1004660_pt1 | contig 13162 bp, 3 predicted proteins | sample wastewater_treat_7_FD_192417 | JGI IMG/M metagenome (GOLD analysis project Ga0255340, IMG submission 192417) | Wastewater microbial communities from Lulu Island WWTP, Vancouver, Canada - plant10 | ecosystem: Engineered > WWTP > Wastewater > Unclassified | place: Canada: Vancouver, British... | reverse complement strand
CCTATTCCAGTTGGAACCAGCAACCGAACAACAATAACGAACCGCTCACAAGACCGCTCACGTTCGGTGCCCTGCCCTCCAAACTCCTGAAACGCCTTGAGTCCGGGCATGGTGACGTGAAGCTCACCGATGAAGAGTGGCAGCGGTTTTATATCTGGATGGACTCGAACGGTGCCTGCTGGGGTACGTTCGACGCAACCAAACAACGCGAGTGAATTGATCAAGGCACCGCCGGCAGCGTATTGGCCGCGGAAAACCGGTAGGACGTCGCGCGGCGGAAGGTCTGGCCGGGACGCAGGATGACCGACGGGAAGTTCGGATGATTGACGGCATCCGGAAAGTGCTGCGTCTCGAAGCAGACGGTGTTGTGCTTTTGATCCGGCGCTGCCGCTACCGACCTGCCGTCGCGGAAGTAACGTTTGCCCGTGTAGAGCTGCATGCCGGGCTGGTCGGTGTAGACGTGCATCAGACGGCCGCTGCGCGGTTCGTAGCACCACGCCGCGCACGCGAAGCTCTGCCCGCCGTTGCGCAAAACGTAGTTGTGGTCGTACCCTTTGGTTGACGTAAGCGCCTCAATCCGCGCGCCGATCGCGGTCGGCACGCTGAAATCCAGCGGGGTTCCCGTGACGGGCGCGTATGCGCCGGTGGGGATCAGTTCGGCATCGGCGGCTGTAACGCGGTCGGCGTCGATCCAGATCCGGTGATCCCATACGTCCCCCTCTCCTGCAAGATTGAAGTAGGCGTGGTTGGTGAAGTTGACCGGCGTGGGCTTGTCGGAGGTCGCCGTATAGTCGATGCGCAACTCATTATCATCGTTCAGCGTGTAGGTGACAGTCACATTGAGCGTACCGGGGAACCCCTCGTCGCCGTCCGGGCTGCGCAGGCTGAAGCGCACAGCGGCGGCATTCGGGATGGCGGGCAACACCTCGCCGCGCCACACCTTGCGCGCAAACCCGTTGCGACCGCCGTGAAGTTGGTGCTGGCCGGCATTGGCTGTCACACGGAACTCGTGGCCGTCCAGCGTGAAGCGTGCATTCGCGATACGATTGGCAACACGTCCCATGACCGAGGCCGCCGCACTGAAACCCTTGAGGTATGCGTCGAGCGACTCCGCTCCCATAACGACATTGGCAAACCTTCCATCGCGATCGGGCACACGCAGTTCAGTGATCGTCGCGCCGTATCCCATGACACGCGCTACCATACCGTGTGCGTTGCGTAGCGTGTAGAGTTTCACCTCTTCGCCGGCGGGCGTATTCCCGAATGACTGCTCTTCGATACGCTGCAAGGGAACAGCGCCGAGCTGCAAAGCGAGAAGAAAAACCAGGCCGAAACAAACCTCGTGCATCAAATGGATTGGCCTTGTTTTGCAACGAAAAGGCACGGCTCGGGGGGGGAACCACAGAGACGCAGAGATTGGTTTCTGGCTCCTGGTTTCAAGTTTCTGGTTTCTGATTTCTGGTTTCATCCACAGCACGGTGTTGTTCATGGTTGACCTTGTTTTTTGTAGATCCTGATCCAGTCCACTTCCACTGTATCCCCGGCGGTGCCGAAATCAAAGCGCAGTGTGCGCAGCTTGCCGCACCATGTAGCGTCAAGCTTCTTGGTGATGCGATATGTGTGCCACTCGCCGTCGGATTTGAGACCGATACCGAACGCCTTGGATCCGCTGAGCGCGGGTTCTTTGTCGGTGGCCCAAAAGCCTTGGCCAGTGCGCATCCCTTCCGGTGCCTTCATACGCAAAACGATGGCGTCGATCTCAGCGATATCGAGGTTGAGGCCCGTCACGATGATCTGCGGATCGTCGCCGGTGGCACGTGCGATGAGTACGCCGTTCTCAACCCGGAGCGGCTCTGTCTGGTGGACAAACCAGCCCTCGGCGTTCTCGGCGAACTCCCACGCCTTGAGCGGCGAACCGGCGGGCAGCGGGACGTCCGCAACCACCTGCGTCGTGCGCATCGCGAGCGGTGGAGCGGGATAGGGCTGGCTTTCAAGCGCCTTGGCTGCCGCCCGCTCTTCTGGATTGAGCATGCTGAAGGAGATGACTTTTGACGCGCTCGGAACAAGGTCGATGTGCGCATCGGGCGCGTCGGTGTAAACGCGGCGTACGCGGTCCAAGAGGGCAAAACCGAACTCCGCATCGGGTTCGATGAAACTCCCTTCGCCCCACTCATTCCAAGCCTCGATGATCGCAAGGTTGTTGCGCGGATCGATGTAGGTCAGACTGGCGCGGCAGTGCTGTTCAAAGAGGTCGGGCGTCCTGCCGGTGATGACCGTCGCGTTTTTTCGGGCGCGCGGGCGGTCGTCCCAGTTCGAGCCGACCGGCACGATGTAGTGCGGCTCTTTCCGGGCTGAATAGATCTGCCACATGGTTTCGAAATGCTTCAGCATGTCGGCATACGGCAACGAATAACCGCGCTTCCACTCGTACTTGGAATCGAGGTCAGCACCATAGTAGGCGTATGCAGAAAAGGCGCTGAAGCCGGACTCGGCGGCGTTTCTACCGTCACCAAGCGCAACACAGTAGAGGTCCTTCAGTCCTTTGGCACGGAGCAACCGGTTCATCTCTTCAAGGACAGCACGGAATCCCGCCGGACCGCCGTTGGCCTGGATCAGCGCACCGGGGACATAGACCAAGAGCACGGGGCGGCCGTCTACCGTGAGGTAGTTGGGCAATTTGAAGTAGTGATCCGCGAGATACTCGGTCATCTGCAGGAGCGCGGTCCTAGAGAAATCCAGCGGGGCGGGCTTGCCGTCGCGCTTCCAGTCGAGCGCATGGTTGCACCAGTGGACACAGAACTTCATCTGTGAGGCATGCTGCGCCTTGAGGAAGCCCTGTTCCAGCGTACGCGCCAACCGCTTTTCGCCAGCGTTCCAATACCAGTCGAAGGCGAAAAACGAGATGCCGTGTTCGAGTGCCCACTTGATGTGCCAGTCGTTGACCTCCGGCAGCGAATCGTCATAGAAGCCGAGCAGCGGGCGCGGGGCGGGCTGCTTGGCGACGGCCCACTTCCATTCGCTGTCTTCGTCGTGCGTGCGGTACGGGTAGTCGCCGCGTCCCGTATCGCGGTACCAGCCGGGAAAGATGTAGGCTCCCAACGTGATCTTCGCCATGACCGGCTCGGGTGCCGGGACACCCTCGCCGGTCCACGTCTGTACCTCGGCATGTACGCCAAGCGCAACGGCGGTCAATAAAACTCGGACTAACGAAACTCGCAAAAATCCAACCGGCTGATAACACATACTATGATTCTTCTATCATTCAATGCACCGGATCTTGAAGAATGCGCGCGAACGTCCATTGCGCGGGGCGCGCACTTCAGTGTAAGCGCCGGGACCCGCCATGAACGGTTCCGTTGCGAACGCCGTCCAACCCGTTGCCGTCGGCGCACTCACGTACTCTGTCCGCCAGGTGACGAGATCGGTGCTGACCTCGATCTGATAGCGCCGGCCGGGCTCGGTGTTGAAGCGCAGCGTGACATGCTGCAGATCAAGCCGGACCGCATCCACCTCCAGGGTGCCGACCGCCACCGGCATCAGCGAGAGATGCTCGTTGCCGACCTCGTCGATCACCCTGAGGTAATACGCGCCGCCCGCCGCCAGTCCGTTCGCGGCGACGGTGTAGGCGTTCGCCCCCTCGCCCACGACGAGCCAGGCGGGCACGCGGCCGACCTCGGCCCACGCATCATCGATCCACGCATAGATCACGATGTCGCCGCAACCGGCCTCGTTCACCGTCCACAACTGGATCATCACGCCATCCGGCGTGGCGTACAGGCGGATATCGATCGCGGTCGACAGCGGATGGTTCTCGAATCCGAAGTTCAACATCTCGGACGGACGCCCATCCAGCACCCCCGCACCAGAGAGGACGGTGTAGACGATCACGGCGTCCTCGCCCGCGTCAACCGCCCGGTTACGCCGCTCGTCGTCGGTGTTCGGCACGCCGACCAACTTCGACCCCATCCGCGGGACCAGCACCGACACGACGCCCGGCGGCACCGCGCCGAACTCGTAATAGCCAGAAGCATCGGTGTTGGTTGAGGCCACAACAACACCGTCTACCATCAGGTGTACGGGCAGGTTGGTGACCGTTGTGTCACCCGTGTCGCGCAGCAGGTCGCTGACGGTGTCTATGAAGGCATATCCTCTGACCACGGCGGGCACGACAAAGCCGGCGTCCGCCGTGAGGTTCGTCTGTCCGGCTGTCAGCATGACCAGATCGCTGAGCCCGGTCAGCGGGTTGATGTCATTGTCAAGCGCAGGGGCATCGCCCTGCTGGTAGCGCGTGGGCACGTAGCCGGCCGGTGCCGCGACATCCAGCACATAGGCGCCGGGAAGACGTTCGCTGAAGAGATACATGCCATTGGCGTCGGTCAGCGTGGAGGCCACTTCCACACCGTGGACATCCAGCAGGCGCACCACCACGTTAGACAGGCCCGGCTCGCCGGAATCCTGCACGCCGTTGCCGTTCAGGTCCTCCCAGACAAAGTCGCCGATGTTGCCGTTCCGCGTGTCCAAGAAGGCATGCCCGCGCGACTCCTGCCCGGACGTGACCGTGACGCTAAGCTGATTTGCGCTGGTCGAGACATAACCTGCAGGATCGGTCTCCACCAACGTGTAACTGCCGGGGAGCAGGTTCGCGAAGGTAAACGCCCCGTCCGCACCCGTTACCTGTTGGCCCACTTGGTTGTTGTCCGCGTCCAGCAGCTTCACCGTCACGCCGGAAATGCCGTTCACATCCTCAGCGTCCACCTGCCCGTTGCCGTTCACGTCCACCAGCACCCTGCCGGAGATGGACGCGGTGGTGTAATCCAAGAAGTTATTGTCGGACGACTGTCCGCCGCTGGGCAGCGACACCGCGATGCGGTTGGCGTCTCCGCCATCGCTGTCCGCCGTGCTGGACCAGCCGGGCAGATCGCTCTGGACAATGTCGTAGCTCCCCGGCACCACGTTATTGAAAATGTAGCGCCCGTCGGCCATCGTCGTGGTCGTGGCGACAACCACGCCGTTGGTCTTGAGCGACACGGTGACGCCCTCGATACCGTGGGTCATGTCGACCTCGCTGAAATCGCCGTCGGCATCCAGATCGTTCCAGACAGTGCCCCCGATCATGCCCGGACGCGCCTCGAGGAAATCCACGCCGGTCTGGTTCTGGCCGCTGGCGAGCGTCACCGCCACCCGCCGGCCGTTGCCGCCGCCCGCATCGCCGGTGGCGTACCATCCGGGCAGGCCCACAATCGTGACGGCATAGTCGCCCGGCGCCAAATCGGTAAACGAGTAGCGCCCGAGGCTGTCGGTCACGGTCGTTGCCTGTACCGCGCCGCACGGGGTGGTCAGGTTGACCGTCACACCCGCAAGCCTGTTCGTGTCCTCCGGATTGATAATGCCGTTGGCGTTCACATCCTCGAACACACTGCCCGACACGCTGGCAACCGCCGTGAAGCCGAAGTCCAGCGTCAGGTTGTCCGCCGCGTCGCCATTGGTGCCGTTGGCTCCGGCACCCTCCTCGCCGACTGCCTCGCCGGTCGGCAGCACGAGATCATTCATGCCCAGCACGACGGCGACCGAGGCGATGCCGTTGACCACCGTGCCCACACTGACCGGTGTGTCGTACCCGTGATCCCTGCCGTCTCCATCAAGTGTGGTGTCGGTCGAGACCCCGGCGCTGTTGACCTTTCCTATAAGCCCCGGCGAGTTGGCGACATCCACGACCGCCACGTAGCGCCCGGCCTCCAGTCCGTCGAAGCGGTACCAGCCGTCTGCATCCGTGGTCGTGGCCACAACCACATCGCCGGTGGGATTGCCGCCGCTGTCGGCCGCGAAGAGCTTAAGGGCCACGCCTGCGATGCCGACTTCGCCGCCGTTCTGAATACCGTCGTTGGCCGTGCCGCCGCCCGCGCCGTTGTCGAAGAAGACGCGGTTGCCGAGGCTGTAGAGCGGATAAAAGGCGAAGTCCACCGTCAGGTCGTCATAGGCATCGCCCAGCGGCCCGTAGCTGCTCAAGGGGACACTGCCCTCCACTTCGCGCTCCGGCTGCAAACCGTAACCCACGGTCACCGGCCGGCTGACAATCCCGCCCGGCACCACCGAATCTTCTCCCAGCGGTGTATCTAGCCCGTTGTCGCGCAGGTCCGCGCCCAGACCGGTCTGGCCGGTCACGCCGGTCGAGCTGCGGTAATTCGCCAGCTCGGGTGCGTTGGCCTTGTCAAGCACCACCACGTAGGTGCCCGGCAAGATACCGTCAAAACGGTAATAGCCCTTGGCGCACGTGGTCACGGTGCTCACCACGGCGCCGGTCGGGGCGCCGTTGCCATCCGCCGCGAAGAGCCGCATCACGACATTGCTGACGCCGCAGGTGCAGTTGGTCTTCATGCAGGAGATGCCGTTGTTCTCATTGTCCCTGAAGACCCAGTTGCCGATGCTGTAGGTCGGGGTGAAGCCGAAGTCCAGCGTCAGGTTGTCGCGGGCGTCGCCATGGGGGCTGTGCGCCCCGGCACCCTCGCCGGTCTCCTCGCTTTCGGCCTGTGCGCCGGGGCCGAGCGTCACCGCCACGCTGGCGATGCCGCCAGCCACCGTGCCCGCCGATACCGGCGTGTCGCGCCCGTGATCCCTGCCGTCGCCGGCCAACGTCGTGTCGCTCGACACGCCCGTGCTGCTGACCCAGTGCGCCAGCGCGTCCGCGTTGGCGACATCCGCCACCACCACGTAGCTGCCCGCGACCAGATCGTCGAAGCGGTACCAGCCCGCACTGTCGGTCACGTTGGTGGCCAAAGCCACGCCCGTGGGATTTCCGCTGGCGTCCGCCGCGAAGAGCAGCAGCGGCACGCCGCCGATGCCGCTCTCGCCCGCATCCATCACGCCGTTGTTGTCGAGGTCGGCGAAGACGCGGTTGCCGAGGCTGTAGACCGGCGTGAAGCCGAAATCCAGCGTCATGTCGCCGTTGGCGTCAATATAGGGGGACGCGCTGTCCTGATTACCGCCGAGGCCAGACTCGTTCGTCGGCTCGTTGCCTGCCGTGAGGGCGATCACCGGGCTCCACACCTCCGCGCCGAAACCGCCCGGCTGCAAAGCATTGTTGTCGCCATCGGCCTGATTGTCGGCGTTCACAGGTGTGCCGCTGCTGAGCGGTGTGCCGTAGAGCGCGCCGCCCGGCGCGAAGTTCGAGGCGGGGATGCGCACCACCCAGTTGGTGTTGTCCACCAGATCGCGGAAGAAGTAGGTGCCGTCGGAGGCGCTCTGGGTCGTGCCCCAATAGATCAGCCCGGTGGCGTTGGTGATGTAGAGTTCCAGCGTCACGCCGGAGATGCCTGGCTCGCCGCTGTCCCATGTGCCGTTGTTGTTGAGGTCGCTCCAGACCAGCGAGCCGAGGCTGACCAGATTGGTCTGCGCCAGCGTGGGCGCGTAGAAGCCGAAGTCCATGGTCATGTCGCCGTTGTCGTCGAGCCGTGGCGAGTGGTTGTCCTGTGTGGCACCCGGGCCGAACTCGTTAGGCACCGTGTCGTCCTCCGGCTCGCCGCCGCGGCTGAGCTGGAACAGTGGGCCAAGGACGGCCTGGCCGGCCGCGCTCTGCGCGCCGTTGCTGTCGTTGTCGATCTGGTCGTCCGCCGCAGAGTAGAGCGTGCTGGCGGTGTTGATGATCTCCAGCGGCCCGCCGGATGCAAACATGGTCGCCGGGATGCGGATGCGGTAGAGGCCGGGCTCGATATCGTTGAAGAGATAGGTGCCGTCGGCGGCGGTGGTCGTGGCCTGGAGCGGCGCGGGGCCAATCAGATCGCCGTCGGGATCCGCCTTCCAGATTTCGAGCGTCACGCCCGCGATGCCGCTCTCGCCCGCGTCGTGGCGGCCGTTGTTGTTGGCGTCGTTCCACACCAGCGAGCCGGCGCTGCAGTTGACGGAGTTGACCTCGATCATGCCGAAGTCGATGGTGAGATTATCGTAGTTGTCGCCGAACGGGCTGTTGGCGCCCGCGCCGGTACTGGTGTCGGTTTCGCCTGCGGGTTGCGCTCCAAAACCTATCGTGACCTTTCCACTCTCGATGCCGTTCGTGGCCGGGTAGTTATTGTCGATGCCCTTGTCGCCATTTTCACCGGCGGTCGTGTTGGTCGAGCTGAGCATGCCGGACAGGGCCCCGGACAACGAGAAGTTGGAGGGCGGCAGAAAAACCGTGTACTCCCCTGTCAGCAGATTGTCGAAGCGGTAGTAGCCCTCGGCATCCGTCACGGTCGTGGCCAGGGTCGTGCCGTTGGCACGCACCTCGACCCGCACGCCCGCGATGCCCGGCTCGCCGCCGTCCCGCACGCCGTTGCCGGCGGTGCCGCCGCCCTCGCCGTTGTCCCAGAAGATGCGGTTGCCGATGCTGAATGTCGGCGCGAAGCCGAAGTCCATCACAAGGTTGTCGTAGGCATCGCCGGTGGGCGAGTGCGCCGATGGCCCGGACACCGAGTTGGTCTGCTCGCCGAGCGGCTGCAACCCCGGCCCCAGCGTGATCTTTGGACCCGCGATGCCGTACGTCACACACCCCACGCTGACCGGCGCATCCTTGCCGTGGTCGCGCCGGTCGCCTGTCAGCGTCAGGTCGCTGCTGTAGCCCGCGCTGCTGACCATGCCGACCAAACTGGTCGATGTGGCGGCGGGGTCCACCCACGTCGAGCCGTCCTTGAAAACGAAGCCGGTCAGGTTGGTGGAGAGGCCCACGTCCACCACCACCACGTAATCGCCCGGCGCCAGACGGAAGAACCGGTACCAGCCGTCGGGATTGGTGAGCGCGGCGGTCAGGTTGTCCGTGCCGATCACCAGCGCGTTACCGGTGGGGTTGCCGCTGGCGTCCGCCGCGAAGATGCGCACCGCCGCGTTCGGGATGCCGGGCTCGGTGCCGTTCTGGATGCCGTCATTGGCGGTGCCGCCGCCGGAGCCGTCGTCCAGAAAGACGCGGTTGCCGATGCAGAAGGTGCGCACCATGCCGAAGTCCAGCACAAGATTGTCGCGGTCGTCGCCGTACGGCGATTGCGCGCCGGCGGCGGTTCCGCCGGTCTGCTCGCCGACCGGCTGCATGCCGGGCCCGAGCGTGACCGGCGAGGATGAGTAGCCGTTGGTGACCGGCCCGATGTTTGTCCGGGGATGGTACCAGCCGTGATCCCAGCGGTCGCCCGCCAGCGTCATGTCATTGGTGGTGCCGATCGTGCTGGTGTACACCGCAAGCCCGGGATTCGCGGCGACGGCCGCCTCGCGGTCCAGCACCACCACGTAGGTGCCCCTGACCAGCCCGTCCAGCCGGTACCAGCCGTCCGCATCGGTGACCGCGTAGGCCAGCGGCCCGCCCGTGGGACGCCCCTCTTCGTCCGCTGCGAAGGCATAAAGCGGAAAGCCTTGCAGGCCGGCCTCGTTGTCGTCCTGGCGCATGTCGTAGTCGTCGTCGGCAAAGACGCGGTTGCCGATGCTGTAGAGCGGCGTGAAACCGAAGTCCACCACGAGGTTGTCGTAGGCGTCGCCGCAGGGGCCGTGCCGTCCGGCGTCGAGATTGGGGTTGACCAGCTCGTCCAAAGGCTGTTGCCCTTCGCCGACGGTGATCGGCACGCTGGCGATGCCGTCCACGATGTTACCGACCGAGACCGGCGTGTCGTTACCGTGGTCGCGCAGGTCGCCGTCCAGCGCCAGACTGCTGTAATCCCCTCTGCTGCTGACGAAGCCGGCCAGAGAGGACGACCCCGCCACATCCGCCACCACCACATAGGTGCCCGCCGCCAGATGGTCGAAGCGGTAGAAGCCTTCCGCGTCCGTGACCGTGGTCTGCAGGGCCTGGCCGGCGGGCGCGCCTTCTGCGGCGGCGAAGAGCGCCATGCGCACCCCCGCGATGCCGCTGTCGGTGAAGTCGTGGACGCCGTCGTTGTTCAGATCCTTGAAGACGCGGTTGCCGATGCTGTAGCCGCTCACGTTGATCGTGAAGGTGTACTCCGCGCTGCGGTCCTCGCCGCCGTTGGCCCGGCCGCCGTCATCCTGCAGATAGACGGTGACGGTGGCGATGCCGCTCATGCCCGGCGCGGGCGTGTAGGTCAGCGTGCCGTCGGCGGATATGGACGGCGGCACGGAGAAGAGCGCGGCGTTGTCGTTGGTCACGTTGAAGGTCAGCGACTGCCCGCTTTCATTCGCCGGGCCTTTGCTGATCGACGTGGCCCATGCGGGCACGCTCTGCGCGCCGGCCCCCACCGTCAGGTATTGGTCGGCGCCTCCCGTGAAGCCCGGCGCATCGTTCACCGGCAGCACCGTCAGATACACCGTGGCGGTGTCCGCACGCCCGTTGTAATTGGTGATCGTGTAGGTAAAGCTGTCGCTGCCGTAGTAGTCCGGCGCGGGCGTGTAGGTGTAGGAGCCGTCGGCGTTCAGCACGAGCGTCCCGTGCGCGGGCTGGGTGTGGGCGACCACGGCGATGCCGAAGCCGTTCAGGTCGCTGTCGTTGTTCAGCACTCCCGGCGCGGGGCGGATCCAGACGCTGTCCTCCGCCAGCGAGATATTGTCATCTACCGCCGTGGGCGGCAGCAGCGTGCGCACTACCGCCTGCCCCGGCGCGTTGTCGCCCGTGCTCAGAGTGGTGTCGATGATCGTGCTGGTCCCGCCCACATAGGCCACCACGCTGTTGGTCGTTACTCCCGCGATCATCGCCCGCGCCTGAAAGGTGAAGTCGCGCGAACTGTTGGCCGGTATCAGTTCGGTCTCCGACCAGACCAGTTGCGTCCCGCTGATGGACGGATCAAGCATCGTCACCCCGTTCAACTGCGAGCTGCCCGGTATGTACGCCATGTGCGGCGGCAGGGTGTCGACAACGCGGTCGATCGTCATGTCGTTCGCCCCGCTGTTGGTGAAACGCACGGTGTAGGTCACGACCTCGTTGGTATAGGCCCGCGTGACGTCGGCCAGCTTGGCGAGCACCGTGGTGTTGACCGGCGACTGGATCGGCTGGAAAGTGCCGTAGCCCGAAGTGCTCGGGTGCGAGCTTTTGCTGTTCTGCGTGGCATAGGTCATCGGGCTGACCGGCGTGCTTTGCGCGGTCTCGACCAGGGCCTTGAAGTAATAGTAAGCGGTGTAGGTGAGTTCGCCGTTGGACCATTGCACCACATCGGCCGGCAACTGCAGGTAGTCGGTGACCGTCCGTGTCTGGCCGCTCTTGTTCCTTAGCACCAGCGAGACGTCGCAGAGCTGGAAGGCCCCCGCGTTCCAGGTGCTGAAAACCGCCGGGCTGAAGTTGATCAGATCGCCCGTCTTTACGTTGCCGGCATCGCCCGTCACCGTCACCGTCACCATGCCGCCGACCGTCGGCGGGTTCGGCCCGTAGGTCACGCTGTTGACCTTGCTGGAGTTGTTCTCGCCCGTCGTGGCCACGGTCAGGGAGAAGGTTTGGTTGGCGACCAGAGTGCCGCCCTCGGGATATCCCTCGTAAACCTTTACTGTGTGACTTTGCGGCTGCGTGGTGGTCGCCGTGGCGCCCAGATAGAAGTACACGGTCTTGTACGCCCCCGGCGGCAGATCATCGACGTGGCACATCCCGCTGTCGCCCCCGGCCAGCGAGACGATGCTGCCCGTGAAGCTATCCACCTTGACCCAGATGTTGGAATAGGCCACCGCCGTGTTATTGCTGATGATGTATGAGACATAACAGCAAGAGAGCCCTGTCGGGATATCCGTCTGCAAAACCGAGCCGGAGGTCCGCGTGATCGTGATGGCCGCAGCCACTGAGGGCGCACCGATCAAGGCCAGCGCGAGAAACACACACACGCACACACGGCGCAGTGTACCGCTCCGAAAGACGCGCGGATGAAAACCAAATTTGATTGTCAACATATCCCGCCCTCTTGTTTGATGCTTGATACTCTTGAAGTTCGTTATTTTTCCACGCAGCGCAGCGTCGGCCGGCACCGACTTCACAACTCTACTCCACTCTCGTGCGACGCGGCCAAAAACATCCGTCCCGTCCGCCCCATGCACAAGGCGACCACAGCTGGGATACATTGTCCCCGAAAAGCCGAGCCGCGTCAACCGGCTTGTGATGAACTCAAAACTGCCCATTATTGGCATAAGAAACTGGACGGGGGCGGCCTTTCTATGTCACAATGTCTTTGCTTTCTAAAAACCCTAAGAATGGTTGATTTTTCATGTCACGATTTATCATTAAAGGCGGTCGGCCTATCAGTGGTGTTCATCAGGTGCCGGGCAATAAGAATGCCGCGCTGCCGATGCTGGCTGCGAGCCTGCTGACCGCTGAGCCGGTGGTGCTCAGTAACCTGCCGCTAATCGCGGATGTGCGCACCATGATCGATCTGCTCGTCGAACTGGGCGCGGAGGTCGAATTGGACGGCGCGCGGCGGACGGTACGTATCTGCGCGAAACGCATCAAGGATACGCACTTGAATAAGGCACTGTGCGGTAAGGTGCGCTCTTCAATCCTTTTCGCCGGGCCGCTGCTGGCGCGTTGCGGTTCCGCCAAGCTCTATCCGCCGGGTGGCGATGTGATCGGACGCCGCCGCGTCGATACCCATCTCGATGGCCTGCGGCGGCTCGGGGTCTCGATCCGCACCGGCCGCTCCTATCTCTTCAAGACCACAAAGCGTCTTGAGGGACAGCGTATCCTGATGGATGAGGCGAGCGTGACCGCAACCGAAAATCTGGTCATGGCGGCGGCGCTGGCCAAGGGTACGACGCTCCTGTACAACGCGGCCTGCGAGCCGCATGTGCAGGATCTCTGTCGCATGATCAATGCGATGGGGGGGCGCATCAGCGGCATCGGTACGAACCTGCTGACGATCGAGGGAGTCGGGTCGTTGCATGGTACCGAGCAGCGGGTGGGGCCGGACTACATTGATGCGGGCAGCTACATGGTGGCGGCACTGGCCACTGGTGGCGAACTGACGGTCGAGGATGTCGAGTCGTCCGATTTCGAGGTGCTGGAGCGGCCGTTCAAGCGTCTCGGGGTCAAATGGAGCTTCGACCGCGAGGCGCGGAGCCTGCGGCTGCCCGCGCGCCAGCGGCTCAAGACCGCTTATGATCTCGGTGACGCGATTCCCAAGATCGAGGATGGCCCGTGGCCGATGTTCCCCTCCGATCTGATGAGTGTGTTGATCGTGTTGGCGACCCAGACGCGCGGCACCACGCTCTTCTTTGAAAAGATGTT
>Ga0255340_1004658_pt1 | contig 13165 bp, 11 predicted proteins | sample wastewater_treat_7_FD_192417 | JGI IMG/M metagenome (GOLD analysis project Ga0255340, IMG submission 192417) | Wastewater microbial communities from Lulu Island WWTP, Vancouver, Canada - plant10 | ecosystem: Engineered > WWTP > Wastewater > Unclassified | place: Canada: Vancouver, British... | reverse complement strand
TTGCATTATCAATATATTGAGTTGCTGTTTGACTTTTAGATAAAGAAAATGAAAAAAGACAAATAATTATTAAAAATAATGGTCGCATAATATTTATATTTTAGTTACATTTTGTTTTTATAGCGTTATGCGCTTCTCTATATCCTATTCTACCAGCAGTACTAAGATCAACACAACCTTCTGTTTTCATACCCAAAGCTATTTTAGCTAAACCTCTTCCATAAAAAGCTTGTGCAAAGTTTGGGTTTAATTTTATAGCCATATCAAAATTATTAATTGCACCATAGTAATCTTTACTTTCATATAGCAGGTTGCCTTTAAAATAATATGATGTAGCATCTTCAGGATGCTGATAAATTTGTTGATTTGCTGACTCAAGCGCTTGTTCTCTACTTTTATTTAAAGAAGTTGAACTGTTTTGGTTTGAATAATCACTCATATTTAATTCTGTATCTTGCCAGCTCAAACTCTCTATTTCAGACCTAGAACATGATTTTAATGCATCATAGGTCGCTTTTATTGACTTATATCTTTTTGAATAAATATAATTGTCGGGATCTGCTTCACTTATCCTCTTAAGTTCTTTGTTTAATTCTCGAATAAGACTCATTTCTTCTTTAATAGACTTTACTTCGACCCATGGCCAAATAATATAATCAATAATATTATTGACATTTACAGAATTTGTTAAGTCCCATTTTCGCCAGTCATCAAGATTTTTAAAGACTTTTTCTTTATGAGTTTCAAGTATTTCAATATTGTATTGATTATGTAACTCCATACCTCTCAAGAATTCTGCATATAAAAGAATGTCGTTCCAATTATCTTGAGCAAGTTTTTTTGTAGCTGTATAGCTACTTTGCGATTGAGACATCACTCTTTCCATAAAAGCCCAATCTGGTTCGTATGGGTTTATTTCACCAAAAGGACTACTATTTTTATAAGTTACATTTACATTATAAGTTTTTGGCGGATTAGACCAACCTTGTGAAAAAGCATTATAGCTCAAAATCACAATTAATAAAAAAGCAAATACATGTTTCATAACATTCTAAATTTTAGTTATTATATTTTAATTTTCTTATTCATTGAACAAAATTTTAGTCGAAAAATATCATTAATTGTATTTATATGTTAAGAATTTATTCTAATAAACATCTAAAAATTCCTCTTACAACTTCTGCCTCTTCTTTTCTTACATATTTAAAGAAAGGTTTATCATTAATTGTCATTTCTATTTTCTCTAATAGATGATTTTTAAATGGAAGTAAATAAATATTCTTTTTATATCCTTCTGTATCAAAATATATTTTATAAAACCCAGTATTATTATTGTCTCCATGATGATCACATATCAATACAGTACCATCATTAAAATAAAACTTTATTTCATCTCCAGATTTAACATGGAAAATAATATCTTTTGGCATTAAAAATAATCCTGATGAAATAGAAAAATATTCTCCATCAGAAAATAATACAAAAAATACTAAATCAACATCATTTAAGTATTTTGATAGTATTAAGAAGTCATAACTACAAATTTTATCTTTACCTTTTTCATTTTTACTATATTCTAGATAATCTTCACAAGGAAATGGTTCTAATGTTCTAAGATTCCATGTGAAATCAGAATATAAATTAACTCTTAAACCATTATTAGTAGTTGCTATGCCTTGCCCAAATATATTACCAATAAAAAATATTGATAATATTAAAAATACAGTTTTTTTCATAAAAATTAAAAATTGATTTTTATTACAATAGGTATTTTTTTCACTAAATTGTCGATTTTCAACATATGCAGTTTTAGGAATATTTAAACATATTCCAAGCATGAAAATTTTTTGAATTGAAATAAAACTTATATCGCTACAACGCCGTGTGTGTGTGTGTGTTTGTGTGTGTGTGTAGAGAGCCGTATTAAACTTAACAAAATTTACAATTTTATTAAAGCCAAAAACATCAATATTCTCCACAGTAAAATTCATCTTTTAGATAATTTTTTGTCAAAGGTATAAATTTTAATTTTATAACAAAAGAAAAAACAAGAAATTTTTAAAATAAATTTAAACAAGTTAACCCCAAGCGAGCGTAAGCGAGCATAATTCTTAATTCTTCATTCTTAATTCTAAATTCATCTTAATGCTAAAAACTAAAAACTCTCTAACCCCAAGCGAGCGTAGCGAGCTCATAATTATCAATTTTCTAAGGAACGAGTGCAGAGCCAAACTTGTTTGAACTCTGCCGAGAGACGACAGAAAATGTAGCGAAGCTAAATTATTCAATTATCAATTATCAATTCTTTAAACATCAACATCAAGTTTATACGCCACTCTTCCTAAAACCATTGCATTTTCGTATTCGTAATCGATTCTTAAAACTTTTGGTACTAATAAAGATTTTTGTATTATATCAGAAACTTCTTCTACTGTAAGTTTTCTTTCTTGCCGCACAGATAGCATAAATTTAAAAATTGCTTTTTCATCAAAAGTCTTAGAAATGCCATCTTCTACAAAGCCTATTTGAAGATAAATGGTTTTAATTCCATTTTTTAAGAACTCGCCACTTGCAGAAGCTAAATATCCATGAAAAGCTCTGTTTGCAGAAATCCATTCTGGAGTTGGACTAAATTCCACATCTTCGGCTGCTGTGCCTAAATTAAAAATGGTGGTTTTAATTTGTGGTAAAATGGAATTTATAATTTTAACTGGTGCAGTAAAATTCACTTTGTAAACTTCATCAGCATTTATTGTGCTTGCAAGATTTACAACAGAATCAAAATTTATATTTAAGCTTTTTAAATTGTTTATAAATTCTTCAACTGACAAATCATTGGCAAAATCGCAAGTAAAAACTTTTGCATTTTTAAATTTACTTAATTGTTTTAAATTTTTATTTGCTTGTAAAAACAAATTAGCACCTTTATTATAAAGCTCCTCGCTTAATTTTAAACCTATACTCCCACTCGCTCCGAGAATTAAAATATTTTTATTTTCAAAAATCCTAATTTCAGGCTCTTTACTTGGTTTTAAATTTTTATGAATGTAAGTAAATGCACCGAAATTTCCTCCCACTCCTGCTGTTGCACTTAAAATTTTAGAGTTATCAACAAGTTTTCCTTGATTTTTCAACAAACATAAACTTAACGGAACAGTTGCTCCAGAAACATTTCCATAGTATTTTTGCCCATCTAAGAAAACTTTTTCTAAATCTATATTCAAATTTTTAGCACAAGCAAATAAAATCACATTTCCAGTTTGGTGTGGAACAAAATAATCAATATCATTGCTTGTCCAATTGCTCTTTTCCAAACATTTGTTTGCAGCATTTGGAATATTTACAATAGCTCTATCCTTAATCAAACTATCATTCATATAAAGATTACGTTTATGATCAACGCCGACATAATCCAACATGTGCAAATCATGAAAATTATTTATGTTTATTACTCCAAACTTTTCATCGCTTTGTGTTTTTGTTAAAACTACTGCTGCGGCTGCATCACCAAAGGTTACATAAGGTACAAACTTAGTTCTTTGAGTTAAAAACGATGACATGGTTTCGCTGTGTGCTATTACAATATTTTTTGCTTGTGGATGTGTTTCGAAATAAGAAATTGCAGCTTCTAAATTTACATTAAATCCTGCACAGCCACTACTAAGCGTAAATGCAGGCGTATGATTTGTATCTTCGACAAGAAAAGATTTTATCCTTGCAGCAATTCCGGGAGCTTGTTCCTGTGGCGAAACTGTACTCACATACCAAGCATCAACATCAGAAGCTAAAATATTTGCGTCTTTTAAAGCATTTTGGATTGCCTCTACTCCTAATTCCAAAGAAGTGTCGGCATAATATAGTTTTTTCAAGGTTGGTGGAAATGGCGTTACGTGATTTCTTTCATAAAAACCCATAATATTTCCTGCAAAGTAATCGAAAGCTGTGGCATTCGGATTTTTTTCTTTAAATGATAAGAATTTTTCGCTTTTTTCAACTTTTTCTTTGCTAAAACCACTTAAAAATTCTTTTTCAATAGCATAAAAAATATCGTCATTAGTAATTTTGTATTTGCCTTTCGACATTCCAAAACCAGTGAATATATAATTGTTAAATTTCATTTTTTAATATTTAAGATATCCGTCTTTTATTACTTTTAAATGTGATTCATAAGAAATTCTAACTTTTGGAATTTTCATTCTATAAGCAGACTTTAAAATTCTTTCAGCAATCTTTTTAACTTCAATCATAGATTTTTGCCTAATATTATTTAAAGACATGTTTATCTGAGATTTATCGAGTTTCGCCATCATTCCTGCTTCAACAATTCCGGGCAAATAATACACACAATTAACTTTATTTTCATAAACTTTTGTTGCCAAAGAAACTGCATAAGCTCTTAAAGCTCGTTTCGAAGCCACATAGCTTGCAGAACCGGGGAATTGTGCGTCTTCGCCTACAGAACCCATGATTACTATGCTTTCAGTAACAATTTCGGAACATATATCGCATAAGTTTTTAATTGAAAAATAATTCACATCTAAAACTTTTTCAAATTCCAAATCTGAAACTTCGCTTGCCTTGCTCAACGAGCCTGTAATTGCATGAGTAACAATAAGATAGTTTATATTTTTAAATTTTGATTTTATTTCATAAACTAAATTTTCTGTTTGGTTTTTATCACTTAAATCTGCTTGCACTAAGTCGATTTTGACTTTATATTTGCTTAAAATATCGTTTTTAATTTTAGTGATTTTTTCCGAATTAGAATTATAATGTAAAATTAAATTTCCACCTTTTTCGGCAGCTTGCATAGCAATTTCTCTGCCTATTCCGCCACTTGCTCCTGTAATAAAAATTGTTTTATTTTCAAGTTCTGCTTGAGAATGATTTTCAGTATTATTTTGTGGAACTATATAAGCAAAACCGCCGAATTCACCTCCTAATCCAGCAACAGAAGTAATTATTTTATCTCCAACTTTTAGTTCATTTTCCAAAAGTAAATCCAAACAAGCAGGAATAGATGCACCGCTTAAATTTCCATAATTATATTGAATTTCTTTATAAACTTTGTTTTTCTCTATTCCTATCTTTTTTGCGACAGAATCAACAATAGCATTTCCTGTTTGGTGAGGAATAAAATATTTTAAATCTTCAATTTTCCACTGAGTTTCTTTCAAAATTTTATTAAAAGTATTTGAAATATTTGGTACAGCTCGGCTTTTTACCATTCGAGGGTTCATAAAAAGTTTGCCATTTGGGTCTGCTCCTAAAAAATCGAGCATTTTTGTGTCTTCGCTATTTGTAATATAGACCACTCCTTCTTGATTCTCTGTTTTAACTCTGCTTAAAATCACAGCCGCAGCCGAATCGCCAAAACTCGAAAAAGGAACAAAATCTTTTGTATTTGGTAACAAAGCCGACATTACTTCTGTATGTGCAATTAAAATATTTTTTGCTTGGGGATTTTGCTTAAAATACATTATTGCATTTTCTAAATTTATATTAAAACCAACGCAAGCAGAAGTTAAAGAATAGCATGGAGCTTGATTATCAATATCTGCGAAATATGCTTTTGCTATTTCAGCAATTCCAGGTGCAAATTGTGTTTGAGTGGCAGAACTTACAAACCAAGCGTCTATTTCGTTGCCATTTAACTTAGTTTTTTCTAAAAGTTTTTCTATTGCATTAACACATAAATCTAAGGAATTTTCGGCTTCTTCATATTTATGAGTTGTTGGCGGAAAAGATACAACATGAAATCTTTTGTAAAATCCCATTATATTCCCTACCATATAGTCGAAAGCTGAAGTTTTAGACTGTTTTTTTATAAATTCTTGATAATCTTCTGAATTTTCAATTCTATGATAATCAAAGCCTTCCAAATAATGCGACTTGACATATTTTTCAATCTCATCATTTAGAATTTCATAATTTCCTAAAACGAATGATGTTCCTTTAAAAATAAAACTGTCTTTCATACTTTGTTTCTCTTTTCAAAAAATTGTTTAATTCTTTCTTTTCCGTCAGTCTGCAATACAGATGAAAATTCTCGTGCTTCCATTTCTAACAATTCGTTTACATCTAAAAACATTGAACTAATTAAAATCTTTTTTATTGCTCTTAATGATTGCGAACTTTTTGTACAAAGTAATTTTGCAAATTTTTCAGTTTCTATCATTAATTCATCGGACTTATAAATTTTTTGTACAAATCCCTTTTCCAAAGCTTTTTCAATTGGAATTTGGTTTCCTGTAAACAAATAATAAGCGGAATCAGCCAAAGAAAAATATTTAGAAAACATGCAAATTCCGCCTGCTGCCGGAATTAGTCCTATATCTGATTCGGGTAAACGCAAAATTGTATTTTTTCCTGCAAATCTAATATCACAATGTAAAGCTAATTCCAAGCCACCGCCAAGCACATATCCGTCTAAAGCTACAATTACAGGAATTTCTAAATTTTGCAAACCAGAATAAACTCTTTGCAGTCTTAAACACATTGCAAGACCTAAATCGTAATCGGCAGCAGCAATTTCGTTAAGTTCGCCACCTGCAGAAAAAACATCTTTACTAACACTTGAAATAATCAATACTTTTAAATCATAATTAGTTGAAAAATAGTTAATTGCACTTTCAAGCTCACCAATAAGTTCTTGACTTAACAAATTAAGTTTTTTAGGATTATTTAATTTTAAATAACCAATATTATCTTTCGTTTCTACAATTATTGTTTTGTAATTCATATTTAAAAATTATTCTGCATAAAAATTAATAATTTCACTTATTGCTTTTTGACAAACTGGACAGAAGTCAACACCAAGACTTTTCATTTTACAACTAATATAAGGTCTGTAAATTCCTTGTTTTTGATAACCAGCACCTTCGTAAACGCCAATAGTTTTTAAATTTTCCTTTGTAACAGGAGTTGGAATTGGTGTATTTTCGTCTAACATATTTTTCCATTTTGAATCGAAATTCACCAAAGTTGTAAGATTTGCTTGGTAAGGCTCTAATTTTTTGTTGTAAATATCTTCATAAGAAACTTCGTCTGCATAATATTCATCTCCTAATGCTGCGAGAGAATGTCCAAGTTCGTGTACAAAAACTTCGAGTCTATGTGAATTTTTTGCACTTGTGATATTCCAAAAATTATAAATTCCGCCACCGCCATAAGTTTCGGTATTTACTAAAATACAAATTTGGTCGCATGGAGCTAAGCCTGCATAATCTCTAACAGAATGGTAATCGCTTGTTGTTAAATATCTGTCGGAACGAAAAGTGTAAAAATTTGTATTCAGAGCTGTTGATTTCCATATTTTTTCGTGTGGAATATCAGTTCCGCTTTCTAAAGAAATTGCTGCAACTGCCCAAATATTTATTTTTTCCTTATTAGTCTTAAAAGGCTCTGTTTCAAACAAATACTCAGCTATTTTCTGTACATCTTCATAAAAACTATCGATTTCATTTTTAGTATAACCATCTCCAATAAAAACTAAATCTAAGGCTTTTTCTGGTTCAAGTTTTCCAAAAATCTTTTTCACTTCTGCATTTACAGGCTTTTCGTAATTTATTGCTAAATCTGCTGGGTCTATTTCTATTTCAAAAATTTTCTTAAAGCTATTATCTTCATATTGACGACTTGACAGCTCAACTTTTACCTTATTTTTTGGAAAAGGAATTATCAAAGACTCTGGAAATCCCCTACTTATAGTTTTTGCTTCTGCGGTAAATTGCCATTCTTCAAAAAGCGAACAAAAGCCATAAGAGTAAATTAAAGTTTTTGTTTTTAAATCAAAAACCTCTACAAAATAGCTTCCATAAGCAAATTTGTCAATTAGATTATTTTTTCTTCCGCCCCATTTTTCTTCAAATTTTAGCTCTTTAAATAATATTTGCTCAGTTTTATCAGTACCTGTATGGTAATAATCAATTCGTAAGCCATTGTCTTTAAACCATTTATCAAAACTGTTTTGAGCACAAACATTTGTGTGCGTTAAAAAGATTACTGTCAATATTGTTATGTTAACAAAAACTCTATAAATCTTTTTCATATTTATTATTCTTTCTTTATTTTTGCCGACACAAATTTACACAAATAATTTAATTGACATGGATTTTTATAATATCATTAATAATTTAAAAACTTGGTTAGCAAGTTACGATTTAAGTTCATCTACAGTTAACCTAATTGCTTCTTTAATTGTATTGGCATGTATTATATTAGTTAGTTGGCTTGCTAATTACATTACAAAAACAATTATTTTAGCAATTATCAAAAAACTTGTTAAAAAAACAAAAGCTACTTGGGATGACATAATGCTTGAACAAAAAGTTTTTCATAAATTATCTCAATTAGTACCTATTTTAATAGTTTATTACGCCATAGAACTTGCTTTTATGGATTATAACTGGGCAATTTTGCTTGTAAAAAAACTAACTATAGTATATTTAATAATTTTGATAGTAAGAATAATTTTCTCTTTCTTAAATTCACTTGACGAAATTTATGCTCAGAATGTAGGTGCTAAAAAAGGCACAAGCATAAAAAGTATTATGCAAGTTTTAAAAATATTCGTCCTTATAGTTGCTGTAATAATAACATTATCATATTTACTAAACAAAGAAGTAGGCTATTTCATCACAGGTTTAGGAGCTATGACTGCCGTTTTAATGTTAATATTTAAAGATTCAATTTTAGGTTTAGTTGGTGGTGTACAACTTACAACTAATGATATGGTAAGAATTGGAGATTGGATAAGTATGCCAAGTAAAAACATTGACGGAGATGTTATTGAAGTAGGTTTAAATACTGTTAAAGTTCAAAATTTTGATAAAACTATTTCTACTATCCCTCCTTATACTTTGATGACTGAAAGTTTTAGCAACTGGCGTGGAATGAAAGAAGCAGGTGGAAGAAGAATAAAACGTTCGGTAAAAATTGATATGACATCTGTAAAATTCTGCGATGACGAATTATTAGAACGACTTTCAAAAATTCATTTAATAAAAGACTATATAGCGGAAAGAAGTGCTGAAATAGAAGAATATAACAAGACTCATCAATACGATTTGAGCGTTTTAGCCAATGGAAGAAGAATGACAAATTTAGGTACTTTTAGAATGTATATTATTGAATATTTAAAGGCTAATGAAAATATAAAACAAGATATGACCTTGTTAGTTAGACAATTAGAATCAACACAAAACGGGCTACCATTAGAAATTTATACTTTCACTGCTTCAACAGAATGGGCTGTTTATGAAAAAATTCAATCTGATATTTTCGACCATATTTTTGCTGTACTTCCTGAATTTGATTTAAGAGTTTATCAAGCACCAAGTGGGGAAGATTTTAAATCAGTTAAAAGTTAAAAGCGATGCACTGAACGTAGTTGAAGTGTTAAAAGCGATGCACTGAACGTAGTTGAAGTGTTAAAAGTCTGAATTTCAATAAATTATGCAGTATAATATAGAGACGGTGCATGCGCCGTCTCTTATCTATACAAATTTTAATTTATTGTACCATCATAAGTCAGTTTAAAGTTTTTAAAGTTAGAAATGTTTATAGTATGTCGCACCTGCTAAATCCTAGCTAGCAAAATAATGGTATAATAAAAAAAGCAGTTGCTAAATTTTTACAACTGCCTTTTCTCTGTAGCGAGAGGCGGGCTTGAACCGCCGACCTCATGATTATGAATCATGCGCTCTAACCAGCTGAGCTACCTCGCCATTTTTTATCACCAAAAATGTGAGTGCAAAAATAAGCATTTTACTTAATTATCCAATAAATTATTAATCTTTTTTATTAAATTTTTAATTACAGAGCTTAAAAACACAAATTTATTCAAGTAAAAGTCGCATTAATTAATTTAAAAAATGTATTTTTGCTTGATTTAATTGATTTTAATGGAAAACAAGTCAAAAAAAAATAATATTTCCTTATCAATAATATTTGCTTATCTTAAAAGGCATTATTTGTTATCATTACTTGCTCTCTATTATTTTATAGGTATAATTCTTTATGTATTTGCAAAAATAGATATTTTAATTCCTTGTCTGTGGTATAAAATATTTAATGTAAAATGTCCTGGCTGCGGACTTACAAGAGCTTTTATTCATTTATTAAGTTTTGATTTTTCTGCCGCATGGGATGCTAACCCGCTAATTTTCATTGTATTTCCACTAATAAGTTTTTTACTAATTAGAGATTTTGTAATATTTGTAAAACACAATAAATGAAATTTTTAAAGCATAATAAATATCAAATAATACCGTTATTTTTCAAAATTATTTTGTCTATGAAAATATATTTTAGTTTAATTTTAATATTTAGTGTAAGTTTTTGTTTTGCCCAAGACCAAGCTGGCTTCAAGGATATGAAAGCCTCTAATGCAAAAGCTAAAATAGTCGCAAAACAACAAATAAATGATTTGCATAATGGTGCTCTTTTAGTAAGATTAAAAACAGGACAAAACACCATAGATGCACTGATAAAATCAGGACAGACAGATTTGGCAGAAAAAAGAAAACAAAAAATAAATGAAGAAAATTTGAGAATAATTAACGCTTTTAAATCTGAATTTAACTTCTGCCCTGTTTATTTCTTCTACAGCAATGATTCTAAACTTGTTTCAGAAGGAAAATTTGATGATGTAAAATTTGTTGACGAAAAATTACAAGTAATAGATAAGTTTAAATTTGAATTTGAAAACTTTTTAATTGCTGAATTTGGCGAAGTTAAAGGCGATACCACAAAATTTTATTCTCATAGCACAATGCAAACTACAGACCACTTTTCAACAGAACCACAAGCAACATATTATGGTGGCGGAAGCACTGGTGCAAAAGGATTAATTATAAAAGACAAAAATTTCGCCCAATTAAGAAGACCATTTCCTTTTTTTGTGAAATATCCTTTCTTTAGAAAAGTTACAAAACAAGAAATTTATACTGTTAGAAAAATGAATAAAAATTTATTTATTTTCTTAAAAAACAATTGATTACTGATTTGCTAAAACTTTCAATTCTTCAACAAAGTTTTCAATTTCTTCTGTTGTAAAACCTTTTTCTCTAGCAGCATCTTCTAAAGTACCCCAAATTGGTTCTCCGCATCTAATGCAACGTATTCCTTGTTTTGATAAATAATCAATGGAACTAGGATAATTTTCCACTAAATCTTCGATTAAAATATTTTTTGTTATTTTCATTTTTATAAAACAGAAATAAATAAATTTTGTTTAAAGCGGTGTCTCATAAGTGTTAAACTGCTGTGTTGCTTTCAATATTCGGGCTCAGTCACGTACTTCTGTACGCTCCTTCGTCCTCAATTTCAGCGCCTTGCATTTTAACACTTCTGAAACACCTTGAAAGGTTGTTGGTTCAACACTTGTTTTGAGACAAACTCTTAATCACATGTTGTCCTACGGACAAGCCAATGACATTACTATTTTTCTATGCAAACAAACCAATGTTGAAATCTATCTAATTTCAAAATATTTGTTTAATTTTCACAATCATCTTTGCTCCTACTTGTCTTTGTTCTAAATAAAGATAAAATTGCTCCTGTTGGACAAAAATATCGACACCAAGCTTTATTTATAAAAACAGACAATACAAGCATTACTACTGATAGAATAAGCACAGTTAAAGATGCAAATTGAAATTTAAAAGCAGAAAAAGGTTCAAAATTTTCTAACACAACATCTACAGATAAAACAATTAAAAGGAATATTACAAAAAGATAAACAAATTTCACATATTTTAAATATTTTGTGATTTTATTCCCCAAATTTATTTTTTTCTTTTTATTTAGTTTTGAAACCAATTCCTGAGCTGCTCCAAATGGGCAAAGATATTGACAATAGAAGGATTTATTTGTAATTAAAGGTAAAATCACTGCTAAAATCAAAACTGTAAATAAAAATATTTGCTCCCAAATATTTAAACCATTTAACAACCAATAATGGAATAAAGCTAAACTTAAAAATTTCCCTTGCCAAAATCCCAAAATACCTACAGAAGCAATTAATAAGTATATTCTAAATTTTCTTCCATATTTTGGTTTAAAAAATGAAATTATCGCAAAAATCAAAACTACAAAAGACAAAATCAAACCTAATAAATTAACCCAATTGCTTGAAAAATCCGAAGAACTTGAATCTGTATATAATGAAAGTCTGTGGTTCACGGTTTGAATAATTGCCTTGCTTGAATAAGTTGCTCCACTAACAGCATTTACTTCTAAATCCAAGGCTTTTTCTGCCGACAAACCATTCCAAGTTTCAAAAAAACCGTCTTTTTCCAACATATTCATCCAAGATTTTGTTTCATTATTTGGAAAAAAATAAATCTGCTCAACTTCATCATTACTATTAAAAACAATTGCTAAAGGAATATTATCGCCAAAACCTTTTATTGAATCACAATAAGGAAAACTAAAAATCACTGTCGCTAATTGCTCATCATTAGAATTAAATAAAGTATAAGAATCTTTTATACTGTCGAGTAAATAATAATTGTAATCAGCTACTAATTCAGGAAAAATTTTAGTTTTTTCGTTGACTTCTTTATTTTTATTTGAATTAGGTTTTGAACCTGATTTTATTTCGCAATTAAAAATTCGTCCCGAACTTAACACAACAATTGCAAGAGCGGCAATAAGCAACAATATTTTGAATGTCTTTTTCATACTTACACAAAACTAAATAATAAAAATACAAGGTTTTTTATTTAATGAAATATTTATTTTTTTCCAATCAGCAACTTTTTTGCGAACTATCATTTCATCTTCACAAGAAATATTTGAAGCCACACACAAATAAGTTTCAGGATTTAAAGTGGAAAGTAAATCACTTAATAATTTATCATTTCTAAATGGCGTATCCATGAAAATTTGCGACTGATTTTCTTTGCGAGAACGAGCTTCTAAGCTTTTTATTTTAGAAATCTTTTGAGAATTATCAATAGGTAAATAACCATTAAAAGCAAAATTCTGTCCATTCATTCCCGAAGCCATTAATGCCATAAAAATTGAAGACGGACCAGAAAGTGGTTTTACTCTTATATTTTTTTTATGAGCTAATTGTACTATCAAATTTCCTGGGTCGGCAATACAAGGCAAACCAGCTTCACTTAGCAAACCTATATCTAAACCTTGTTCAGAAACT
>Ga0255340_1004648_pt1 | contig 13180 bp, 9 predicted proteins | sample wastewater_treat_7_FD_192417 | JGI IMG/M metagenome (GOLD analysis project Ga0255340, IMG submission 192417) | Wastewater microbial communities from Lulu Island WWTP, Vancouver, Canada - plant10 | ecosystem: Engineered > WWTP > Wastewater > Unclassified | place: Canada: Vancouver, British... | reverse complement strand
CCGCTACAGCAGGCCTTAACGAAGGCGTTGTACTTGCAGGCACTCCACTTTTCTGCGGCCACGACTACGAATTCTACGGCACCCACTACTCCTGTACAGGTACTCACGGATATATCTCAATCCGCCGTGCAATTGAGGTATCCTGCAACAGCTATTTCTACGAGCTGTCACGTATGCTGGGTATCGATAATATCACCAAGTACGCCACACTTTACGGTCTCGGCCAGAGCACAGGCATTGAAACAGGTGACGCTCCCGGTTATCTCTGTAATCCCGAAACTTTCGCCGAGCATGGTCAGGAATGGTACGTCGGCTACGTTATCCAGGCCGGTATCGGTAACCAGGACTGCGGTATGACTCCGCTACAGATGGCTACAGTTGCAAGCACTATCGGCAACCGTGGCGTAAGATACAAGCCTTACCTCGTTGACAGCTACTACAAATACGGCACAGATAAGCAGATATCAAAAACTCAGCCAACTATCGCACAGCAGATAGAGCTCTCTTATCCCGACCTCTACGACCCGATAGTCGGAGGTATGATAGACGCTTCCCACAACGTCCCTGCGCTGTATTCACTGAGCAATTTCGGCTTCGATGTAGCTATCAAGACAGGTACTCCTCAGACAGGCGCTGACCTTTCAAGACAGAACTCATTCTTCATCGGTTTCGCTCCTGCCGACGATCCCGAGATCGCTTTTGCAGGCGTTATCGAAGACGGTGAATACTCAAAGTACATGATACACGACATAATCGAGGCATATCAGGAATACTACGGTCTCGACGGCAAAAAGCCAAAGAAGAAAAAGCTTCCCAAGGAAGAAAGAGCCGAACTTACAACTTCCGCTTCAACTTCATCCACTACTACCTCGACCACCACAACTACCATGACAACAACAAAAGCATTCATCATCACAGAAGCTCCCGAGGATAATCCGTATGCCGATCCGCTGAACCCTGTATATCCGCAGTATCCCGTCATAAACGGAGATGCCGCACCTCAGCAGCAGAACGATCCCCACGTATACGAAAATCCTACACAGACTGAATGAACGTCAATGCCTCGGCACTATAAATGAAATAATCGGTGGAAACCCTTCATAAGAAAGGTTCCCACCGATTTTTATGCATATATCATCACACGCAGGCATTATCTGAGGGCAGTGACAGGGTCGATGAATTTGCCGTTGTGAGTCATTTCGATATGCAGATGGGGAGCTGATGCGCTTTCAACGTCGGCGGTATCGCCTATGACACCGATAACATCGCCGCCTGCTACCTTGTCGCCCTGCTGAACGGTCAGGTCTGCGCCGAGACTGCAATATTTAGTGGTGAATCCGTTATGGTGGTCGATGACAACGGTCACGCCCCACAGTGCGTCGTTTTTCACGGATGTGACTTCGCCGTCCGCAACTGCGTAGACTTCCGTACCTGTTTCGGCGGCAATGTCAGTGCCGTTGTGGGTTTGCCACGAACCCGTGGTCTCGTTCTTCACAAGTTCCGTTCCGCTGAAAGGCGCAATGACATTGCTGATATCCGCAAGAGGAGGGATGAGGTTGTCGAAATCTGCGGCAGTCTCAACGGTCTCGCCTGAAACGTCCTCCATCACTTCCTCAGCTTCAGGAACAGCCTGCACCTGCTGAGTGGGTACAGTTCCAATTACCTGCTGAACATGGCTGTGGGGAGCGGTAACGGCCGCTTTTGCGGTATATGCAGTAGTTACGGCAGGCTTGGGGATATTCGTAACCTTCCTGTCCGCCTGAGGTATCTGCGACACCAGATTGCCCGAGCGGTAGTCCTCGACTATCTTGTTTCCCTGATCGTATGCGAAATAACAGGCCGAACCTATCATAACTGCGCTGATTCCAAGTGCGGCATAGAAGCCTTTGTTTCCTTTGGTCTTGTTTGATGATCTTTTCACGTTTAACACCTCCGACTATATTCTGGACGGAAATGCTGTAATTATACATTTTTTCGTGAAAAGAATAATACAGAAATGCCCTGCCGCCTTAACCTTGGTACTTATATAGAAGTTTTATATGTATTATCAAGGTAGACATTTTGAAGAAGGATTTTCTCAAATCTGTTTCCCAAGACTATTAATTTTGCCCCATAATAGGGCGCACAACAGTAAAGCAAGATTTTTACAAGTCTTTCAAGTGCGCCCTATTATGGGGCAAAATTCTATTAAAAGTCTTTGGAAAAGGGGTTCGGGGGAAGAACCTTTCCTCAGAAAGGTTTTCCCCCGATAAATGCGTATAAAGTTTCTGTATGAGCACCGAGGTTAAGGCAGGCATTTGCTGTTTATATCGAGGCCTTGCGGTGATTCGACGGTGAAGGGCTTATCCGAGCCTGTTACCGTTACGGTGAGTTCTTTTCCGTGGCGGTTTGCGGTGATATGGGCGGCAGACTGTCCGTGGCTGTCGTACACCTCAGTCTCAACTGTTGCTCCGTCGCTTATCCCGTAAACGCATATCTTCATCCTGTCGGTATAGTCGTAGTCAGCTTTTCCCTTGAAACTGCCGAAAACTATTATCGAGCAAGGCTTCGCATACAGCGGCATGGAGAAATAGTCATACTTTCGGGTGTACCACTTTCCGCCCTGAAGCATTTCACCTGTGAGGATATCCGTCCACATTCCGCCTTCGGGGAGATAGAATGAGCATTCGCTGTCCTCGCTGAAAACGGGAGCGCAGAGAAGCGAATCTCCCAGCATATACTGGGTATCGATAGTCAGGGTATTCCTGTCGCTTCCGAAGTCCACGACCATTGCTCTAATCATGGGAATGCCTGTTTTATGCGTAGTTACGGCATTTGCATAGAGGTATGGCATAAGTCTGCCTTTCAGGTCAGCGAAGAAGCGTGAAACGTCACAGCTTTCCTCGTCGAAAGCCCACGGCACACGGTAAGAACTGCTTCCGTGATAGCGTGAATGTGTTGACATAAGTCCGAACGCAGTCCAGCGCTTGTAAAGGTCGGGAGTACCCGTAGCCTCGAATCCGCTTATATCGTGGGAGAAGAAGCCGAATCCCGACATAGTAAGGGAAAGCCCTCCTCTGAGAGTTTCCGCCATAGCTGAATAATCGGAGAAGCAGTCACCTCCCCAGTGAACGGGGAACTGCTGACAGCCTGCGGTAGCTGAACGTGCAAAGAGACAAGCCTCGCCATTAGCCTCGGAAAGAGTGTCCCACACCGTCTTATTGTAGAGATAGGAGTAATAATTGTGCATTTTGTAAGGGTCGGAGCCGTCGCAGTACACCACATCGGTAGGTATACGCTCACCGAAATCGGTCTTGACAGCGTCTATTCCCATGTCAGCCAGTTCCTTTATCCTTTCTGCAAACCACTCTCTCGCTCCGGGATTTGTAAAGTCGATTATTGCCATTCCCGGCTGCCACAGGTCGGTCTGGAATACCGAACCATCCTTTTTGCGGATGAAATAGCCTTTCTCTGCCAGTTCACGGAATACAGGCGCACGCTGTCCTACATATGGATTTATCCAGACGCAGATGCGCAGTCCTCTGCTTTTCAGACGCTGTATCATCGCCTTCGGGTCAGGGAACATTCTCTCGTCCCACTGAAAACTGCACCACTCATGCTCTTTCATCCAGAAGCAGTCGAAATGGAACACATCAAGCGGAATATTCCGTTTTTCCATGCCATCTATGAAAGAAGTAACAGTGTCCTCGTCGTAGTCGGTAGTGAAGGACGTTGACAGCCACAGTCCGAATGACCAGGCCGGCGGAAGTGCAGGTCTGCCTGTGAGAGCGGTGTATCTTTCAATTACATCTGCAACTGAATTTCCGCCGAAGATGTAATACTCCAGCATTTCGCCCTGAACGGAGAAAGCTGTGCGTGAAACGTGCTCGGAAGCCACCTCAAAGCTGACCATTTCGGGATGAGCCGCAAACACGCCGTAATTCCGTGACGACAGGAAAAACGGCACAGATTTGTAACTCTGCTCGGTGCAGGTGCCGCCGTCATTGTTCCATATATCGCAGGTCTGACCGTTCTTCACAAAGGGAGTGAACTTCTCGCCGAAGCCGTAAATATATTCACCTGTGGAAAGTCCAAGCATCTCACGAATGAAAGTATCTCCGCCGTTATCGGAGCGTGAAAAGAAGCGCTCGCCCTCTGCGGACTGTCCATTCTCACGCTGAATAATCGACGTAGTGCGCCAGCCCGACTTAGTCAGCAGCTTGCCGTCGTAGAGGTATTGCACTCCCCACGGACTGTGCACAGGCGGAATCACTACACTTGTTTTGCCCGAAATAAGCTGATATCCGCCGTTTTCGGTGCGGCTTATCTTAGGACGGAAACTGCTGTCCTCATTGAGAAAAAAGGCAGGCGAATGCTCAACAGTTCCCGAAAAATGGCTGATCGTGACCTTTATACTGTTTTCGAGGGTAGATGTAAAACGAATAGTCAGCACAGGGCCGCCGAGAGTCATGCCTCTGTTTCCGATCCATTGGTGGGTGGTGTACACTGTCACGGAATTCTCATCAGCGTCGATGCCGTAGACCTCCTCTGCGTAATTGACACTGTACCCCATTTTTGTCATCCAGAAACCGTCCGAAACTTTCATTATAAACTCCTTTCAGCTATATAAAGCAAAATCAAAAAAGTCATGTTTTCCACAGACAGTTGAAAGCTTTGTGGAATATGTCTAATCATATCAGCGGATGCCTCTTAAAGTCAAAGCTGGTCTCGAAGCTGTCCCAGTCCTGTCTGCACAGCTCCACACATTCCTGCGCCAGTTCGCCTATCCTTGTTTCTCCCGAATATTCGGGCACCGGCAGTCTTGCTGTATCTCCCGGGTTCATGTTCATGGTGGGATTCACCGCCTGCGAAAGCATAGCAATGACCTTGCTGTTGAGAAGTGCCAGAAGCCACATCAGCTGTCCGTCGTCATTCGCAAAGGCACAGCTTCCTGCCACGTTGAACATGAAGTTTTCGTCGTAATACCGCACTGTGATACTGCTGCTGGTAAGTGCTGACCAGCTGACAGAACGGCGGAAACAGTACTCAAGATTCTGCGGCCGTGAGCGGAGACTGCCGTTATCGTCACGGAAATCACGTATCCGCCGCCCGTCATTCTCCCAGTCGATTACATACTCACGGTTGCCGTACCATCGCCGCATATCGCCGCCCTTGTTGAGCAGATACCACTTCTTTCCTGCGGTACGCCTGAATGCAGTTTTGTCAGCGCAGACCTCGAACCAACGCCGCAGAAATCTGTCGTTATCGCCTGTGATAAGTCCCTCACGGACATCGTACCTGTCGCCCAATGCAGGCATATCAAAGCATTTCACCGCATTTTCGCTGAGCCAGTATGCAACAGGCGCAGAGGGAATTTTCAGCATATCAGCGGCCTTCATTCTGAATCTGTAACCGCAGCTGTCAGCCGAGGCTCCCTCCAGAATCATCCGCCGCTGAACGTCCATCTCGCCCTCATGTTCGGTCAGGCGGAGGAAGGTGCATTCACTTGCGGAAGTGCTGTTTGCGAAAGTGAACATACACAGCGGAACAACGGCTTCATCAAAGGCGGAATACTCCAGCTGCACCAGCGTTTCCGGGCATTTTTCGCCTAAAATAAGCCTGCGGAAAGGCTCACAGCTGTTGATGAAAAGCCATGTGTAAGGAGTGAGGAAGCCAAGTTTTCCGTCCGCTTTCACAAGTTCACAGCTTCGCACTACGAAAGTGATGAACAGGTCGGAGTAATGTTCCGGATATTTTTTCTTGATATAGCCCAGAAGCCTGCTGTCCATTGCAGAGTGTCCCAGGTAGGGAGGATTCGTAGCCACAACGTCATATTTCCCCGAAAGCACGGCCTTTGCGCCGCCTGTGCATTCATCTGCATCCGAAAGCGAACCTGCGGAGCTTTCAACATTGCCGCCGGAGAAGTTGAAAACCTGCGGCTGTGCATCCGAACCATGATCCGCCGCTTTCTTTCTCAGAGCCGTCACCGCTGCCCCGCAGACACGCTGATCCATTTCAAGTCCGAACAGGTTTTTCCTGAGTATCATATCCGCAGCAATATTGTCCGAGTAACCGCAGGCACGGTACATCTCCCTAAACACATTGAAAGCGCACAGAAGCATATTTCCGCTGCCTGCACACGGGTCAAGGAAAGTTATATCCTCGGGGCTGATATGTCCAGACCGCTGTACTTCGCCTAAAATATAGCTGTCACGGCCATTCAGCTTCGCTCCTCCGCACTCATACCACTTGCGCACCAATGTATTCTCCACCAGATATTCAGCTATCCAGTCGGGAGTGAAAACCTGAGTTGCCGGAGCAATATCGTCCGAATCCAGCCGCTTGCTTTTCTTCAGTCCCACAGCGAGACTGCTTCGGTAAGGCTCGTTGAAATACTGATGCATCCAGCCGAGGATGTCGTCCCTGTCCATCTCAGACAGCGGCAGATCTGCCAGAATATCGCCAAGCAAAACTTCGGGGTATTCAACATCTCCGCCGCCTGTGTTGAAAACTCCGCCATAGCGCCCGTCAAGTTCACGGCACTTCTCCGCAAAAGCAGACTGTCTCTCCTCAGCAGACATATTTCTCATCTGAATCATATACTGCGGACGAACAAAAGCAACCGCACACAGCCGCATAAAGCTTGTATACGCTGTTCTTTCGTCAGTGACCGCAAGCAGTTTTTTCCGTGAGCGGACGGCGAATTTCTTTAACTGTGCGTGGTTCATGGACTCTCCTCATTGAGTTCATATCCGAACACCATATCACCGTAATAGCTGAGACGGAGCTGAAACTCTTTCCACTTCTTGTTTTTCCGAAGCACGCCAATGAGCATTATGTCGATATTCCGATAGAAAACGTCGATTATCTCAACGTCCCTGATATTGCCGTTTTTCAGCATTTTTGCAAACTTGCCGAAGTTGACGGACTTGTACTTCCTCTTGCCGAAAATACGGCAGTTTGACATAAACTCGTCGTTGTCGAATTTCTCCAATCTGATGAATGCAGGACGGAATTCACTGCGTTCATCGTCACCAATACAGACAGAGCATCTGTCCAGCACGATAGTCAGCTCATCGCCTTTCAGTTTCAGCTTTTCTATCCGTGAATCATGGACGGAAACTTCACTGACAACACTGCCTTTTTTCCTGATATATTCCGACATTTCGGCCACTCCCTCCGGCGTAATTTCTCCTTATACATGAACAGCCAGACAGATATGGTCTGTCTGACTGTTTGCATTTTTATTGATGATCCTGAATTATAAACTTGCCAGCTTTGCGTACTGAGCCTTGAGTGCAGGGTAGATCTCTCTGTAAAGCTGATAGTATTTCTCGTACTCAGGCACATTCTCAGCCTTTGGCTCCTGTACCTTGTCAGTCTTTACGATAGCGGAACAAGCTTCCTGAACGCTGCCGTAGATTCCTGCACCAACACTTGCAAGGATAGCAACACCCAGTGCAGGGCCTTCCTTTGAAGCGGCAGTCTTAACGTTGCAGTTGTAAAGATCGGCAAGCATACTTCTCCACAGCGGTGATGATCCGCCGCCGCCGCAAGCCATCATGTCGCTTACGTTAACGTTCATCTCACGGAATACCTCAACGCAGTCACGGAGAGAATATGTAACACCTTCCATAACGGCACGGAGCATATCTCTGCGTGTGTGGATAGCTGAGAGGCCGAAGAATACGCCTCTTGCATCAGGGTCAAGGTGAGGAGTTCTCTCGCCCATGAGGTATGGAAGATAGAGCAGTCTGTTTGCGCCTACAGGTACCTGCTCAGCCTGCTTGTCCATGAGGTAGTATTCATCAACACCCATAAGCTTTGCAGTTTCCTTCTCGGTCATGCAGAAGTTGTCTCTGAACCATTTCAGTGACAGACCTGCGCCCTGAGTAACACCCATAACGTGCCATGCATTCGGAACAGCAGCACAGCAGGTATGAACTCTGCCAAGCTTGTCGATGGAGATATTTGAAGTATGAGCAAAAACAACACCCGAAGTACCGATAGTTGTGAAAGCCTTACCGTCCTCAACAACACCTGTACCAACAGCAGCAGCAGCATTATCGCCTGCGCCGCCCACAACGATAGTACCCTCGCAAAGGCCTACCTTTTCAGCCATAGCCTTAGTCAGCTTGCCTGTGACTTCGCATGATTCGTAAACCTTGCCCAGCCAGTTCTTGTCGATCTCGAATGCGCTGAGAAGCTCGTCGGACCACTTTCTGTTCGGAACATCAAGCAGCTGCATACCGGAAGCGTCTGAAACTTCTGTAGCATACTCGCCTGTGAGGATGAGTCTGAGGTAATCCTTAGGGAGAAGGATATGAGCTACCTTTGAGTAGATCTCGGGTTCGTTGTTCTTTACCCAGAGGATCTTTGCAGCTGTCCAGCCTGTGAGGGCAGGGTTAGCAGTGATCTCGACCAGCTTTTCTCTGCCGACGATGCGGTTCATTTCCTCTACCTCGGCAGCTGTACGCTGATCGCACCAGATGATGGACTTGCGGAGGACGTTGTTATCCTTATCCAGCATTACCAGACCATGCATCTGACCTGAGATACCGATACCCTTGACATCTTCCTTCTTGACTCCGCTCTTAGCCATAACAGCCTTGATGGTCTCGACCATAGCGTTTGCCCAGTCAGCAGGATCCTGCTCTGCATAGCCGTTCTTCGGCTGATACATTGGGTATTCGATAGTTTTTGAAGCGATAACGCTTCCCTTTTCGTCAAACAGGACTGTCTTGGTACCGCTTGTACCGCAGTCCACACCAATTACGTATGCCATAAATAAGCACCTCTTCATCAAAAATATTATTTCTCTTTAATCTTAATACCCATAAAAGCATTTGTTAATTGTATAATGCATAATGCATAACTCATAATTCTTTATCACAGTGAGTGTACAGACTTGCCTATGGTACTGTAAAACTCAGCAGAAATTATGAATCATGCATTATGAATTAACACAAAAGGACGCAGGGACGCTGTTTCGATCGAAGCGTGTCCTGAACGTCCTTTCAGTTCTGATATTTACTTGATAAGGTCGAAGCTGAGCTTTCTCGAATCAACATCGAAGTAATCATCAAGCTCTGCAACATAGTAGCGGAAAACAGTCTTTCCGTTGAACTTCATAACATCGCCCTCATCAGCGATACCGAGAGTATCCAGCTGAGCGTCTGTAAGTGAGTTGAGAAGCACTGAGCGGTCCTTTGAGATATAGAATTTCTTTCTCTGCTTGCTGTCCATAAGGTTGAAGTAAACAGGACCGTCCTCGTAATCATCAAGATCGTCGATAAGTTCCTGATCGGGATTTACCAGATAGTATCTTCCGTTAGGAGTCTTTGCGATACCGAAATAGTCAAGCTGACTTGTTGAAAGTTCGTCCAGCGGAACAGGATCAACATCGTGAGCAGTCTTGCCGATAGCGAACTTATCCTCTGACGGCATATCTGTCAGGTCGAGCATGAGCTTGCTGTCGTAGGTATAACCGAGAGCCTTGAGTTCTGACTCTGTAAGCTCTACTTCGATATTGTCCGAAAGATGCTCCAGACGCTTTGTTATTTCCTGACGAGTCTGAGTCTCCCATTCGACCTCGATCTTGTCAGTCATAGGTCTGTCCTGGAAAACGACACGCTTGATATTCTTGAGAGAGAAGCGTGTGAAAGGATAGCGCACATCTGCATAGTTAGGCTCAACGTAAACAGCAGTGCTTCCGTTTGAGCTGTCCTCAGTGTTTACTACTTCGTATCTGTACTTGCCCGAAGGAGAAGTACCCGAATCCATCAGGGTCTCCTTGGCGGATGCAACGAAGAATGCCTTGAACATGAAGAAACCGATAGCGCCGAAAAGGTACATAAGGAGTATCACAGTACCCATAGCCGTTTTTGTACCTTCACCCGCACCCGACAGCAGGAATATGATGATTCCCGTTGCCACGATAGGGATTATCAGGCACCATTCGCCGAAATAGAGAAGCGCTACAGGGAGCATTGCTATAAGTATTACAAAACTTGAAAGCTTTGTAAGCACCTGTTTTCTTGAAGCTACCATGCAAAGCAGCGCCACAAGTGATATCGCCACCAGTGTAAGGCACAGTGAAGGTCTTGACTTTATGTGGATATCATAGAATATTGAAAGGTATGCCAGACGGCAGACCCCTGCTGCATACAGTGCACTGATAAGTGCAAGGGCACGTTTTGCCCATATATTGGATAGTATATTTTTCATTCTTGCCTCCGTATAATGTATCTATATGAATTGCTCACACATCGGCTGAAGTATATCTGTTACCGCCGACTGAGCTCAGGTCTCCCCATGGGAGCTCTGAAAATGCGGCATAAAAAGTCACACAACTTATTATACCATTCTTCGCAGGAAGTTGCAAGTTTTTTTGAATTTTTTTCCGAAAAAACTGTCTCTTTACAAATTTTCGTAAAAATAGTATAATATCACTATGATAAAAGGAGCTGCAAATGTATGAAGTCAATATCAAGAAAGATCTCAAAAACAAGATTATTATTCATCATCCTGTCAATACTATGCATGGTGGTCATATTCTTTTTCTCATCGGAGAATTCAACAGAATCATCACAGACCAGCGGACGCTTCGTGAAGATACTGCTCGGGCACATATTCCCCGACTTCACAGAGTCTTCCGCAGCCAGACAGAGAGAACTGATACATACCACACAGTTCATCGTCAGGAAGCTTGCCCACTTCACCATATACACCACTCTCGGACTGCTTCTCTCAATGGCGATGGGCAGGAGAAAATTCCTCTCCCGTCAGACTCTGCTTGCACTTACAGCAGGTACTGTGTATGCCGTTTCCGATGAACTGCACCAGTCGCTAATCCCGGGACGTTCTTGCGAACTGAGGGATGTAATGATAGACACAGGCGGAGTGCTTACGGGTATCATCATATCGATGGTGCTGTTTTTCATAGCTAAGAAAATAAGAAAGCGGAGGAATAAACGCACTTCTCCCGACAATAAAAAGAGGGCGCACAGTTAATGTGCGCCCTTCCGCTTGTGCATTGTTTTACTGCATTCCGCCTCTTACATAGAAATTATCCTGAATGATAAGAGCACAGCCGCCGAGGAAGTTATTCTTGCCTTCCAGCTTGCTGAGAACGACTCTGTCAGCGATCTCCTCGCTTACCAGACGTATCATCTCTCTCTTTACATAGTCAAACTGCTTTTCGTTGAGTTTGAAGTTATGCAGAACTATCCTCTTTGCAAAATGGCTGATAGCAAGGTTGTTGATGAGAACGGTATACTTAGCTATGATATCGTCCACTACATTCTTTACAGCTTCCTCGCCTCTCATAAGAGCCATGAATACCTTGTCGGTATCGATCTTTGTCTTATCGCCCTCTGTCAGCTCATAGAGAACAGGTGTCTTATCCTTTGAGTAGATCTCATAGAAAGAATTGAGCATAGCTGTTCTTGAAAGCTCAGCCTTTACGGAGCCGTTTGGATAGCCCTCGTACTGCTTTCCGTTAGGGCAGACGATATACTTCTCGATAGTGGAAGTATAGGAGATGTAATCAGGTGAAAGCTCGTTCTTGTTGATGATAGCAAGGTTTACCTGATTGCCGTTGTGGATGAATGCCTGGTTGGTCTGATAACCGTTCTGTGTTCTGAAATCGTTGCTTGCAAGGGCCATAAGTCCGATGGCATTGCCGCAGTGGATCTCAAAATCAAGTCCGCCTGAGAGCTTATCGATAAAGTTGGTGAAATCGAGAACTCCGTCCTTGTAGAAGATCTTGAGCTTGCCCCACATAGACGGTACTACGCCTACGCCGAGTCCGAGGATCTTGTCCTTTGTAAGGGCACTGTTCTCCACCATCTCATTGCTGGTCTTGATTATGTAGTTGATGATATCCTTGCTGGTGGTCCTGTCATCGATGACCATGCTTGCCTTGTCGAGGATCTCAGAATTAAGATTTGTGAGACCGATGCTTACTTCCTTCTCATCAACTGTAGCACCGAGTGCAAAACGGCTGTTGACATTGATGTCGATAAGGATCTTTCTTCTTCCCTTCTGAAGCTTCTCGGTGTTGACAGGTGCCTCTCCTATCTCCACAAGAACGCCTTCCTCGATCATCTCGTTGGTAATGATAGTGACCGCAGCTCTTGTAATTTCAAGAGCGCTTGCAACGTCTACTCTCGAGATGGGGCCTGATTCCCTGATAACACGAAGGATCTGCATTCTGTTCCTTCTTTTCAGGTCAAGTTTACTGATTCCTCTTTTTTCCATAGTAAACAACTCCATTTCTGCTATGGTAAAAAACTGCTTCCCGAGACAACCCCTTATATCGGGACGGTATCATGGTATGTCAGGTATGACGCCGCCGCAGTCATGCCCGTTAAACGCCTTATTACGGGCTACCATAAAAATAATTTTTTCATTTTTTGCGTTTATTTCTTTACGTATATTTATTATAACACAGTTCTGCTAAAATTCAAACAGTTTAACGTAAAAAATATTAAAATCAGCATTTTTAACAAAGTCAGTTTCCCTTTTTTGTTAAAAATTCCGTGAGCTGCACTATGAGCGGCAAAGTGGCTATGGAAAGCACGGTACCAAGCGTAAAAATCTCCGATGCAAAAAGCGAATTCTTACCGCATCTGATGCACTGGAGAGTGCACAAAGCGGCAGGCGGAGCAGCTGCTGCAACGATGACTGTGAGCAGTACTTTTTCGTCAATGTGACCGCTGACAGCTGCCAGTATCAGAGCAAGCAGTGCCGGAAATAATAACAGCTTCAGAAAGCAGACGTAGTACACTCTTTTCTTCTTCAGCAGAGCGAGGATATCCGTATCCGCCATAGTTACACCCGAAACTATCATGGCTATGGGAGTGTTCACGCCTTTCAGCAGGTCCATAGCCGCTGTGGGTATCTCAGGCAGACGGATGTGCAGGAAAAATGTGATAAGTCCCAGAAATATGGAAATGACCGTAGGCGAATAGAACACCTTTGCCGCCTTTTTCAGGTCTTTCTCGCCTGTCAGCATTATCATGCCCTGAGTCCACGCAATGAGGTTGAACATGGTTATGAATGCGGCGAGGTAGAAAACTCCCTCATCGCCGAAAAGAGCGCTGACCAGCGGTATGCCCATGAATCCGCAGTTTGAGTAGACTGACGAAAACCGCTCTATCTCGGTATCTCTGCCTTCTTTTCTGCGGACGAAAATGTA
>Ga0255340_1004644_pt1 | contig 13187 bp, 13 predicted proteins | sample wastewater_treat_7_FD_192417 | JGI IMG/M metagenome (GOLD analysis project Ga0255340, IMG submission 192417) | Wastewater microbial communities from Lulu Island WWTP, Vancouver, Canada - plant10 | ecosystem: Engineered > WWTP > Wastewater > Unclassified | place: Canada: Vancouver, British... | reverse complement strand
CTTATAAGCTGTAGCTTCGGCCCTTGCCAAAGCTCTTTCTTGGTCGTCCTGATTTAAAGCCCTATCAATAGAAAGTTTACTATCAGACCGACCAAAAGCATTATCTGACGAAATATCTCCCAATAATGAGTTTCTTTTATTTTCTAAACCTCTTATCTTATACAAAGGAATTCCTTGGGCCTTCGCATCGCGTATTTCTGTAGTTAGTCCAGAATATTCTCTTAAAGCGGCAATTGATTTATCCTTTTTCTCTGAATTTAACCCTATATCTTCCAAATTACCCTTTAAGGCATTACTTTTAAAATTTCCGAGACTATTTAAGCCTTGGGCGGCAGATACAGCTAAACCTAAAGGTCCAGCAAATCTGCTAAATGTTCTGAAACTTGTCGCCAAAAATGCAGTTGTTAGCCCGGAGGATGCAGATTGTCCTAAATCAGATACCAATTGACTTCCCTTGGTTTCTCTCGATTGACCATTTGAGTCAGTTTTTCTTAAAAATGCAGAAGCGAACCCTGTTGCTAATGGAGTAAGTAAAGAAGCGGCTAATAAACCTGTGCTCGCCTTTTGTTCTCCGGGAACATTTATCAATTCTGGGCGAATATCTCTTCCAGTTCTCGTATTAAAAGGGGTTTGTGCTGTGCCATTTCTTCCAGTTGATCCGGCATATAAAACAGCGGGATTTGTAATAGGCGCGGGAATGCTATTACCATTTACAGTTCTTGTAGTTGGTAATTGGCCATTTACAGACGTAATAATACTGCCCGGCGCATAACGAGTAAATCCACCGCCGCCAGCGCCACCATAATAATTAACTCCACCGCCCGCTCCAGCAACACCACCGCCCCCGCCTCCTCCGCCGCCATTCCCACCGCCAGAAGTTCTTATAGTTGACCCTGTAGAGTAAAGACCTTGGGAATACCCACCATTTCTGTTTTGTTGTGCAATAAATTGGGCTACAAGTCTATTAATAGCTTCGTATTTAGCTTCTAAAGTCGTTGCATTTCTAATTTGATCTACAATAGTTCTGTCTGCCGCGACTAAAGCATCATTAATTAATTGTTGAGTAGATAAAATTCTCTCATCAGCCTTATTAATATTAAGTAATCCAGCCAAAACCCCGCCAACTTCCCTAGCTAATTTAAAGAATAAAGTCCCAAGAACGGTAGCACCAAGTAAAAGTGTTGGTCCAGACAAAACATCAGCAATACCTCTAAGAACCGGACCTGCAACAGTATCTAACTTATTAAATAATCCAGTAATACTAGAAATAAAGTCGATTGTTTTATCAAAAGCTGGTTTTAATAGATTCGCCCCTAAATTTGCACCTAGTTGAGTGAAATCGTTATCAAGTTTTTTTATTCTTGACTCAGTAGTATTGGTTAAAATATCTACCCGTTTTTGGGTTAAATTATCGTCTGGATTAGCTGATTTCTGGGCTTTTTCAAATAAAGAACCTTGCCCATTCCCCGCATCTTTAAATGATTTTAATAAAGCTTTAAGATTATTAATCTGATATTTACCAGCAATTTTAAGCGAAATATCTTCGACCGCCTGAGAGCTTAATTTCGAGAAAGCCTCTTGAACTTCTCCAATAACTGAAGTCAAATCTCTAAAATTTCCTTGAGCGTCTTTAGTATATACGCCAATGTTTTCTAGTTGCTTGCCGACAGCCTCAGTTCTGAAATTAGTAATAATAGTTTTTAAACCGTTGCCAATAACAGCCTCACTTCGACCTGTTAATTGTCTTACAGATGCGATTGCCGCAGCGGTATCTTGCAAAGTAAGTCCAGCATCAGCCGCAACACTTGAAACACGTTTTAGACCATCTACAAGGCCAGCAGCAGATGTTGCAAATTGAGCATCAACACTTGTAAGTAAGCTAACAACATCTTTATACTCTAAAGCTTGCGCAGAGAAAGTCTGCATAATACCAACCAAACCTTCGATAGAAGAAGCTAAACTTGTTCCAGATAATTTAGCTAATACAGAGGCGGCGGAAACAGCCTTTAATGTTTCGGCGGTGCTTAAACCTTGACGAGAAAATTCTTCGGCAGCAGCGGCAACATCAGCGAAAGACTGACTAGTTTTGTTCGCAATTTTGAATAACTCATCTCCAAATAATTTCATTGAAGAAGATGAACTAAAAGAAATGGCTTGGATTTTCGCTAGAGCAGCCTCAACCGCAACAGCATCACCAACTAATCGTTTCATCGCAGAACCAACTGCATATAAAATAGATGTTGTAGATGAGAACGCCAAAACACGGGCAGTCGCAGCATCTAAGCTTTTATCAAATTGTTTTACATCTCCAGTAATTCTCCCTAGAGGGCCGGAAAATCTATTATTTAAAACTACATTAATTCCACGGGAAAACAAAGATTGTGCATTATTATGCAAATTTTGAACCTGTCTTTGGGCTTGAGAAGTATTAACACCCAATACATAATTAATCGTAGCTGCCATTAATTATAATTACATTTTTCTCTTGACAAAGAGAAATTAAACCTTCTCCGCTGCTAAGAAAGTTCTGAAAGAATCTTCGCCATCTTTTGCATTTTTATAGTTAGGGTTGGAAGCACGATTTTTCTTCAAAATATACCACTGTTCTAATTTATTTGGGTCTTCAAAATATTCATCTGGGGCATCATAAGCCTCTGTTAATACATCTTTAAAAGTATTTCCGAATCTTAACAATCTAACTTGATAATCAGATAATTCAAATACTTTTTTATTAAAGAATTGTGACATATCAGAAACAAGAGAAAAGCCTTCTTGAAAATAATCGGAAATAGCAATTTTCTTTAAATTCTCGTTAGAAAATCGGCTGAAAATTTGATTATGATGTTTAAAGTATAAATCTAGAGTAGAGGCTTTTTGGTAAGCCTTTTCCTCATCATTCCATTTTTGAACTTTCAAATCCTTATCAATATAAACGCTTTCCATCAAGAAATTAATAATATACTCGCCTAAAGCATAATTCTCCGCCGAATTCGCGGTAAGAGTTTCTCTTTTATTAGAGAGTTCAATTAAAGCCTCATTATATTCCGCGATAATTTCATCAATTTGCTCAACCTGATCCTCGTCAATACATTTCCCGCGCTCAACAGACATTTTTTGAAGATTTTTCTTATGGAAATCTAAAGACTTTTGGTTTTCTTTACTCCACTGCCCGTTTTTTTGAGCTTCTTCAAAAATGTCTTTTTCACGGCGCTTGTTTTGGCGAATCGCAACTTCTAAAGCTTCCTCATAAAACTCATCACATCGAATCTTGTCAAAAACAGTTAAATGCTTAAAATAGTATCTATTATTCCCGATTTCAAAAGGGGAATAGCCCATACATATTTCGCGGTAAGCTTGTTTAAGGTTTAACTTTTTCTGCTGATCCTCTAAGATGGTCATCAATTACTTCTTCTAGTTGCTTAAAGTCATCTTCCTTCATAGCGGTATTCGTAATCCAAGCCTGCACGAAATAAAATGCCTTAGTAAAAATAGCTTCTTCAAAAGAATCCTCATTTTCCTCGATAGTATCGTAATAGAAGTTTTTCTTAGCCTCGAAGTTCATACCCGGAAATGCGGGAATATATTCAGTCTTGCCCTCAATTTCTTTCTGTAAGAAAATAAGGTTTAAAATACACCAAACGATTGTTTTCTTTTGGGCGCGGGATTCGGCGGTTTTAGAGAAGAATACTTGTTCGCGCTCGCGATAATCAATGATTTTTTGATTAATTGTTTTGATTTCACTCTCGACCTTTAGCAACTCATCATCACTAGCTTTATCTACAAGTAATTTTTGATACTCGTTGCTGAGTTTTGTGATTTTCTTGTATAGATTATCTAAGTATTCAATATCAACTTCGGCTTCAAATCCACCGGAATTAAGCCATGCTTTGCGCATCATATCATAAGTTGCAATTCCAGAAGTTAAAGCCTTAGAGAATTCGGCATCATAAACGAGAATATATTCCTCTTCTTCTTTTCTGTCTGGTTTCTTTAATACGATTTTCGCTGGAACTGAAGTATCGACGAATTTAACTAAAATGTTACCATCGTCTTGGGGTTCTTCAATGCGCAGTTTTTCCTTCTTGTTTACTGTAAAAGTGTATAGCTTCTTCATGTGTTTGAGTCGATCAGGGATTATTACACTTTAGTTTGTTGAAAGGGAACTAAATTGGGTTAGATTTGCGCATTTCCATTATTTCGTCGTAGGTGAGTTCCGACCTTTGGAAAAACATACCTTTAGTGCTGTGATTGCGAGGATTATCGCAAGATTTTTGAATACACTTCCTATCGACATTTAACTCTCTAGATGCCTCATGACTGCTTGTAAAAGTTTTTAATATATCTCCTTCTCTAGTTATTAAATCTATAGGTTTCGATTTAGCTCTTTTACTTTGTTCCCTAAGATTCTTAAAATTATAATTTCTAATTTTAGAGTTCTTTAATCCCTTACTTATATTCTCTTTCCATTCTGTAGATAATTTTTTCCCAGTCATGTGACTAGGCTTTCCCCTGTTAGGATAACCTCTTTCAGCTAAAGTAGCTAGTCTTTTTGCTGTAACTTCGGGACCATACTTAGTTCCAAGATTAGAATAAGCATTTTGTTGCATGTTATAGCCAATTTCTCTATCGTAAGATTTAAATTTATCTAAATAAAACTGCTCTCTCGCGATCAAATCTTTTTGATCATCAACAAGCTCTAAAATCTCAAAATAAAATTCGGCTTCTGGATATTTATTATAAAAATTCTGCAATCTACCAGAATGATGTTTATTCTGTTTTAAAACTACTGCATGTTTCGTCCAACGCTCTCGTAGTTTAACAGAACTCCCTATGTAAACTTTAGTATTTAAATTGTTCCTAATAACATAGACTCCACACTGCTTCTTTTTATCGTGTTCTGAGATATAAATTAATTTATTCACCATGTTAAATACACTAAATTACCCATATATAGAATTAATTTTAAAAAGAAAAACGGGGGCCGAAGCCCCCGTTAATACGCAAGTTAGAAAAACACAAAAATCTATCAAGCGTATGAAGAAATTCCGCTAAACGCGATACCATTCGCAAGATCGCCCGAAGCTGCCACCTGACCAAGCATCGTAATAGTCTTAGTCTCTGAACTGCCTGCACTTGTCGCCCACGACTCACCCTCTAAGGATAGATTCCTTAGAATATATTTAGCAGCAATATCGCCAGTTCCCTGGCAATTTGGTTTTCTTAATGTAACAGAAGCATCATAAACTCCGGTGTCACAAAGGAAATCGACTAAGTTATATTCAACGATTTCGTTGGAAAGAACATCGACACTAAGTTGAATATTGATTGGAAACTGTGGTTTTTTAGATTTTGGAACCTTAGAGCCTAAGCATTGAATACTTTCGCGATTAAGATCATAAGAAATACTAAAAGACTGAACGCAAACACCAGTAACAGTATTAAATAGAGAACCAGCGTTAGAAATATCTACGGTAATATCTTGAGGTTTAATAACTTTTGCTTTGTTTGCCGAACCATCTGTATAATTTGGCAAAGTAAATGCTACACCGGAAATCTTATTGCCATTAGAGTTTAAAGCAGGAATTTCCTGAGCAACACCATTAGAATAAGCTCTGCGGTTCATTGCTGTGCATTTGACAGAAGCAGTTGGGAATCCTCCAACAGCGCCTTCAACAGAATAGCTTGAGATAAATGCGTTACCAAATCCAACAACCTTAGCTCCAGAAGTTCCTCCGCCAGAACCAGAGGCATCTACACCTTCAGGAGTTACGAGAACGAAATAATTCTTTTCGTCTTGAGACTCGTTTAGAATATTACCAAGTGCCGAGTTTACTCCATCAACAACGAATCCAAGGCTTGCCTCATTTTCGAAATCGGTAAGGTAATATGAGAAATCAAAGCTTACTTCGGGTGGGTTAATACGCTCACGACCAATTGCGGCGGTTTTTCCATAAACAACGATGTCGTTTTTAGAGTCTGACCATGAGTTAGTAAGCGCAGTTAAGCGATAAATTGGTTTAATAGAGCCTGATGCATGGGTTCCTGTCGCTGGAGTAGGTCCAACGAATAATCCCATACTGGCTGAGTTAGTTCTGATTCTAGGCATAAAAATTTAATTAGTTAATTTAAATTACAGTTTATTACGGGTTATGTGAATTTATTTTTAAATTGAGTTTAGATTGGGAACTTTTATTTTTAAGGAAGCTAGGTAAACGAGAATTCCGGGATTTTTATGTGAAAAAGAGTCAATTTCAAGTGCGGTTATATCACAAGAATCAATTAAACCCATTTTCGCGGGATTTGTTTCTCCAAGATAATCAGAGTATGTCCAAGCCGGATTCTTCAAATCTCCATATTCATTCAAAGGAGTATTATCTAAAATTGGGAAATATTGACCAGTATATTTTCTAATGATATTTTGCGCTCCAAGAGCCTCCCATTCATTAAAACAAACTATAATTGCGCGGGCTGTCCATTGATCCATCATGCCGCCGCCCAAAGTAAAATCCTCTGTTTTTGTATTTCTAAATTTGAAAATTACTGCTGGAGTAATCAAAGAATCTGGTTTTACAAAAGTTGTTGGAGTTTTAAAATCATAAGGTTTCTCGAAATTAGTCTCGGAAATAAATTGTTGGTCGCTTTTGGTAGAAATGTAATAATTAAATTCATTTACCGCGACATTAACAGTTAAATTAAGTCCAGTATTAATACTTGGAAGCAAAACTCGGCCATTTAAAAAGTCGAAAATAGCCCCGTCAGAGCGTGTTTTGCCATCTGAAACTTGGGTTGGAACATTCGCCCCGGTTACGCTAGTATCATAGCACCACTGCGCAAATGGAGAGGAATAAACAGCTTTATTCGCAACTCTGACAGAACTATTTTCATAGAGTGTTAAAGTTCTGTTCTTATATGCAACTAATTCCTTAGAAATTTTGTGTCTAAAAAATTCCTTTAAGCTAGATAAAATTCTGTGGTCAATTGTTTGTATCATTCAAATTTTATTACACCTCGGTATTTTTCTTGAAACTCTTTCAATACTGACATTAAATAATCCGCACCATCAAAACTGCGTCCAAGATTATTTTCTGTATTATTTTGCCAACCAACTGTAGAGCGCCCCATTCCCGGCTTTTCATAATAAAAAGCAAGATTGTCAACACCTTCCTCAATATAAAATACCCAAGATTTTGAGCGGCCCTCTAAAGTTAAATTATCATTGCCATCTAAATCATTTAAATCAGGTATTCTAAGTGAAAATTTAGTTCCGTCCGCCGATTCTATTACTTCAATTTCTTCGTTAAGAGCATTAATAATTTCTTGTCTTGGCGAACGTCCTACTTCAAAACCTAAAACACCAAAAAGTGAAAATGAACGCCCGCCAGTTGATTGAATAAATTTAGATTCATTGTTAGTTTCTAATTCTCTCGTTACTGGGTGTTCCGCCATACGGCCAATAATCTGATTCTTAATATTTGACAAATCATCCGAACTTCTTTTTTTAAATTTGCCCTTGGCGTCTTTTAAAAAGATTTTTCTTAAATCTGGAAATATAGAATCAAAGCCACCCATTACGTTATTTTAGAAAAGATTATACTATAAAATTGAAACTCGCCCAAAATACCGACTTTTCTCACATCACCCTCTTGAGCATATTTGTCTCCAAGATAAATTACTTGTTTACAGTCTTTAAGCAAGTTATAACCATCCAAACGAGTCTGGATTTTCATTCTTCCGTAGTTTTGTCTAGCTTTTAAGTTAAGTTCTCCTCCGCCACCGATAAAAGGTTCACTAGGTTGATTATCCAAAAAGATAATTCTAGCATCGCACTCTTCGTAAGAGGGGATTTGGGTTAGGAAAGCAGATTGAATACTTTGTTGAAAGTCGGCATTATAACTAGAATCAGCAATATAAACCTCATCCGGCGCAAAATAGATTTTTATTTTCTCATCCCGTTTAAAGGAGTCGAAAACATCTTCCATTGCCTGCTTTGCGCTGGCGATTAAATCTGCGCTGAATAAATTCATTACTTCTTCCAAACTGAGTTAGAACTTCTCACTTCGAATTCTTCTGGCGGATAAAGTAATCCATACTCGTTATTACTTAGTCTCTCATTATAAAGAACTTGAAGTGGGGTCATCGGATTACTGATATTAAAATACCAAGTAATTAATTTCTCCATTCGTTCTTGGCATGATTTAGCCTGAGCCGCGAAAACCTTACTAGAATCAGTCCTAGAAGCGCGACGAATTTTACCCTGATCTTCGCCTTGAATTTCAATCCATTCATATGAGGCCGCGCCCAAATTTTCATTAACTTTTTTATCAAGATAATTGCAGTAATACATTTCTTCATAAATTCCAGATTGATTCATTTCCATGTCTGGTAAAATCATCTGTAATCCAGTGTCAAAATAGAACTCTGAATTAATCGATAAGTTAAGTTTTCTTAAATTTGTCTTTAGCCATGTAGATATTTTAGCAACACTGACTCCAGTGTCGCCAACATTCTCTTGAATTTCGGATGCCCAACCCGAAATTTGGGCTAAATTCATAGACATTAAAAGATTGGGTATTTATTTCTTGTTTTTTTATCTTCTAGTTGGACTTCTTCACCCTTTGATTTTAATACTGCCAAATCATATTTAGATTTGTCTTTAAGATATTGTGAGGACAATGCTTGAGCCATTCTCTTTCTGTCTGAACTAGGTTTAATACCAAGCTCAATAGCGTGGCGATGCAAATCGCTTAAATTCATTGATGCAATTTTAGCCTGATAATCTTCAAGTGTCGCGGCTTTGTATCTATTAAAGATAGAAAAATTCATCATTTGGGATACAGATGGATTACCTCCGTTTTCTTTTCCTGTTACTACATTCATAATATTTTGTTTTGTCAAGGACAATTAACCCAAAAAACTAAAAATGTGAACAAAAAAAAGAGCGCCTATTTCTAGGCGCTCTCCGTTAATTTTTATTGATTGATTAGACAACCAAGCCAACGAAGGCTTTAGTATCAGCAACCATACGACCTTCTTCGATAGAGCCATACCAGCCAATCTTACCAGTGCGTTTGACGAATTGATCGTCATCTTCAAGGGTGAAATTAGAACCAGTGTCAGAATCAGAAGCGATAACTCGGATTGCACTTGTAATGCTCAAGTCTGCGCCTAGAACAAGTTCTTGGGTAGAACCGTTAAAGGTTGGGCTTGTAGGAGAAGTGCCAGAGGCACCGCCGCTATAAACATCATCAAATAAGGAGTTATACATTCCACTGATACCAAACTCAAGTAGTTCGTTAATCTTAACGCCGAATAGTGTCATTAATCCACCATTAGCAAAGATTTCCTCACGCATTCCATCAGGAAGACCTAGAGCAGTTGATTCGTCAGTGTTAGGAACCGCTGTAACGTTTACAGGGTTGTAAGCCATTGCGCGAATCTTTTCCACCATTTCAGGACTCATGAAAAGGTCAGTTAAGCCTTTGCCGGGAGTTGCTGTAGGTGTGCCACCAAGCCAAGAGGTGCGTAAACGTCTAACTTTAGTCCATAGGCGATTAATATCGTCTAGGCTTAGGTTACGAGCGAGAGAATTTACGTTAGCTGTGGAGTTAAGTAAATGACCTGCGCCGTTTGTAGAAGCACCAGCAAGAGCAGAGAGTAAGGTAGAATATGCTTGATATTCAGTCTTAACAAGAACTTCTTGCACAAGGCGTTGTAGAGCTTTAGAAACTACGTCTAAACGAGCGTTCTGAATGTAGCTTTTCAGCATAGACACAGCAGAATCAAGTTTATAAGTTTTAAAGCGATACTCATCCATTCCCCACACTTCATTGGTAGCTAGGCCACCAGCGATGCTTTGACTCCAGATAGTGAACAACCCTTCGGTATTATCAAAATAAAGGTCTAGAGGGATAGATGGGACTTCACCCATATTGTAAGACACATCTGTATAGATTGCCTTTGAGGTTGCGGCTTGGTCAAGGACAGTCGCGGCAATTGGAGCGAGTAAAGCAGCTAAAGCAACGCGAGCATTTTCTGATGTTTCGCGATTCTTAGAAGCAATAGCTTTAAAAAGCTCTAATTGTTGTTCGTCTTTTTTGAAAGTAATTTTCATATTATATCTTTTTCTTTTTTCTAGGGATTAGAGTTCGAGTTTGAAGATAGCGTAGCCATCTGCATCTGCGCTAGAAAGCCATTTACCAACAGATGTTGCTTTGCTATAAGCTCCAACAACTAAAATACCACCAGATACGCTTGCTCCAGAACCGGGAGCAGGAGTTCCTGTGAAACCATTAGTATGAACGATACCACGAGTAAGAATTGGCACAGCTTCACCAGAAGTGACAATAGCTTTTTCTTCACGTTCATAACGAGGACGATAAGCATAGTTTTCGCCAAATTGGTTTGTTTCTGCTACGTCACGGATTGTCATCCCAAGGGCGACATCACCAGTAGTTGCAGCGGCAACAGTCCATTTAACAGAACGGCGTCTAGAGTATGCGTATGATGGCGCTTCTCCCCAGTTTCCGGCATCGCCCAAATGTGGGGTAGCAGGTGACGCCTGATTATCCAATACGTTAGTATTGCCGGGCGCGTTAGTAATTTTCACGATTGTGCCTTTATTCAAAGTCGCAGTTGTCGCGGCATAAAGTCCATTAATGACTTCATAATCAGAGAACTGACGAAATGGTTTAAGGTTAGGTGAGCTAGTAATATCCATATTTTTTTAATTAATTAGTTTTTGATTTTTTATAGGGTGATTTCAACGTCTTTTCCTTTGCCAATGACAAGAGGTTTAAGAACTTCTTTTTGTTTTTCTGCGGAATCCGACGCATTTGGAACAAATTCTGTAGAAGCAACCGCTGTTTTGATTGATTCGACAGTTTCTTTTTCAATTTCATCTTCGGATTTCACTTTAGTAACTTGGATTACTTTAGATGCGAGAATTACTTCACCATCTTCTTGTAACCAAGCTTCGTAACCTTCTTCGTCTAGGTTAGCAATTTGTTTTACAATCACCTTACGGGTTTTGTCGTCTAAATTGTATTTGGAAGCTAGGGAGTCAAGGCGGCTATCTAAAACAGACTGCTTTTCGATTTCCTTAGCTTTATTCTCAAGTTCTTCAAGCTTTGTCTTGAATTGTTCCATTTGAGCTTTTGCCTCAGAAAGTTCAGCAGAAGCATTTTCTAATGCTTGACTTTTTTCTAATGCTTCTTTTTGTGCTTGTGCAAACTTTTCGTCGCCAAGCTTAACTTGTTCTTTGATAAATTCAGCAACCGACGCAACAGATACTTCCGCATCTGACGCGGTAACTTTAGTAACAAAGTCTTCAATATTAGCAAATTTCATATATTTAATAAATTTTACAGTAGGAGAATTATTTTGTGAACTTTTTTCAACATTTTTTTCTAAAATATTATTTTTTTCTTGACTTTCTGAACATTTAGAGGTTTTTTTTGCATTTTCTGCATCTTCATCCTCCATTTCAGTATCACAATTGGCAGATTCATCTTCCATTTTGTCGTCTTCAACTTCTTCCTCAACAATAATGCCCTTAACGGCAGCGGCTGGATTTGAAGTAAAACCAACACCAACAGGAACAGCGTCTCCAACAATTAAACGATAAACTGGAGTTCCGTCATTAGTATATCCAGTTCCGCCATTCGCTTTTAAGAATTTAGAGTATTTCTTAATTTCGACAGGATCAGAAACAATAACTGCATCACTTAGTTTTTTGCTGCCAAGAATAATTTGATACTCGTCAAAACAAACTTCCCAGCTTGCAGAAACTTTTTTATAGAAATAAGATTGTTCATCATTGCTCATTTCTAGAAAATCAGCAGCCCAGCTATCAACATATTTCCAAATCAAACAAGAAAGTGCAATATTATAAGGTCCGACTTCCGAACCAACTTGATCCTCTGTTAAAAGAGTGCTCTCTTCGCCAAAAGAAGAAAACCCTGCATTTGTAATGTAGCCAATAACGTGTGAGCAGTCATGCTCTACATTAATTGGTTGGCTAATAAAACCCTTGGCAATTTTATTTGCTGTTTCTGTCGCAATAGCATCGTCATTAGCATTAACTAAATTAACTACAGCAGCATTGAAAGCAGCATTTAAAACAAAGTTATTTAAATTTTTAGTGGAATCGGGAATTAACTTACGTAAATCTTCGATGCCCATAGATGCTTGAGAAACAAAATTTAAATTCTTGGCTTCATCACCTAAAGTGGCGAAAGCCTTAAATTTTGTTCTGTAAAGATATTCTTCTGGTTTTTTCATCAGATTTAATTAAACTAAAAATAAATATATGGGAAATTAATTTTTTATCCAATCCTCCAGTTTGTTCCATCAGAATAAACAGGAACTAAATTTGATCCTCCACCGACAGCTACAGCCCCAAAATTTCCAGAGGCGACAACATTCGAATCTTCAATAAATGCCCTTGTTTTAGTTCCGGCTAAAGATGCGGAACCAAGACTTGTAAGTGTCGTAAATCCTGAACCAATTTTTACTGCACCTCCGAAGTCCGAAGGGGTAGTTCCTTCTGTAACAACCGCCCTGTTTGTAGTCCCGCGAGTAAAAGATTTTATCAATAAACCAATTTGTGTTGTAACATTTCCTGTTCCAGTAACATCGCGAGCTTCAAAATGCGAAAGATTTGTAAGGTCGCCGCCCTGCTGATACGGGAGAGAGATAAAACAATATATTGAGTTAAGCGTTCCCGCCCCATTGTGCCCACCCAAAACTTGAAATTGCGCCATGTGATCACAATTATTAGCAGAGGATAAATCCATACCCGCTGTAATGCAAGCAACTCCAGCACTTGCCGCAAGAGTTGAATCTGGACTATCTACCATTAATGCGTGGTGATTCCCAGATGTTTCTGTAAATGCCTTATTAACCCTGAATAAACCCGCGTTATCACTAGTGGTGCTCCCAATACCAACGCGCCCAGAAAAACTAGTGTCTCCGAAAATACCATTTAGAAAACCTACCGATCCATTTACAGTATTTATTTTAATAGAGTCATTTACCCCTCTAGTATTCACATGTCCGAAGCCTTGACTATCCATTATAAACTCAAACCAGTAAGTCTCCCCACCTCCAACAACCCCATTGACTCAAAGTTTATTCTTATCAGTTAAACTAACAGTATCGCTAAAAGTGCCAGTAGTCCCTTTGAAGGT